>Ga0315293_10001204_pt1 | contig 25061 bp, 22 predicted proteins | sample YL17G13_20_MG_FD_203071 | JGI IMG/M metagenome (GOLD analysis project Ga0315293, IMG submission 203071) | Sediment microbial communities from Yellowstone Lake, YNP, Wyoming, USA - YL17G13_20 | ecosystem: Environmental > Aquatic > Freshwater > Lake > Sediment | place: USA: Wyoming | collected...
TGCTCGGCGCGATGATCTCACGCCTGCGAAGGTCCATGGGGAACGGGGCCCTTGAGAGCCCCGTCCCCCAGAAGAACTCATGCTCAGGGCATGTGGTTAGTGGCGTTTTGCCACTGCTGCGTTGCGTAGTGCCCAGTCCAGTCCGTGACGACACCCACGACAGGCGTGGTCGCGTCATTCGGATCTTCGTGCACATCCACGAAGTTGTAAGGCTTCAGGACAACCGTCGTCTCAAACGGACAGATGGGAAGTTCGGTCAGCTGTCCGCCCTTCATGCCCGGCACGGGCACCGCGTTGGTGTCGCCGGGTGGCATCATGTTACCGACTACGGTCGGCCAGGCTTTGTTCTGAGCGAAGTAGGCCTGGGCCGCGGTGTTGATGATCTTGAAGTTTGACTGACACGCGCGTACGCGCCCGGCGTAGATGGCAGCGAAGTACCTCGGCAGGGCGACGGCCACTAGCACCGAGATGATGATGATCACCACCAACAACTCGACCATTGTGAAGCCTCGCCTGCTGCCCCTGCTTCGTAGTAACCCTTTCATGTTTCACCTCCTCTCTCTTTCGTCTTGGTGGTCTGGCTGGCGGTATCAAGTGAGGCAGCAGATACGCACGGCCAGACTGGAACGCCTACGGTCCAGCCCCTGGGCCTTGTTTTAGCAGAGATGTGAGATTGAAAATCGGCATGTACATAGAGATGGCGACGAAGCCAACGATTGCTCCCAAGAAGATGGTCAAGAGCGGCTCAAGCGCAGTTGTAAGCCGCTTGACCGTGTACTCAATGTCTCGATCATAGAAGTCGGCTACTTTGTTGAGCATGCCGCCCAAGTCGCCGGACTCCTCGCCTGCAGTCACCATCTGGGTCACCATCGCAGGGAACTGACCGCTCGCCTGCAGCGGCTCAGCCAGTCTGTCGCCTTCAGTAACGCGCACGATGGCCAGGTGCAAAGCCGAGGCGATGACGTGGTTGCCGGCCACTCTTGCTGAGTCCTCGAGAGCGTGGACGAGCGGCACACCCGTGCTGACGAGGGTGCCGAGCACGCGCATCGAGCGAGCGATGGAGACCTTGCGTATCAACGGGCCGAAGATGGGCATTCTGAGCTTGAGGGCATCTGCCTTTGGCTTCCCTCGTTCTGACCTGGTCCAGGCACGGATGCCGGCAATAGCGCCGACGAGGCCTAGGAATATGGCCCACCAGAAGTGCGCGAAGAAAGTGGAAGCGGTGATGAGGGCACGAGTGGAGCCGGGCAAGTCCAAGCCCGCGCTACGATAGACCTGAGCGAAGACCGGGATTACGAAGGCCAGCAGGAAGGCCACGATCAAAGCAGCCAGACTGATCACAAGTATGGGATAGACGAAGGCCGACCTAACTCTCTGACGCAGGTCAGCGTCCTTGTCCATTTGAACGGCAATGCGCTCAAGAGAGAGCTCCAGAAAGCCGCCAGACTCGCCGGCCCTGATGAGACTTATCATGATGTGCGAGAAGATGTGGGGGTACTTGCTCATTGCGCCGGAGAGGGACTGCCCATCCTGGACGGTTTGTCGGATTTCCCCGATGGCGCGTCCCAACTCCGGGCTCTCGGTCTGGTCTCGCAGGGCGCTCAGGCAGGCGATGAGAGGAATGCCCGCCCCCACCATAGCGGAAAACTGCCAGGAGAAGACGACCAGGTCATCATAGCGGACGCGTCGGGGCAGGAGGCCAAAGGCACCTCTCCCGGAGGCCTTCATCTCGTCCACAGCAATGGGGAAGTACCCCATTTCAGTGATCTTGAGCTTCACTAGTCGCGCGCTGTCGGCCACCAGCGTTCCACGCACCAGCGAACCGGCTCCGTCTCTAGCTCGATAGGCGAAAGTTGGCATGGCTGGACTCAGTCTTCCTCGATGGCAATGACGCGGGCCATCTCTTCCGGCGACGTGGTTCCAGTAACAACCTTCCGGAGACCGCACTCTTTCATGAGGATCATGCCTTCGTGCACGGCAGAATCGCGGATCTCAGCGGATGAACGCTTTTCCAGAATGAGCCGCCTAACGGACTCGCTCATCTTCAGTACCTCAAAGACACCTGTCCGACCCCGGTAGCCCCGCCTGCCGCACGCCTGGCACCCCTCGCCGCGGGAGAAGACGGCCTCTGTCGCTTGCTGCTCATCGAGCATACCGAGCTCTTTGAGAATGCGAGGGTCGGGCTTGTAGGTGACTCTGCAGTTCCGGCACACGACGCGGACGAGCCTCTGTCCGATGACTCCGATGATGGAAGAGGCAATCAAGAAAGGCTCCACGCCCATATCGAGCAGCCTTGGCAAGGCCGAGGCCGCGTCGTTGGTGTGGAGAGAGCTGAGCACAAGGTGTCCGGTCAACGCCGCCTGCACGGCAATCTCTGCCGTTTCCCGGTCGCGGATCTCGCCCACCATGACCACATCGGGGTCCTGCCGGAGGATTGCCCGCAGTCCGCGAGCGAAGGTGATGCCAGCAGCCAGATTCACCTGGCTCTGGTTGATGCCGGGCAGCTGGTACTCTACAGGATCCTCAGTGGTGACGATGTTGTTGTCCCCTCTGTTCAGTCGGTTGAGGGCGGTGTAGAGGGTGGTGGTCTTTCCCGATCCGGTGGGGCCAGTGGACAGAATCATTCCGTAGGGTTTGTTGATAAGTGACTCGACGAGAGTCTGCTGCTCTGGTAGGAAGCCCAAGTCCTCCAATTGCAGTAGTACAGAGGACTTGTCGAGGATTCGCATGACGACTTTCTCGCCGAAGATGGTCAGCAGCGTGGATACTCGCAGGTCGTAGGATCCGCCATTGCTCTCCACGGAAATGCGACCGTCCTGGGGGAGCCGACGCTCGGCTATGTTCATGCCCGCCATGATCTTGATGCGGGAGATGACAGCGGACTGCAGGCGCTTGGGGATCTGCATCATGTGATACAGGATGCCGTCGACACGATAGCGGACACGTACATCGCGTTCCTGGGGTTCGACATGGATGTCACTGGCGTCGCCGCTGATGGCTCCCTGGACGATAGAGTCCACGAGTCGAACTACGGGAGCGTCCTCGACCATGCGCTCGAGTTCTCTGACGGCTATCGGCTGGGCGCCCTCGCGAAGCGTGTCAGACGTGTCTTCGATGGCTTTGTAGGCGGCCACCCTGCCGTCGAACACCTGGTTTATTGCCAGTAGCACGTCATCTTCGGGAGCGAAGAAAGGCTGGACCTGAAGCCCGGTCACCAGCCTCATAGATTCGATGGCGGTCATGTTGAGCGGGTCAGCCATGGCGACCTGCATGACGTCGCCGTCCAAGTCGAAGGGTACGGCCCGATAAGTGCGGACCATGCTCTCAGGCAAGAGAGCGGCCACTTCGGAGTTGATAGAAGACTCCGACAACTCGACGAAGGGGACACCAAGCTGAGCTTCGAGCGCCTGAGCTAGATCGCGCTTCTTAATCACGCCGCGCTTCAGCATGATCTGTCCCAGGAACGCCCCGGTTTGGTGCTGTTCGGAAAGGGCCTTCTCCAGGTCCGTTTCCGTCACCAAACTTCGGGCCAGGAGAATCTCGCCTAGTTTCTTTTCTTTCAGTTTCACGATTGGTCTGGCTGACGCGACTTCCTAGGTCACAACTGCGCAAGGGGGAGGAACGAGAAGTGATAGCGATATTGGCCGCCTGTGCCCTGTGCCGTCGTGATTGGGGAGCGTTGTCAGTCTCTCACTCCTGAGCTATGCTTGTTTATCCGTAACACGCGACATGCATTGCGCAATTCCGCTTACAATGATGCGTTCGCCGACAAGATGCGGTCAAACGTTGTCTTTCTTTCTGGACATGGCCCACAGGGCGTTTGGCGATCTTCGAACATCCGCCGTTTACCGCCACCCTCGGCTGCCGACCACGCCAGCACTGGAGGAACTATCCATTACTATTCTAACCATGTTCGGAAAGAAAGTTGCCATGCCGGAGACATGCGGGAATCGGGGAGGATGTCCGACGCCGATTGCCACGCCAGGACACTGGAATGTTAGTCTGAACCCTCTCGCCGAATGGCCCTCACCTCCCACTCGGCTCCGGTTGCAGCAAGATCCGGCACCGAGCACAGCCCGACAGCTGAGCGCACTCAGGTCGAACTCAGGTGCATTATACCGATTACGTCAAACCGCCAACCCCCCCACCAACAAGAGTCTGTGAGCATGATCGAACGACGGAATGGGGAAGTTGCTTGCCTGAGTCTACGGAAACCTGTGTGTTGTCGTGTCATGCAGGGGAGACTACAAATCGCTGCTTGAGCGCAGGGAGGGGTTGCGCGCCGTCGACAAGGGCAGGTGGCAAGCGCACGTGCTGCGGGGTCAGTCGAGCATATCGACTGAACGAATCCGGAACTCCATGGGCGGGCAAGAGTAGACGGTGTTGAGCTTGCCCCGGAGCAGGAGCCGGTCACGCAGGGGCTTGACGCTCGGGGAGGCCAGGGCGCAGTCGCCGAGGATTGCCACGGGACAGTCTATGTCTTCTGGCACCGCTGGGTCCTTGCCCACGACCACGGCGAGTGGATGAGCCGTGTCCAGCAATCCTTCTTGCTTGAGTCGGTCGAGCCCGCGACGGATGTAGTAGGAACAGGAGCGGCAGTAGTCGCCGGCGTGAAGCCGCAGGCCGGGGAACTTGTCCTCGGAGAGATCGACATCCGGTTTGGCAAAGGGCCGCCGCACGGATGCAATCGACTCGCCGAGCACCTCGATGTTCGCCAGGTCGGCTTCGCCGAGCCCGGCCTCTCCCGCAAGGCGCGTTGTGTCCACCTCTCCTGGATCGAGCCCCATCACCGCGCCGGCAACCGCGTCCAGCGCGACGGCGTCAGGGCTGGCGAGGATGAGGCCCATGTCCACGGGGCGGCCGTCGGCCGCGTGGTCCGCTTCCTGTGCGACGAGCGCGTCCATGACGTTGAGGTCGATCCGGCGGATTCGGAGAATGTCGGTCAGCTTGCGGGCGAGGGCGAGGTCGCGATAGCAGTGCTGGTAGAGCTTGTCGTAGTCGGAGATGATACCGTGGAGGTTCTTGATGGCGAGGGTGACCAGGGTGAGGCTGTGGATTTTCATGACGGGCAGGTTGATGAAGACGTCGGCTTCCAGGATGGTCTGCGGGACGCGGGCGCTGCGGAGGATCTGGGCGTCAGGGACGTCCACCTCGACGAATTCGTCCTCCTCCAGGTAGACCATCTCGAAGCCAGCGGCGTCTACGGCCTGGCTCATGCCCACCGCCTCGAAGCACCGCGCGGTCGAGTTGGCGCCTTTGCGGTACTTGGCGGTGGAGATGCTGCGGCCTTCGGCCACGATGATGCGGCCAGCGCTGGCCTCGCGACAGAGCTCTCCGACGGCGACGACGACGCGGGGGTCGGTGGTCGTGGGCGCGGGTCGGGGGGCGAAGACGTTGGGCTTGAGGAGAACGGTCTGGCCGGCAACGAGCTTGGGGAGGTCGCATACGGAGGCGATGGCGGAGGAGACGGCTTCGCGGACTGCGGCCTCATCAACGGGAGCGTGAGAGCGTGCTATGGAGACCTGTGTCACAGTTTCCACCGTCAGCGCGCCCCCATTTTCGCAACAATCGCCTGGGCCATCTCCCTCGTTCCGACGGCCGTCGGATCGTTGCGATCGGGTTTCATGTCGTAGGTGACGTCTTTGCCTTCGGCGATGACGGCGGCGACGGCGTTTTCGACGCGGTCGGCGGCGTCCCGCTCCCCGAGGTGGCGGAGCATGAGCACGCCGGACAGGATCAGCGCCGTCGGGTTGACCTTGTTCAGGCCGGTGTACTTGGGTGCGGAGCCGTGGATAGCTTCGAAGAGGGCCATGTCATCACCGATGTTGGCGCCGGGAGCAACGCCGAGGCCGCCGACGAGGCCGGCGCATAGATCGGACAGAATGTCCCCGTAGAGATTCGGCATCACGAGCACGTCGTAGAGCTCCGGTTGCTGCACGAGCTGCATGCACATGGCGTCCACCAGCCACTCCTCGTACTCAACCTGGCCCTCGTAGCGCTTAGCGACCTCACGCGCAGTGCGAAAGAAGAGCCCGTCGCTGGCCTTCATGATGTTGTCTTTGGCAACTGCGGTGACTTTGCGGCGGCCGTTTTCCTTAGCGTAGCGGAAGGCGAAATCCACGATCCGCTCGGAGGCGAAGGCAGAGATGGGCTTAATCGAGATCGCGGCGTCATCGCGAATGCGGCCACCGGCGAGGGCGATAATCTGTTTCGCCTCGTCGCTGCCTTCGTCGAACTCGACGCCGGCGTAGAGGTCCTCGGTGTTCTCCCGCACGACGACGAGGTCAACGTCCTCGAAGCGGGTGCGCACGCCCGCGAAGTGCTTGCAGGGCCGCAGGCATACGTAGAGGTCGAGCGCCTTGCGCAGGGCGACGTTGACGGACCGGAACCCTTTGCCGCGGGGGGTCGTGATGGGGCCCTTGATGGCAACTTTGTTCTTCCGGATGGACTCGAGGACGCGGTCCGGAAGTGGCGTTCCCTCGGTTTCCATAACAGCCAGCCCGGCTTCCTGGATCTCCCAGTCGATTTTCGCGCCGCTGGCGTCGAGGACGAGCCGGGTGGCGTCGGCGAGCTCGGGGCCGACCCCGTCGCCGGGGATCAGCGTGACGTTGTAAGGCATGGATATGCTTTCTCCTGATGGTCGTGAGCAATGATTATAGCAGAAATCGCGCGGTCAGCCGCGGGGCGTCGGTTTCGCACGGCAAGCAACGCCGGGGCAGCATGATTTGTGCCGAAAGGATTCCGTGCGGGGCGGGCGAATGGGCAGTCAGCCCAATTCAGGGAGGATGTTAGATGGCTGGCATTGCGCGCAGAGGCGCACTGATTGCCTCACTCGTCATTCTCGCAGTACTGGTGGCTGCTACGATCGCCGGAGCGCGTCCGCTTGCGGACAGCGTGATCCTGCTAATCGGCGATGGAATGGGACCGGTACAGATTGAAATGGCACGGGGGGCAGCCGGCCGAGAGCTGCTGACGATGGAGCAGATGCCGTACTCGGGCACAGTGACGACGGATTCGGCCGGGCACCGGACAACGGATTCGGCGGCCGCCGGGACGGCCCTCGCGACGGGACATAAGACTAACAACGGGATGATCTCCGTCTTGCCTGACGGAACGACTGTGGAAACCGTGCTGGAACGCTGTCTGAGGGCGCAAAAGAGCACTGGTATAATCACAACCGACGCGCTGGATGGGGCCACTCCGGCAGCCTTCGCGGCCCATGTCAGTGATCGGGGGATGAGAGCGGAGATCGCCCAGCAACTGGCGGAGTCGCGGGCACAGGTGATGCTCGGCTTCTGGCAGAGCTACTTTCTTCCAGAGTCGGCCGGCGGAAGGCGGACTGACGGCCGTAATTTGATTGATGAGCTCCGTGGAAACGGTTACCGAGTCGTCTTCACGCGTGAGGAGTTGGCGACCGCATCGGAGCAATCTATCGTGGGGTTGTTCCCCGACGGGCAGCACTCACCAACGATGGCGGAGATGGTGAGGGCCGCTCTGTCGCGATTGGGGGCTGATGCCGACGGGTTCTTCCTCGTCGTGGAGGGAGCACGTATCGACTGGGCATGTCACGGAAAAGATCCCGCTGGTGCGGTGCGAAACACGCTGGAGTTTGACGATGCTGTGTCCGCGGCGCTTGACTTTGCGCGGCAGCGGGGGCGAGTACTCGTTGTGGCGACGGCCGACCACGAGACGGGCGGGCTGCGCGTTGAGACGCCTGGGCGACTCGAGGCCCTGCGCAACGTGAGCGCGTCATCGGAGCAGATCGCGGGGCATCTCAATGCAGATCGAAGCAACATCGGATCAGTCATGGCGCAGTATGCGGGACTGGATTGTCTGTCTACCGCGGAGATAGATCGAATCAGGCAGGCTGACGACGCCGAAGCGGCCGTGGCCGCGGTTCTTAGTGAGCGAGCCGGGGTGACGTGGAGCACCAGCGGGCACAGCTCGACTCCGGTGAGAGTATTCGCGTTCGGTCCGGGCGCAGATCGTTTCACGGCAGAGATTGACAACACAGACATCCCGCGCCGGATCGCTGACATTCTGGGCTTGGGTCCGTTCCCCGAATAGGTGTCCCCCAAGCTCGGGGCCTGCTGTTTCTGAGGCCGACGCGTGGAGGGAATCCGCAGTGAAGGTACTGGTTCTGGGCGGCACGCGGTTTCTTGGTCCGTTTGTCGTCGATGAGTTGCTGGGGCGTGGGCATCAGGTGGCGCTGCTGAGCCGCCACGAGGCCGACCACGAACTCCCGGTTCGTCTGTACGAAGGCGACGCGTCGGAGCCCAAGACGCTCCAGCAGGCCGTGCGATCGTGGCGACCCGAGGGCTTGATAGATATGCTCCACAACGGGCCTGATTGGGCCCGTTCGGTGGTATGCGCTTGCGCGGGCGAGGTCCAGCGATCGGTGCATCTCAGCTGCGCTGCCGTATATGGGCGGAAGCCTTACTGCCCTGTCGATGAGGAGACCGCAGTTGTTGACCCAAAGGATGCGCCGCCGGAGGTGGCAGCCAAACTCGCGGCCGATGACGTGGTCCTCGAAGCGGCAGCGCGGGACGAGATACCCGCCGTGGTTCTGCGCCTGGCTGAGCTTTATGGGCCCCGTGATCCTAGGTGTGCGGAATGGTACTTCGCACGACGCGCGCTAGACGGTCGGCCGCGCGTCGCGTTGCCGGACTCGGGGTTGCAGATCTGCCACCGAGGATTCGTGCAGAACATGGCGCGAGGGGTTGTCCGGGCGCTTACGTCGCCGCGCGCCTCTGGCCACGTGTACAACTTGGGTGAGGAGAAGCTGTACACCCTGGCACAGTTGGCGGCCGGTATTGCGCGGGCACTGGATCATGAGTGGGATATTTACTCGGTTCCCGGCAATCTGTGGACGACGCCCTACGCGTACACTTCGTTCTTTGATATACGGAAGGCCAGATCCCAGCTTCGCTATAGAGATCAGATGATCCCTCGGGACGGTCTGGAGTTGACTATGACGTGGCTGAGTCAACATCCCCGCGGCGAAGACTGGAGCTATCCGGGGATCGAGGATCCGTTCGGTTACACGCGGGAGGACGTGCTTATCGAGGCGCATGGTGTGAAGCTGGAGAGCTAGTGGTCGTTGCCTCCAGCCTCGGCCAGAATTCCCAGCAGGTTGCGGAGGCAGAGATCGCTGGCGTATTCCCCGGCCTCTGAGAACGCTTCTCCGCCCGGTCGGTTCAGCTTCTCCTCAGACAACGCCTGGGGGCGCCAGTGCGTCTCGAGAGACGCGTATCCTTGGTATCCCTTCGCCAGCAGGTCTTGCAGCTGGCTCTTCCAGTCGATTACCCCCTCACCGACAGGAGTAACGTCGGGCTCGTTTGTGGAAGCATCCCGCTTGCCGTCTTTGACGTGGACATGCACAACCCAGGGCTCAACGAGACGGTAGGCGTCCGGGTAGGGCGTGATTCCGTCTTCTGCGTAGATTTCGTTGCATGGGTCCCAGATAACTCTGACTACATCGGAGCCGAGTTCACTGACGAACTGCTTGGTCTCGGCGGCAGTTGCCAGATAAGTGGAAGCCTCGTTTTCGAGCCCGAGGATGACGCCCTCGCCTTCGGCAACGGGAATGGCTGGGCGGAACTGCTCTTTCATCCTGTCCCACACGGGGGCAGACGGCCCTCTCTTCCAGAATGCGAAAAGCCGAATGATGCGTGTATTCAGTTCTTTGGCCACACGAATGCAGTTGCGGAGATAGTCAATGTGCTCACGCTGCGCCGCGGGATCGTCGAGTTCGCACTTGAACACAGGCGAGGCTATGGCGGCGACGCTCAAGTTCTGCTCGCCGAGCATGTCCCTGATACGGACCGTGTCGTCTCCGGTCAAGTGCTGAACGGGCTTGTTCCAGACGCTACGGATCTCAACTCCGTTCAACCCGAATCGAACTGCGAACTTGATCGCCGTCTCCAGATCCTGTGATACTTCGTCAGTGAACACGGCCAGCTTCATGTTACGCACTCCTCTCGTCGGATGACTAGCAGCTGTTTCATAACCTCCTCTCGAGGTTGTGAAACAGCCTAGCAAGGGCGGCCGGCTTTGGCAGGCGCATTTCAGGCCAGCCTAGGGGCCGGCCAGCCGAGCTAGAGTTATGAAATGCGCTTCAGTCCTCTTCGCCCACGTTGACCGCCTCCCTGCCGTTCAAGGGCCGGGGACGCGACGGCGACTGCATGGGTCCAGGTGCCTTTCTTCAACCCGCGCGGCAGGGGGAATTTCCCGGACGCGCTTCACTAGGCCTTTAGCCAACGGTCAATCCACTCAAAGGCGTCCCGCTGCATCTGGGCGTCGAACTTGTGGTGCCCAGGGTAGAACTGACATGTGTACGTCTCGGCCGAGCCCGCTTTATCGTATACGCTCTGGAGAATCTCATCTGCGCGTCGCATTTCAGCAAGCGTAAACAGGGAGTCCTCCGTGTTGTTGAGGACCATGGTCGGAAGCGGAACGCGCAGGCCCAATATTTCGGGATAGTCGAGATACTTCGGCAGATGCGGAGTCCACCCCATCCAGGTGTGAGTCCAGCACTTCTGCAGGACGATGTCTCGCCACGTCGTCATCATGCCAACGCATACGGCGCTGCGAATGCGTTCGTCCAGGCCACCGAGGTAGACACTGCGCAGGCCACCGCCTGAGAGGCCGCAACAACCGATACGTTCGGAATCCACTTCCTCACGCGCGCAGAGGATATCAACTGCCACCTGATCCTCGGACAGATAGAAAGCAGGCCAGGTCGTGCCCGCAGCCAAAAGGCTCTTGGCAATGACATGCTCGTGTTGGCCGGCCCATTGATTGTAGGCCCTGATGTCTGCTTCGTCTTCGTTTGGGCCTACGTCCCTTGCATCACCCCAACGGATTGCTTCGAGCACATCTTTGACCAACACGCGTCTGGAAGCGAATGCGAATGTGTCGTGGCAGATGACCGCGTAGCCGAGCTTGGCGATCTCATTAGCCCAGGCCCTTCCCCCGTAACATTCCTCTCGGTGGCTTCGGATGACCGGATGGACGGGGCCTCCATCATCGGCGATCTTGCGCCATCCGAAGTACTTGAGTCCGCCGTGGTCGTGAAGAGCGACTATCCCAGGCAGTGGTCCGGTTGCTCCCTCCGGCTTGAGGAAGACGGCCTCAGTTGGCGGCCCGTAGGGAAGCTGCCAACGCAGACGCTCGACGGCCACGCCGTCGACGACGGACTGCGAGACGACTTCCACTTCGGGCGTCCTGTGCTCTTCGGGGATAGCGATGAGTTCGAGTGCTTTCGAGCGTGCTTTGGCTCGCCATTCGTCGACATCGTCGAAACGGGCGTTGCGAAAGGATAGCTGTGCAGGTCCGTCTCCCAGGATCTGCGCAGCAAAGGGGCCGTATGCACCTATGACGTTCGCATCCATGAACCGTCTCCTCTCGTGGAATCGAAGCCCTAGTTTCTGGCTAGCCCGGCAGTTTCCTAGGTCGACGCGTGCCGAACATCCTGCGTGCATGCTTTTCGGTCGGCGACTCTGGGGAGAGCTCACCGCTTGTGAGCAGGGTGCACAGCGAACCCGCCGGCTTTGCCTCCCGACCGGTAGGGGCAGGAGCCGGGTTCGGGCTGAAGAAGAGGACGCTCTGATCATGGGAGTGTTGACACTGCGACCATAATGGAGTTCTTCAAGGCTGCTGTGCTGGGGATAGTCCAGGGGGCGACCGAATTTCTGCCGGTCAGTAGTTCGGGTCACTTGATCCTGATGCGTGGGATGTTGGGATGGGACCTGCTGACCGATCAGCATCTGAACAAGATGTTCGATGTTGCACTCCATGCGGGAACGTTTGTCTCATTGTTGGCCTACTTCCGCTCGGACATCGTTCGTCTGTTCAGGGCGTTTACTGCCAGCTTGGTGCATGGCGTGGGTGGTGATACAGATCGAAGGCTCGGGTGGGTGATGGTTGTAGGTACTGTGCCAGCGGCAGTGGCAGGAGTTGTCGGGCAAGAAGTGATTGAGACGAGACTGGGCGAGCCAGTGCTGGTGGCGGCGCTGCTGATAGTCTTCGGGATTGTGCTGTGGCTCGCGGACTGGAAAGCAGCGGGCCGTCGGGGCGTGCGTGATGTCAGCTGGTGGGACGGTGTCGTGGTCGGGGTGGCGCAGGCGATGGCCCTTGCGCCGGGCGTCTCGCGCTCCGGGATCACTATCACCGCAGGCCTGGCGCGCGGCATGACGCGAGAGACGGCGGCCAGATTCTCGTTCTTGCTATCGATCCCGATCGTCGGTGGTACCGTAGCTTACGGCTTTCTCGACCTGGTAGGGCGCCCACAGGCGCTTTCGTCTGAAGGCGTTCCGATCTTCGCGGTCGGCATGGTGGCAGCGGCCCTATCTGGGTATGTCTGCATCCGGTTCTTCCTAGGGTACCTCCAAACGCGGAGGCTGCTGCCTTTCATCGTCTATCGACTCGCTCTGGGGATGGGGCTGCTCTCCTGGCTCGCGCTGGCAGCGAGATAGGTGATCAGCTGCGATCGGAGCGACTGATCGGAACGAATTCGATCTCCCCCCATGCGCCGAGCTGATCGCCGACGATTGCGGCTGCGCCGAGGATCCCCTCTGTCCCCCGGAGTGTCTCCAGTGCAGGAGCGATATCTTCGGGCTTGCGAACACGGTTTCCGAGAGCCGTGGCGGCAGCATCGGCGAGAATCGCGGAGGTTGCCAAGACGATAGCGGCATCGGCGTGACCGAAGCTCAGGGAAGGGCCCACCGTACCCGAGGAGGTACACAGGCCAATATCCTGGTCAAGCCGACTAATGCGAATGCCAAGTTGACCGGACAGCGGGGAGGCGCCAGCGAAGATAGCGGAAACGCGGGGGCGAGAAGAGCGCAGGAAGATGTCGCCGCCGTTCTCGACTATCACCTGACGAGTTTCTGAAAGCAGTGTCTGCCCGACGTACTGGGCCACGGCGCCAGCGACCGCGGCCATCGGCCCCACGCCATAGCTGCGCGCGGCAGCGGCCATTTGGCGCACGACGTCCGGCGCGTCATGTGAAGGGTCGCGGGGCTCGAGAGCTGTGGCAAACGCTGGGTCACGCTGTATGTACTCCTCGAGGGTCCTGCGGATGGAGCGGAGCGCCGTTTCGGCCAGGTGCGATAGCATGCGGTCGGCACTGATGCATAGATCCGATTCCTCTACGCGCACCTCAAAGGAGCACAGTTCGCTGTTGGGCCATCGACGATAGGTACGCTCTTCGTGCGGCATGGGGCAGGGGCCTAAAAGAGCAGTTCCATGGCTCGGACGGGACAGCACGGGACGCATTCGCCACAAGCAACACACTGATCGATGTCAAAGACGACTTTCATCGACGGGCGCTCGAGGGCAAGCGCTTTCGTGGGGCAGATGCCAACGCAGGCACCGCAGTCAATGCACCGGTCGTCGTTCTTGCGGATGTCCTGGATGAGAGGCTGGACTCGAATGCCCTGTGCGATGAGGTACTCGGTCCCGCGGCGATAGTCGTCTTCCTCGCCGCTGATCTCAAGCACCATCAGCCCTTCTTCCTCAGGACCTATGGATGCCCGCAGGATGTTGAACACCAGGTTGTAGTCCCGCGCCAGCCGATAGGTGATTGGGTGCCCTGTAACCACGGGAGGGAAGTGCAGCACCATTCTATGGGAGACTCTCATTTGCTATGTCCTCGTCAGGTCACGGGTTTGATCAGCCCGTTGAGGGGTTCCCGCTTGGCGGATCGTGAGGCATGGGTTTGGTTACGAGACCGGATTCGGCTCCGGGCAGGGCGGCAATTGGGGAGGTCAGCTGGAACTTGCCTTCAGCGATCCATGCTTTCAGCAGCTCGGCGATCTCTCTGGCTCGCGGCAGGCTGGAGAGGGGAGCGCTTGGCACCGTTCGGCCTTCCACCTCTATCGACCCGGACTTGAGTTGGGCGTAGGTGACGTGACAGATGATCTCCGGCTCTCGCTCCGGGTAGGAATGGCCGTAGTCGACCACGGGTGCCTGGATGTCGGCATCCGAGACGCCAGTCTGCGCTGCCATCTCCTCATCCAGGACGGGGATTGGCACGCCCAAGCCGACGATAAGTGTGGTCCCATAGCCACGGAAGCTGGCACCGCGCAGCCATCTGGAAGACATCTGCTTGAGGTCGCCCAACACCGCGAGTGTCCCGGCGCCACTCATTGGGATCCCAGACTTGTTGCGCTCGACAGCCGGGCTGTGCTGGGTGCCGTGCCAGACAATGTAGCCGATGCCGCCGCCCAAGAAAAGGCGAGTGCCGAGCCCTATGGTCCGGTAGTGGGGATCGTTCAGAAGGGGCGATAACTGCCCGGCGCTGGAGTAAGTGGCTGATCCCAACTGTGGCTTCAAGCTTCCCATGTACGTGTATACGGTACGCTCTGAGCGATTAACGGCTACGTTATAGTTCTGGTAGCCGTTGCGAGGATTGAAGAGATAGGCCTCGTTGATCTCATCAAGAGCGAACCAGGTCGTAAGATCCGGACGGGGATAGCAGTCCGTGCCGTAGGTAGTGGCCTCCACGAGCACACGGCGGCCGGCAACAAGGTCCTCAATCACGTGTCCACCGCCGTAGGCGAACTCACCGGGGAAGACTGCGTTCCTGGGATCATCGTCAGGTAGCGCGGTTGCTCCCAAGTAGAGGTCCGCCGCGGCAAGTCCCGCATAGGCGGGCACGCGATTCAAGCGCACCTCGCCGCCACCGAACTTGATCCTGGGTTTCGAATGGCCGAGGTTGAGCATGACGCCGGAGGAGCACATTGCGCCGAAGGTTCCTGTGGTGACCACGTCGATTCTCTGTGCGGCCTGCTTGGCGCCATTCTCGGCAACGATGTCGACCATTTCCTCGGCTGTGACTACAACTGCTCGGCCACTCCGAATCTTCTCGTTGATCTCCTCAAGCGTTTTCGCCATCTGGTTCCTCCCAGGCTTGAACCCGATCCCGAGGAGCTCTACCTAAGGCTTGCCTTGCCGCCGGGCTAAGTCATTCGCGGGGACTGTCGCCGGCTTCGGGCAGGCAGAGCAAATGCACTGAGCCATCGACAGACTGATGCCCAGTATACTCCTAGAAGTCGCAGATGTGAAGGTCGGGTGCCGTCTGCGGCGATCAGCAGGCTGAATATGACGCTATCCCGCGCGGTACCGTCCAGCTTGCTCAGTGGATGCAGGCGTGCTAAACTCAGCCTGTGAGCGACACGTCGGAGAGCGAGGCGCGGGCGGCCGAGACCCGCGCCCTTCTGATCGCGGCCGCCGATGATGCAATCGCGGTGGACGCCTTGACGCGGCTGCGCCAGCGCACTCCGGGCGTCCATGTTACGGCCATCACGAGAGTCGGCGCTTCAATACCGGCCGAGAGTTCGATAGCGGTGCCAGCACTAGGTCCTTTCGGCTTCGCTCTGCGCCCCGGGCTGATTCGCCGTGTTCGCAGGGGTTTCGACGTGGCCATCGCTGTAGTCGGCAGCCTGGACAGCTCGGCGTACCGCAGGACGGCCGCACTTCTGAGCCTGGCACGGGCTCGCGAGAAGGTGGCTGTGGGGCCGGGCGGCGAGCGCATCTCTCTCTCACAGTGGCTAGCCCGGGCCGAGATGTCAGTCAGCCCACTTGCCATGCTTCGGGCAAGTCTCTCGGCTCTCACAGAGCCTTATAGGCTGGCACGGGTGCGCAGGCAGCTGCATCGTCCGAGCCCGCCGTGGGGCTTCAGACGGGTTAACATAGGCATCAGTGATCGCTGCAACCACCGCTGCATCATGTGCTCGGAGCACTCTCCCCACTGCGCTGATGGTGGACGCCGCATGGCCGCCGCAGATGTTCTGGACGAGGGAGATTTCGGGCTGATGGATGCCTCGATGTACCATCGCCTGATCCACGACTTGGTGCTGATGGGTACGCGCGAAGTCGAGCTATGCGGCCTGGGTGAGCCATTAGTTCATCCCCGCATCTTCGACTTTCTGAAGGAGGCGAAGCAAGCCGGGCTTTGGACGCGCCTAGTCACTAATGCGAGCCTGCTGAACGGAGACAGAGCTCGAGAGCTGGTGGCGATGGGCCTCGACGAGCTTCACGTCAGCATCAACGGGGGCTCTGCTGAGACCTACGCAAGAGTGCACGGAGCTGCCCCGTCTACGTTCGCCCGCGTGATCTCGGCCGTTCGGGCCGTATCCGAAGAGCGGAGCCGCGTCGGTGTGCGCAAGCCAACCATCGAGGCATCGTTCGTGATCCAGGCACTCAACTTCGAAGAGCCGGTACAGTGGGTGCAGGAGATGGCGCAGGCCGGGGTGGACATCGTGACCTTCAGTGCTCTGGGTGCAGCACCGGAGGGCGCACCTGTCCGCTTGACGGCGGAACAACTCGAAGCAGCGAAAGAGAATGTCCGTTCTGCGGAGAAGTGGGCCAAAGGACACGGCCTTCGGAGCCGGGGCACGTTCGGGGCTCTGGCGGAGGCGGGGACGTCGTTCACGGCCGGTCTGTACGCGCATCAGCCCTGCTACATCGGCTACATCTTCGCCCTAGTCACAGCAAGTGGTAGAGTACACCCCTGCTGTGCGTGCGAGCGAGTGGTAGGAGACCTGAAGCAGAACGACTTCGCTGAAGCCTGGCGGCGAAACGACTACCGCCAGTTCCGCGAAGAGGCTCTCGATCTCCCCAACCGGCTGCCCGCCCTAGGAGGGTGCTCCTGTATGAGCTGCCCCTACGGACCATGGAACGCTGAATTCCATGCGCGCCTCCACGGCCGACAGGTGGGCGGTCGATCTGAGTAGAATCGCACGCCGTGGGTGCAGCCAGGAGAGAGGCAATGGCACGACAGATGAGGCTGGGGGTCTTGGCCTCTGGCGGAGGAACGAATCTTCAGGCCATCATTGACAACTGCGCTTCGGGGCGCATCGACGCTCAGGTTGTGGTAGTGATCAGCGATGTCGAGTGCGGCGCGATGGAGCGCGCTCGCAAGGCGGGGATTCCGGCGGTTTGGATCGACCGCCGAGACAAAGGGCTTTACCCCACGCGCAAGGCATTCGACGGCGCGGTGCTCGCGTGTCTGAGAGAGCACCGCGTCGAGTTGGTTTGTCTTGCGGGATACCTCCGGATCATGCATCCGGAACTGGTAAAGGCATACGAGGGTCGGATGCTAAATACACATCCGGCGCTTCTTCCGGCTTTTGGTGGGGAGGGAATGTGGGGGCATCATGTTCACCAGGCAGTGCTCGACTATGGCTGCAAGGTCTCCGGTTGCACGATTCACTTGGTGTGGCCCGAAACCGACGCAGGCCCCATTGTGCTGCAGCGTTCGGTGCCAGTGGAAGAAGACGATACAGCGGAGACGCTGGCGGCCCGGATTCTCCCTCATGAGTACGAGCTATACTCCCAGGCAATCCAGCTCTTTGCCGAAGGTCGGATCAGAATCGAGGGACGGCGCGTTCGTATTCTTCCGTCAATGCCCTGATGAGGCGAGGACATGACTGCGCAGTCTCATAGCCAGTCTGCGGAGCCCGAGATAGCGCCGAGCGGTGGGGCGCTTCTGAGTGTCTTCACGGTCATCCTGGCCGTCGTGGCCGTGCTCCAAGCGCTCGTCTTCTTGATGCATTCCTGGGGCTGCATCCGTTTCCCCTACCAACTGGACTATGGTGAGGGGCCTATCCTTCAGATTGCTCTACGGGTGGCGCGGGGGGAGGAGATGTATCCGACTGCTCTCACCGGCTACCCGTACGTTATCGTTAGCTACATGCCCGGCTACTATCTGCTGTCCGCTCTGGGGGTTCGGATTGCAGGACCCAGCTTCCTGGCCGGCAGGCTCATATCGTGTTTGGCAACGCTCACGATCGCACTTTGTGCTGCCCTCACGGTGTGGGAATGGACTAAGCATCGCTTCGCCTCATTCCTGGCCGGGGCCATCATTCTCGCCATCCCTCAATTCCTCGTCTGGGGCAACCTGATGCGGGCGGACGTACCGGCTCACGCCTTCAGCCTTGCTGGGTTCTATCTCTTCCAACGAGGGCGGAGGAGGGCCGGCGTCCTTGCGATGGCTTTGGGCATCTTCACACGCCGCACCAACATCGCCGCTATCGCAGCGACAGTGGCCGGGGTCTGGATGAAGCGCGGCTGGCGCGCAGCATTTCAGGTGGCTATTGCGCAGGGCCTGTTGATAGCGGGACTTCTGGGTGCGTCAGTCGCGTTGACGAGGGGAGGCTTGTATAAGCAGCTGTCCTGGCACACTGCTTCTTCTGTGGGAGGGGCGTGGACCTGGCAGCAAGTTTGGCTGATACTGTCTGTGGCTGTTCGGGAGTGGCCCGCTTACTTCTTGCTGGCCGCCGCGGGGGCGATCTGGTGCGTGCTGAGACCCGAGCGTCGCGCTCTGTTCGTCTACTTCGCAGTGTCCGGTGGTCTCTTCCTGACGGTGGGGCGCATCGGGTCGTCTCAGAACTACCTGTTGGAGCCGCTCGCCGTTGGTGCCATAATGACCGGTGTGCTCTGGGCTGATCTCTCCCGAAGGGTCAGCAGGCTCAGACCCGTCCTGCTACTGGTGGCCGGCATCCTGGCGCTGCAGTGGATCTGGACCGACCTTCATCTCCCTCACACCATCAGCCTGTTGCGTCCTGAGGCATCTCCGACGGCGGGACGACTGGTCGTGGATAGAATAGCCGCCGCGGGCGGTCCCGTGCTATGCGAAGACGTCGGGCTTAACCTCCTCGCTGGCGAGGAGGTGCCAATCCAGCCCTTCGAGTTCACACAAATGGCCAAGGCCGGTGTTCTCGATCCGACGCCCGTGTACGAGGACGCGCGGCAAGGGAGGTTCCCGCTCATCGTGCTTCGCTTCAATCCGAGGGACATCCAGGGACATAGACCGGGAGAAGACTGGGTCTGTGGCCGGTGGCCGGACGGCATTATTTCAGCCGTGATGGAACACTACCGGCTCGACGACCAACGCGTGCCACCGTATCTGATCTACGTTCCCAAAGGGAGTACAGACGCAGAGTCAAGTCTCGGGGATTGAGTGTCGGGCGCTTCTATTCGGAGTCTGAAGGCCGCCGCGATCTATCGCGCGCGGACAATCCTTCCAGGTAGCTCGCCACTGCTTTGTCCCACCCGCCCTTTGCTCGGAGTATCGCCTCGACGGCCTGGCGTACTGCTCCTCGGCCTCCAGGCGCGTCGGTGACCAATCCAGCGTCCTGCCGGATCTCAGGCACAGCATCGGCCGGTGCAATCGACATGCCTACCAATCGCATGGCATCTCGGTCGTTCAGGTCGTCACCCATGAACGCCACGCGTTCCAACGGGATTCGCTTGTCGGCCGCCAGCTTACGCAAGGCCGCCGCTTTATCGCCGACTCGTTGCAGCACATCGGAGACGCGCAGGTCACGGGCACGGCGCTCCACGACACGCGAGGCACGCCCAGTCATTATGGCAATCTGGAGCCCGGCCTCGCTGGCAACGCGAATCCCAAGGCCATCTTTCACGTCGAACGCTTTCGCCTCTACGCCAGTGTCAGTGTATATGATATCGCCTTGGGTTAGAACGCCATCGACATCAAGCACCAGGAGTTCTATCGCCGCCAGTCGATCCCGCACTCCCCTGGGAGTCTTCATTCGGGACTTCCCTCCATCACGGCCCGGCGAGCCGCGTCTATAGCAAGCACCTGCTTGAGTAGACTCGGAAGCTCCGCCAGAGGCAACTGAGTCTCAGGGTCAGATTTCGCAGTCGCAGGGTCTGGATGGACCTCCACGAAGAGCGCGTCGATCCCTGCGCCAGCGGCCGCCCTCGCCAGGGGAACAACAAACTGGCGCTGGCCGCCGGAAGCCGAACCTGCGGCACCCGGCAGTTGGACGCTGTGCGAAGCATCGAAGACGACCGGCCATCTGAGGCGCCGCATCTCGGAAAGGGATCGCATATCCACAACTAGATTGTGATATCCGAACGTCGTCCCCCGCTCCGCAAGGAGAACGCCCCCGTTGCCGGCTGAAGTCGCCTTCTCGACTGTGAGACCGATGTCCTCAGCAGCCATGAACTGGCCCTTCTTGATGAGCACTGGTTTTCCGGTCTCCGCGGCCGCGACAACGAGATCGGTTTGCCTGCAGAGAAGAGCTGGGATTTGCAGCATATCGACGACCTGAGCAGCTTGAGAAGCTTGCCCCGGCTCGTGGATGTCGGTCACCAGCGGAAGCCCGGTTTCCTCCCGCACTGCACTTAGTATGGACAGCCCTTCTTCGATTCCCGGTCCGCGAAACGAATGCAGACTCGTCCGATTCGCCTTATCAAAGGATGCCTTGAAAATCACGGGAATGCCGAACTCCCGGCCTGTCCGGGCGAGGAGGCGGGCAATCGTGAGTGTGAGTTCCCGGTTCTCGATGACGCAGGGGCCAGCAATCAGTGCCAAGGGGCCGCCTGCGCCCACCTGCAGCGAGCCGACGTTGACAGTGTTTGATACGCAGTATGGACCGAGGTCTGCCATAGATCATTCAGCCTCAGTTAACAGGCGGTTGCGTCGCGCCAAGTCTTCGATTCCGGCAAGAACGCCTCCTGCCTCGCCGGGACGCTTTCCACGAACGTTGAGGACAGCCATCTAGACCGTAGGCCCACGAAGCTTGATCTGTTCGAGGTCGTTCGGAGTATCCACGCCCGGCGAGGCTGCAGGGACGGCGACGACTCGGATTCGATATCCGTGCTCGAGTGCCCTGAGCTGCTCAAGCCGTTCTGCGCGCTCCAGCGGAGTGGGCGGGAGCCTGGAAAGCGCCAAGAGGAACTCCCGCCGGTAGACATAGATACCTAGGTGTCGATACCGAACGAAGTCGCTGCCGGAATCACGCACGAAGGGAATGGGGAGGCGTGAGAAGTAGAGGGCAAACCCATCCTTGTCGAGGACGACTTTGACGACGTTCGGGTCGGCCAAATCTGATACCTCGTTGATCGGGCAGCACAGGGTACCCATCGAGATGGAAGCATCCCCTGCGAGCGGCGAGATCGCAGCATCGACCATCTCCGGATCAATCAGAGGCTCATCTCCCTGCAGGTTCACTACCAGATCGGCTTCTGCGCCATTGGCTACCTCAGCTACCCGGTCGGTGCCGCTGGGATGATCTCCTCCGGTCATTGCTGCCTCTCCGCCGATAGAACGCACGGCGGCAGCAATCCGCTCGTCATCAGTGGCAACGACAACGCGGCTGGCCAGGGATACTCTGCAGGCCCGCTCGTAAACATGCTGTATGAGTGGTTTCCCCCAGAGGTCGGCGAGCGGCTTCCCGGGGAACCGAGTTGAAGCATACCGAGCAGGAATCACGATCAATACGCGCGTCATATCAGGCCTTGCCCCGGCGATTGTAGTAATCCCTCTGGCGCTCGTCAAGCGATAGACCTAAAGCTTATCAGATGACTGGCTGCGCTGCCAGGGGCACCCGAACAGGCCGTGTCAAGCGCCCTGCAGGACCTTGCAGCGACACGAGTCGGCGACAACTCTGCGCCCTGGAGGCGTCGCCTCGGTAGCGGCCTGAACTCCGCGAGGCAGACGGCCGTCACGTTGTCCAACCCATGTTACACTCCCGGTAGCCACCGTCTTGTGCACGCGAAACCGGGGCGCGATCATGTGCCGCCGGTCCGAAGTCAGACCCGCAGAGACACAGTGCACACATTCTATTGACAAGCAGCTGCATTTCCGCTAGAATTCCAGATTGTCGTCTCTCCGGAATGTCGCGTACGAGTGGCGAGCGGAGAGGCGCGCGAGCGCGTAAAGGACCAAACACTGTGCCGACGATCAGTCAACTTGTACGAAAAGGTCGTAAGCGCAAGCGAGCGCAGGCTACGCCGACGGTGCGGTGGGCGCTGAGGTGGCAATTCAACGCCTCCCGCCGTAGGTATCAGCGTGCCGCGGGACCCTTCAAGCGGGGCGTATGCACGAGGGTCTACACGACGAACCCGAAGAAGCCAAACTCGGCACTTCGCAAGGTGGCGCGTGTACGGCTCAGCAACCGAATCGAAGTCCTGGCTTACATCCCTGGTGAGGGACATAACCTTCAGGAGCACTCTGTGGTGCTGATACGGGGTGGGCGCGTGAAGGATCTGCCAGGCATACGCTACCACGTTGTTCGAGGGGTTCTGGACACGGCCGGGGTCGAAGACCGGAAGAAGGCCCGCTCGCGCTACGGCACGAAGAAGCCTAAGTAGCCTATTTCCTTATTACAATATAGCACTATTAACTCGTGACCTCTCCCCTACGGGTGAGGAAAACGGAGAGCAGCATGCCGAGGAAGGGACCAGTCCCGCACCGGATCCCGCGGCCGGACGTCATATACGGGAGTCGCCTTGTGTCCCGCCTGATCAATCAGGTGATGCGTAGGGGCAAGAAGAGCGTGGCCGAGCGCGTCGTGTACGGGGCGTTTGAGGAGATCGTGACGCGTGGCGACAAGGATCCGCTTGAGGTTTTCGAGCAGGCGTTGCGGCAGGTGATGCCGGTGTTGGAGGTCAAGCCGCGCCGAGTCGGGGGTGCGACGTATCAGGTGCCGATGGAAGTCCGTCCGACACGGCGGCTTGCGCTAGGGTTGCGCTGGCTGGTGCAGAACGCCCGAGCCCGGGCAGCACGCACGATGAGAGAGAAGCTGGCGGCAGAGCTTATGGACGCCGCCTCAGGGCAGGGAGCCTCGGTAAAGAAGCGAGAGGACACCCACAGGATGGCGGAAGCCAACCGGGCCTTCGCTCATTATAGGTGGTAGTTCGGAAGCACCCGCCGATCGGCGGGTGGCAGGGAGTCGTAGGACATCGACGGCCCCAGCTACCCTTTGACCGATGTGGAAGGTGGCCGCAAAGTGGGTAGCTGGTGAGTCTCTGCCGGCTTCCGAGCCGCCGCGGAATAAAGAAGTCGATGACCTATGGCGCGCGAGTTTTCGCTCGACAAGACGCGTAATATTGGCATTGCGGCGCATATAGACGCCGGCAAGACCACTACCACTGAACGGATCCTGTTCTACACCGGGCGGGTCCATCGGATGGGCGAGGTGGATCAGGGCGCGGCCACCATGGATTGGATGGCCCAGGAGCAGGAGCGCGGCATCACCATCACGGCTGCAGCCACCACGTGTTTCTGGCGCGATCATCGCGTCAACATCATCGACACGCCGGGGCACGTGGACTTCACGGTTGAAGTTGAGCGATCCCTCCGTGTCCTCGATGGTGCAGTCGCCATCTTCTGTGGTGTGGCTGGAGTACAGCCTCAATCTGAGACCGTGTGGCGGCAGGCCAATAAGTATGGTGTACCGCGTATAGCGTATGTGAACAAGATGGACCGCACCGGCGCGGATTTTCACCGAGTGCTCCACGCCATGCGAGAACGGCTGGGGTGCCGCGCGGTGGCTGTCCAGTTGCCGCTGGGTCAGGAGGCTGACTTCCGCGGGATGGTGGACCTGATCCGCATGAAGGCTCTGGTCTATCTGGATGAAGACGGCCGGGAGTTCGAGGAGGCCCCGATTCCAGAGGCCATGATGAGCCTGGCGCGGAGGTTCCGGGAAGCCATGGTGGAGGCCGCCGCGGAGACGGACGAGGAACTGATGCACAAGTATCTGGCGGATGAGGAGCTAACTGAAGACGAGATTCGTGCAGGGCTGCGTCGGGGAACCATCCGCTATATGATGGTCCCCGTGCTCTGTGGCGCATCTTATCGCAATAGGGGCGTGCAGCCGCTGCTCGACGCCGTTGTCGACTATCTCCCTTCGCCGCTGGACTTACCCTCGGTCCCGGGAATAGATACCCGTACCGGCGACGCTATAACACGAGCTAGTGATGATGACGAGCCGTTTTCGGCGCTGGCGTTTAAGGTCGCTGCCGACCCCAATGTTGGACAGTTGATTTACCTCCGAATTTACTCTGGGCGCCTGCCACGCGGCGCTACGATATACAACTCGACGAGGCGCTGTCCGCAGCGTATCGGCCGTCTCTTGCTCATGCACGCCAACCGGCGGGTTAACCTGCAGGAGGCCGCCTCCGGTGACATCATAGCCGCCGTCGGGCTGGACAAGACGGGCACGGGCGACACTCTCTGCTCGGAGCAATCGCCCATCCTCTTGGAGGATATACAGTTCCCGGAGCCGGTAATATCCGTTTCCATGGAGCCCCAGAGCCGGGCAGAAGAGGTAAAGCTGGTCGAAGCGCTGGGCACGCTATCGGCAGAGGATCCGACCTTTCGGTTTCATACTGATCCCGACAGCGGGCAGATCATAGTGTCTGGTATGGGGGAGTTGCATCTCGAAGTAGTGGCCGACCGTCTGCGGCGTGATTTTCAGGTCGGTGCCCATGTCGGGCGTCCCCAGGTTGCCTATCGAGAGACGATTCGGGCTGAGGTCACCGCCGAAGGCCGCCATATCAAGCAGACGGGTGGGCGAGGCCAGTACGGAGTCGTGGTTCTGCGAGTTACGCCCCGAGAGACGGGCGCTGGTTTTCTGTTTCAGGACAATACGAAGGGTGGCGCGATTCCGAAGGAGTTCATACCCGCCATCAAGGCCGGCGCTGGAGAAGCCTGCGAGAACGGGATCCTTGGGGGTTATCCGGTTGTGGATGTCGAGGTCGCTTTGATCGATGGCTCGACGCACGCAACGGATTCATCCGAGATCGCCTTCAAGATAGCGGCTTCTCAAGGCGTGCGAGAGGCCCTGAGGCATGCCGACCCGGTGTTGCTGGAGCCAATAATGCGTATTGAGGTGTTCTGTCCGGAGGAACGGTTGGGCGACGTGCTCAGCGATCTCAACGGGCGGCGGGCACATGTCACCGGCGTTGCTGCCGCGCCCGGCGCAATGGAAACGATCAACGCCGTCCTTCCTTTGGCGACGACTTTTGGGTATGCTACTGTGCTGCGCAGCCTGACTCAAGGTCGCGGCACTTACACTATGGAGCCGTCCCACTACGCGGAGGTGCCGGAAAGCATAGCCCGGACCGTCCTTCCGGGCGACACCACGGTCAGGGCGGCCTGACTGAGATCAACCCAACAGGGGGTTACAGAGCGATGGGCAAGGCGAAGTTTGAGCGGACGAAGCCGCATGTAAACATAGGCACGATCGGGCATGTAGATCACGGCAAGACGACGTTGACGTCGGCGATCACGCACGTGCTGG
>Ga0315293_10001206_pt1 | contig 25037 bp, 20 predicted proteins | sample YL17G13_20_MG_FD_203071 | JGI IMG/M metagenome (GOLD analysis project Ga0315293, IMG submission 203071) | Sediment microbial communities from Yellowstone Lake, YNP, Wyoming, USA - YL17G13_20 | ecosystem: Environmental > Aquatic > Freshwater > Lake > Sediment | place: USA: Wyoming | collected...
TGGCAGGCCGTCTACCTCCTGGAGCTCGACGGCCCCAGGCGACGCGAGATCTGGGTCACCTGCCTGCGGTCGTGAGAGGGGAAGTTGAGCGCGCGGGGATTCACTCCCCGCGCGCGTGGGGGCTCGGCTTGTCGAACTCCGCGATCATCGCCGGTGACCATTCACTCCCCGCGCGCGTGGGGGCTCGGAGGGTCAAGAGCGCCGGTTGGGTGGCGGGAGCGACGCGGGACCCCCCGCAACGCAAGCCCGGGCCCCGGCCTCACCAGTGCTGACGAGGCTGGGGCTGCCGCATCTCGTGGGCGACCCGCAGGTACAGGGCCTCCAGGCGGGCGATGCGCGCCCCGGTCGAGAAGTTCTGCCGCACGCGCTCCTGGCCGGCGGCGGCGAGTCGGGCTGCCAACTCTGAGTCGCGCAGGAGGCGCGAGACCGCCGCCGCGAGCATCGGCACGTCGCGCGGGAGCACCAGGATCCCGGAGACCCCGTCCTCGACCAGTTCCGGGTTGCCGGCGACCGCCGTCGCCACCACCGGTTTTCCGAGCGCCATGGCCTCGCGAATCGTGCCGGTGATCCCGGTTCCCGCCCACGAAGGGTCCACCACCACTTCGCACGCGGCCAGGACGTCGGGCATGTCGGAGCGCTCCATCGTCGCGGTCACCGCCCCTGCGAGCCCCATCTCCCTGGCAAGCTCGAGCACCCCCTCGCGCTGCGCGTCGGTCCTGCACGCCACCAGGAGAAGGTGCGCATGGGGGTGGTCGGCACGCACCGCGGGAAAGGCCTTCATGAGTTCCTTCCACCCCTTCCAATCGCGCATCCCGACGTGCCCGACCACCCGCGCCTCTGCCGGGATGCCGAACTCCTCCCGCACCGCTTCGGGGTGCGCCTTGGTGGGATCGAAGCGCTCCAGATCGACCCCCGCGTAGATGACGCCGACCTTGTGGGCGGGGACGCGGCCGGTGGCGATGACCACCCGGCGGATGCTCTCGGCCACACAGACGACGCGGTTGACCCTGCGCGAGCGGTACTTGAAGCGGGAGAAGAAGTCGATGGGGAAAGACACCCCGCGGTTGACGACGAGCCCGTAGTGAGCGCCCACGAACGTCGCTCCCCATGCGACCGCGTGGGCGATCCCCTTGTGTACGTGGACGACATCGACCTTGCGGCTGCGCGCCAGGCGCGCGAACCGCCGCGCCGAGACCACGTCGAACTCGTTTCGCAGCGGAAGTCCCACGTGCTCGATGCCGGCCTCGGCGCAGCGCCGGGCCATCTCCGGGCTGGGCCGCGTTACGGCCAGGACCGCGTGACCGCGCGCCGCCAACGCCTTGGCGGCCTCAAACATCTGCACCACCGAACCGGTGGCGAAACCCGTCTTCTCGAGCATCTGGACGATGGTGAGGGGTTCCATCGTACCCGGCTCTCGTCGTGGCCCGCCTACATCACTGCGGTGGGCGGCGCCGGTTCGTCGGGGGTCCCGGCCTTGGCGAGCGGCACCAGGATGAGGTACGCCACCAGCACCACCGCGATGGGGATCGCCAACGGCCTGGAGAACATCCACGTGATCGAGGGGAAGCCCTCCTTGCGGAAGAAGACCACCGCCGCGACCAGCAAGCCCATGAGCGCCTCACCGGCGATCAGACCGGAGGCCGCCAGCACACCAGCGTTCTCCACGCGTGCCTTCTGGGCGGCGTTGTAGCCGCGCTTGTCGCGCATCCGGTCGACGATGCCGCGGATGACGCCACCCACGAAGATCGCGAACGTCGTCTCGAGCGGCAGGTACATGCCCACCGAGAAGAGCATCGGAGAGCGAACCTTGATGAGGATGAGAGAAATGCCCATCGCGATGCCGACCGTGACGAGGGGCCACGCCATCTCCCCGCCCACGATCCCCTGCGAGAGCGCAGCCATCAGACCCGCCTGCGGTGCGGGCAGGCGTGGGCTGCCGAAGCCGGCGCCGGGGCCGTACTGCTTGATGTCGGCGAAGTGCAGGACGTAGAGGGGGAAGAACATCACCGCGCCGGCCAGCACCACGCCGATGAGGTCGCCGGCCTGCATCTTCCACGGCGTACCGCCCAGGATGTGTCCGACCTTGAGGTCCTGCAGCATCTCGCCGGCCACCGCGGCGGAGACGCAGCCGATCGCGGCCACGCCGAGGGCTGCCGCCACGCCGCCCGGGCCCTTCGCGCCGACCACGACCAGCGTGAGGGCGGCGACGATCGTGGTCGCCAGCGTCAACCCCGAGATCGGGTTGTTGGAGGAGCCGATCATCCCCACGAGGTTGCCAGAGACGGCGGCGAAGAAGAAGCCGGTGATCAACATGACCACCGCCGCCACGATTGCCGGTCCGATCGCCTTGGTGAAGACCGAGTAGACCGCGACCATCATCGCCAGCACGAAGAGGATCCCCACCACGACGGTCTTGAAGTCGATGTCGCGGTCGGTGCGGCTTGTCGCCTCGTGGGCCTCTGCCGACTTCTTGAGGTCGCTCACCGCCCGCCCGAAGCCTGCGATCAGGTTCCTGCGCATCCTCCAGAGGGTGTAGCAGGCGCCCACGAGCATGCCGCCTACGGCAATCGGCCGCACGATGAAGAAGTAAATGTCGCTTACGACGCGGGCCCACGCCGCCGCCTGCTCGCCGCCGGTCGCCGGGAGGTACTGCCCGATCATGCCGGGGCCGAGGAAGAAGACGAGCAACGGGACGAACAGCCCCCACGCCAACAGACCACCGGCAAAGTTGAGCGCCCCCAGCTCCGGTCCGATGATGTAGCCGACGCCGATGTACGCGGGGCTGATCGCAGGGGCGGAGAAGCTGGAGATCCCGCCGGCGGCGAGCGTCTTCGCGTCCTTGGTGAGACCGAGGCGGACCAGGCTCTCCTTGAGCTTGCCCACCGCGACCGTGAACGTGTTGGAGGAGGAGAAGATCCCGAAGGCGTCCAGGAGCCGCACGAGCGCACCCACCCCCATCGCCTTAAACAGCTGGATCGCCGCCTCCGCGCCGCGCTGGCCGGCCTTGTGGATCTCGGAGGCTGCCACCGATTCGGGGAACGGAAGCTCCGGGTCCTCGACCATCACCCGACGCAGCATCGTGACGAACATGATTCCCAGGATCCCCCCCAGGATCATCAGGGCGGTGGCCGTAAGGTAGTCGGTGAAGGTCTTGAACGTCCAGAGGTTGAGGATCACGAACGCGGGGATGGTGAAGATCGCGCCCGCCGCCACCGACTCGCCGATCGAGCCGACGGTACGGGCGAAGTTCTCCTCGAGGAGAGAGCCCTTCATGATGCGCAACACCGCCATGCCGATCACCGCCGCGGGGTAGGTGGCGGCGATGGTCATCCCGGCCCGCAGACCCAGGTAGGCGTTGGCGGCCCCCAGAATGACGCACATGAACAGTCCGATGATCAGTGCCCGGAGGGTGAACTCGCGCATGTCCGTATCGACGGGCACATACGGGGTGTGACGCTGTTCGCTCATGAGGTGGTCTCCTCCGTCCTCGTGCCGCTCGTCGCCTTCGTTGGCGTTTGAGCGAGGGTGGTTGGCGCATTCTACACGCCCCCTGGGGGCGCCCCCCGGACAGGTCGAGCGATGTTCAGGCTGCGCTCGGCAGCAGCGGAAAGGTGGTGACGATGACGGGTTCGGACCTAGAAATCTTAGGAGATTCGACTCATATGTTCGACTGGACTACTTGACAATGAAACGCTAAGATCTTACCTTGATGGAGTCTGGCCTCACTTCTTGGCCAGCGGCGAGGTGTCAAGATGGCTTCCAACAGCAACTTCACGATCAAGGCCGGAGAAGCGCTCCAGCAGGCGTTCCGGCTGGCCAGCGACCGCGGCAACCCCGAGGCTACCCCTGCACACCTGCTTCAGGCGCTCCTGGAGCAGCAGGAGGGGTTGGCACCCAGGCTCCTCGAGAAGGTCGGCGTGCCCCTCGGGCGCCTGCAGGCGGACCTCGCGGAGGCCCTGGGCCGACTGCCCGCCGCCCGTGGGGGTGCCGAGGCGCAGCCCGCCCGTGATCTTCGCATGGTCTTGGAGGCGGCAGCAAAGCTCGCCCCCCAGTTCCAGGACGAGTACGTGTCGGTCGAGCACCTGCTGCTTGCCATCGTCTCGGTGGCGGGGAGCTCCGCGGCGCAGCTGCTCGCGCGCTACGGCGTCACCCGCGATGCGTTGCTCTCCGCCATCCAGGAGCTGCGCGGCTCGCACCGAGTCACCGACGACAGCCCAGAGGGCAAGTTCGAGGCGCTCAAGAAGTACGGCCGCGACCTTACGGAGCTGGCCCGCGCAGGCAAGCTCGACCCGGTGATCGGTCGCGATGACGAGATCCGCCGTGTGATGCAGGTGCTCAACCGGCGCACCAAGAACAACCCCGTGCTCATCGGCGAACCCGGGGTCGGCAAGACCGCCGTGGCCGAGGGGTTGGCAGGGCGCATCGCCAGCGGCGACGTGCCCGAGCTGCTCAAGAGGCGCCGCATCGTGGCCCTCGACCTCGGGGCGCTGATCGCGGGCACCAAGTACCGCGGCGAGTTCGAGGACCGCCTGAAGGCCGTCATCAAGGAGGTGGTGGACTCCGACGGCCAGGTGATCCTCTTCATCGACGAGATCCACACCCTGGTGGGGGCCGGCGCCGCCGAGGGCGCCATCGACGCCGCCAACCTCCTGAAGCCTGCCCTTGCCCGCGGCGAGCTGCGCGCCATCGGTGCGACGACCCTCTCGGAGTACCGCAAGCACATCGAGAAAGACGCCGCCCTGGAGCGGCGTTTCCAGCCCGTGCTCGTTGGGGAGCCGTCGGTCGAGGAAACGGTCGCGATCCTGCGCGGCCTGAAGGAGCGCTACGAGGTGCACCACGGCGTGCGGATCACCGACGCCGCGATCGTCGCCGCCGCTACCCTTTCGAACAGGTACATCACCGACCGGTTCCTGCCCGACAAGGCGATCGACCTGGTGGACGAAGCGGCCTCTCGCCTGCGGATCGAGATCGACTCGCTGCCCACTGAGATCGACGAGCTCGAGCGCGGCGCGCTCAGGCTCGAGATCGAGAAGCGCGCGCTCGCCAAGGAGAAGGACAGCGCCTCGAAGGAGCGCCTCGGCGAGATCGAGCGGGAGCTCGCCGAGCTGAAGGAGCGGATCGCCACGATGAAGGCCTCCTGGCAGCGCGAGAAGGAGCTGATCGCGCGCATCCGCAAGGCCAAAGAGGAGGGGGAGGTCGCAAGGGAAGCCGCGGAGCGCGCCGAGCGCGACGGCGATCTGGAGCGTGCCGCCGAGCTGCGTTACGGGGAACAGGTCCGGCTGAACCGCGAGCTGGAGGAAGCCACGACCGCCCTGAAGGAGCACCAGGCGGCACACGGGTCGCTGCTGGCCGAGGAGGTGACCGAGGAGGCGATCGCCGAGGTCGTGGCGCGCTGGACCGGCATCCCGGTGAGCAAGCTGCTGGAGGGGGAGAAGGCCAAGCTGCTGCACATGGAGGATCGCCTGAGAGCCCGTGTGGTGGGGCAGGAGGAGGCGGTGGTCGCGGTCGCCACCGCGGTCCGCCGGGCACGTGCGGGTCTGAAGGACCCAAACCGTCCGGTCGGCTCCTTCCTGTTCCTCGGTCCGACTGGAGTCGGCAAGACCGAGCTCGCGCGGGCCCTCGCCGAGTTCCTGTTCGACAAGGAGCGGGCGATGGTCCGGCTCGACATGTCGGAGTACATGGAGAAGCACGCGGTGGCGCGCATGATCGGCGCCCCGCCGGGGTACGTCGGCTACGAGGAGGGCGGCCAGCTCACCGAGGCGGTGCGTCGCCGGCCCTACTCGGTGGTGCTGCTGGACGAGGTCGAGAAGGCGCACCCCGACGTCTTCAATGTGCTGCTCCAGATCCTCGACGACGGCCGCCTCACCGACGGCAAGGGGCGCACGGTGGACTTCCGCAACACCGTCGTGATCATGACGTCCAACATCGCCTCCGACCTGATCGCGAGCTTCACCGAGGCGCAGCGCGAGCGCATGGTCGAGCAGGTTCAGCGTGAGCTGAAGGCGCACTTCCGTCCGGAGTTCCTCAACCGCGTGGACGAGGTCCTGGTGTTCCACAGGCTGCAGCCCGAGCACATCAAGGCCATCGTGAAGATCCAGCTCCAGCGCCTCAACGAGTTGCTGGCCGACCGGAGGATCCGGGTGGAGGCCGACGGGGAGGCTCTCGACCTGCTGGCCCGCGAGGGGTACGACCCCGACTTCGGCGCGCGGCCGCTCAAGCGCACGATCCAGCGTCTCGTGCAGGATCCGCTCGCCCGAATGTCGCTCGCCGGGGAGGTCTCGGAGGGTGATGTCGTAAGCCTCGGCGTAAAGGACAACGCGCTGGTGCTCGAGCCGAGACGGGAGGCGGCCGCCGTCGGGTGAGGTCCCCTTCGCACACGTCCGGACGGCGGGGCAGCACCCCGCCGTCTTGCTTTTTCGGCGCGAGGCTATGATCGGCAGGCGATGAGGGTGGGGAAGGTGGCCGGCGTGCGTGTGGAAGGGCTGGAGGTCCGCCTGCCCGGGCAAGCCGTCCCCGTGCTCTCGAACGCCTGCTTGGAGCTGCGAGCAGGCGAGATCGTGGGGGTGTGCGGCCGTTCGGGCTGCGGGAAGTCCACGCTCCTGCACGCGGTCGCCGGCCTCCTGCCGTGGGCGCGACCGGCGGAGGTGCGGGGGAGGGTCGTCGTGGCCGATGAGGACGTCGGCGACCTTGACCCTGGTCAGCGCGCCCACCTCTTCGCCACCTGCCTCGACCGGCCCGACGCCCAGCTCTTCCTGGGTACGGTCCGCCAGGAGCTGGAGGCAGCCCGGCGTCTCCACGGCGAGACCCCGCTCGCCGCGAAGGCGGCCCAGACCCTGGGGCTCGTCCCGTTCCTCGACCGGCGCGTCACCGAGCTCTCGTCGGGGGAGCGCCAGCGTCTGGCGCTGGCCGTGACGCTCGCTGCGGCTCCGAAACCGGTGCTGCTGGACGAGCCCACGGTTCACCTGGACGAGGAGGGGGTCGCCTCGCTCGCTCGCGTGCTGGGCGAAGTCCGCGACCTGGGCGGCTCGGTGCTGCTGGCCGAGCAGGCCGGCTTCCGGCTCTCCGGCGCGGTCGACCGCTGGATGAGGCTCGAGGGCGGGGAACTGCACCCCTGCCCGCCGCCGGTGCCCCCCACCGTTGTCCGGCCGACACGCAATCCGGGCGAGGCCGTGCTGGAGGCAAGCGGCGTGCGGCTCGTGCGAGGTGGCCGCACGTTGCTGGAACGCGCGAGCCTCGCGGTGCGCGCCGGTGAGATCGTTTTGCTCTCGGGGCGCAACGGGGCGGGAAAGTCCTCGCTGGCCAGGGCGCTGGCAGGGCACGCCGCGGCTGCGGGCGGCGGGCTTGCCGTGACGGCCGGTCGCGTGCGCCGGCCCCACGGCGCTGCGCTGCTCCTGCCCGAGGCCGGCGTGCAGCTCTTCGCGGACTCGGTGGCCGGCGAGCTGGCCCTCGGCGGCGCGGATCCACCCGCCCTTGCCGACGTGCTGCGCCAACACCGCCTGGAGCACCTGGGTGGGCGGGCGCCCTGGACGCTCTCGCGGGGCGAGCAGCAGCGCCTCCTGCACGCGGCCGTCGATGCCCTGCGGCCGGCAGTGCTGATCGTGGACGAGCCGGGCCAGGGGCTCGACCCGGAGGACCTCGCGGAGCTTGCGGGCCTGATCGCTCGGAGGGCCGAGAGCGGGCGCGCCTACCTGATCGTCTCGCAGCGGATGGAGCTCTCGGCGCTCGCCCATCGCCACCTGGCGATCGTTGACGGCGCCCTGGTGGAGGCCGGAGGTACGCGGTGAGGGACGCCCGGGCGTGGACCCATGCGGCGTTGTTCGGCAGCCTGTGGGGGGCGGCGGAGGCCTCGCTCGGGACCGTTCTGAAAGCCACCAACGTTCCGCTTTCGGGGTTGGTGATGGCCAGCGTCGGCGTGCTCTGTCTCCTTACCGTCCGCCGCCTCCAGCCCACGGTGGGCATCAGCCTGGTGACGGGGGTCGTGGCGGCGTTCCTCAAGGTGTTCTCCCTCGGCGGCCTGGTGCTCGGCCCGGCGGTGGGGATCCTGGCCGAGGCGGCCCTGGTCGAGCTCGCGATGACCGCGACCGCGAGCTCCGCACTCGGCGCAGTGGTGGGCGGAGCGCTTGCCCTGGCCGAGGCACCGCTCCAGATGGCCGTCACCGCGGTGGTGATCACGGGGCCCGAGGCCGTTGTGGCCCTCGGCAAGGCCGCGCGGGCACTGGCCGGGTGGGTGGCGCTCCCAACGGCGTCACCGCTGGCGGTGCTCTCCGCGGTCGCTGCCGTCTCCGGTCTGGCGGGTGCGGCGGTCGGCGGGCTCTCCTGGCGCCTCGCCGGTCGCGTGACGCGCCGGCTGCGAGGTTCGACGTGAGGCGACTCGGCACACTGCTGGCCGTGGCTGCGATCGCGCTCGCCTTCGTGCCACACGCCCTGGCGCCGCCGGCCACCCTGCTGGCGGCGCTCGCGGCGAGCCTGCTCCTGGAGCCAGCGGCCCTGAAGCGGGCCTGGAGGCTACCGGCGCTGCTCCTGGTGCTGGCGGCTGCGGCGCTCACAACCGCTCTGGTGGGGTGGGCCGCGGCACCGAGCCGTGGTCTGGCGGCGGGTGCAGCAGTGCTGCTGCGTTTCCTGGCGTTGCTGCTGCTGGCGGCGCTCGCCTCGCGCCAAGTGGACGCGGACGCCATTGCCCGGGGCGCACGCCGCCTAGGCATGACCAGATTGGGCCTGGCGACGGGGCTCGCCCTCAACGCGCTTCCTCACCTCGGGGAGGCGGCGCGCGACGCGTGGACCGCGCTGGCAGTGCGGCGGAGGCGACCGCTCCCTCGCCTCGCCGACCTGCCTCGCCTGGCCGAGGTGCTGCTTGCCCACACAGCGCGGGTTGCGGAGGAAGCCGCGGCAGCCGCCGCGTTGCGCGGCCACGATGCGCTTGCACGGCCTTCGGCCCCGCTGCCGCACGTCCCGTTGCTCGTGGTAGTCACCGGCAGGCCCGGCGTCGGCAAGACACCCGCGATGCGGGGCGTGGCAGCCGCCCTCCGGGAACGGGGCGTGAGCGTGGCCGGGTTCGTTCAGATTCCGGTCTGGGGCGAGCAGGGCAAGGGCGGCTACACCGTGCGCGACGTGGCCACCGCCCAGGAGCGCACCCTGGCGGTGAAGGTCGGCGAGAGGCGCGGCGAGCACGGGACGCCGTTCCGCTTCGAGCCGGCCGGGTTCGCCTTCGCCCGCGCCGCCCTCGAGCGGGCGCGAGCCGGGTCGGTGCTGATCCTCGATGAGCTCGGCCCGGTGGAGCTGCGGGGCGGCGGGCACATGCCGGCGGTGCGGCGTGCCCTTGCGCGCCCCGGCCTCGCGGCGGTGCTCGCAACCGTGCGCCCCGCGCTCATCCCCTCGTTCCTTTCGCAGCTCGCGGTCCCCTCGGCCGTGGTCGTCGACATCGAGGAGCTCGCGGAGCCGGTGGCGGCGCTGCTCGCCGCGCTTGCACCGGTGCTGCCACCGGCGGGCTAGAATGGGAACGGGCCCGTCTGCCGTTGGCGCACCGGGCCTTTCGCGGGACCCGAGAGACGCCTGATGCCGACCGTCACCTTCACGCTCAACGGCAGGGAGACCACCGCACGCTACGAGGAGGGGATGCACTTCCTCGAGGTGCTGCGCGAAGAGTGCGGCATCACCTCCCCCAAGGACGGCTGCTCCCCCCAGGGAACGTGCGGCTGCTGCACGGTGCTGGTGGACGGACGTCCGGCCCTCGCGTGCCTGAAGAAGCCCCAGGAGATGGCCGGCCGCGAGGTCGTCACCCTGGAGGGGATCCCGGACGCCCAGCGCGAGGTGCTCGCACGCGCCTTCGTCCAGGAGGGTGCGGTGCAGTGCGGGTACTGCACGCCCGGGATCGTGGTGCGTTCCTTTTCGCTCCTCGAGCGAGGCAGGACCTCCGATCGGGAGGCGGTTGCCGGGGCGCTTTCCGGCCACCTGTGCCGGTGCACCGGGTACCAGCGGATCTTCGATGCCATCCGCACCGCGGGGGAGGCGTGGGCGAACGGCGGCACGTTTGCAGGAGAGACGCCACGTCGCGCCGACTTCTTCGGCGAGCGCTACGGTCTCCGCCGGACGTCGGTTGGGAACACCCACGGTGTCGGCGCGTCCGTGCCACGCTATCAAGGTCTCGATCAGACGCTGGGCAAGAAACCTTACGTGGCGGACCTCCGGGAGCCCGCAATGCTGCACGGGGCGGTCGTGCTCGCGGCGCACCCGCGCGCCCGCGTGCTGGCGATCGACACCGGTCCGGCCCTCGCGATGCCGGGCGCGGTGCGTGTTCTCACCGCAGTCGACGTACCGGGTGACCGGTTCGTGGGACTGATCGTTAGGGACTGGCCCGTGTTCGTCGCGGTGGGGGAGACGACCCGATGTGTCGGAGACGTGCTGGCGCTGGTGGTCGCGGACACCCAGTTCCACGCCCGGCAGGAGGCACGGGCCGTGGGGGTCGAGTATGAGGTGCTGCAGCCGGTGACATCGCCCGGGGCCGCGCTCGCCCCCGGCGCGCCGGCCATCCACCCGTCCGGAAACCTTCTCGAGGTGACCGCGTTTTCGCGCGGCGACGTGGACGCGTCGCTCGCCGCGTCCGCTCACGTCGTGCACAGGACGTTCACGACGCAACGCGTCGAGCACGCCTTCCTGGAACCGGAGGCGTGTCTCGCGGTACCGCAGAGGGATGGCCTGAAGGTGTTTTCGCAGGGACAGGGCGTGCACGACGATCAGGTCCAGATCGCAGCGGTGCTCGGCGTGCCGCGGGAGAACGTCGACGTGGAGCTCGTCTCTAACGGCGGCGCGTTCGGCGGCAAGGAGGACCTCTCGATCCAGGCGCAGACCGCACTCGCCGCGCACCTGCTCGGGAAACCGGTCCGCACGGTGTTGACCCGCGAGCAGTCGATCCTCCTGCACCCCAAGCGGCACCCCCTCACAATGGAGTACACCGTCGGCTGCGACGCCGATGGGCACCTGACCGCGGTGCGCGCCCGCATCGTGGGGGACACGGGGGCGTACGCCTCGGTGGGGGCGAAGGTGCTGGAGCGCGCGGCCGGGCACTCCTGCGGACCGTACCGTGTGGCCAACGTGGACGTGGAAGCCAAGACCGTCTACACCAACAACCCGCCCTCCGGCGCGATGCGCGGCTTCGGCGTGCCGCAAACCGCGTTCGCCATCGAGTCGTGCCTCAACATCCTCGCGGAGAAGGTCGGGCTCGACGGCTACGAGATCCGCGAGCGCAACGTACTGGCGCCCGGCGACCGCTTCGCCACCGGGCAGATCATGACCTCTTCGTGCGGCATCCGGCAGACCCTCGAGGCCGTACGCGAGGTCTACAAGAAGAACACGCGGCGCGCCGGGATCGCTTGCGGGATCAAGAACACCGGAATCGGCAACGGGATGGCCGACATCGGCCGGGTGCTGATCCGCGTGCTCGCCGGGGGGCGGCTCGAGGTGCTCACTGGATACACCGAGATGGGGCAGGGTCTGTTCACGGTCCTCCGGCAGGTGGTCTCACACGAGGCCGGGATCGAGCCTTCGGTGATGCGGGTCAGGGCTCGCTCGGACCTCGCGGTGCTCTCGGGGATGACGACCGCGTCCCGCGCAACCGCGCTGGCCACCATGGCTGGGAAGCGCGCCGCAGAGAAGCTCGCCGCCGACCTTGCGACGGCGGATCTCGAGTCGCTTACGGGGCGCGAGTATCACGGGGAGTACGTCTGCGACTTCACGGTGCCCCCCGGCACGGCGGTGGACAATCCCATAACGCACATGACATTCGGATATGCGACCCAGGTCGTGATCCTGGACGAGCGCGGGCGAATTGCGAAGGTGGTGGCGGCGCACGACGTGGGGCGCGCGATCAACCCGCTCGGCTGCACCCAGCAGATCGAGGGCGCGGTTCACATGGGGCTCGGCTACGCGCTGTCGGAGGAGCTACCCTGCACCGAGGGGCGCCCCGACTCCACGCTGCTGCGCGACCTCGGCATCCTCAAGGCAGCCGACATGCCCGAGGTGGAGGTGATCCTCGTGGAGGTGCCGGACCCCGTCGGGGGCTACGGGGCGAAGGGCGTGGGCGAGATCGGCCTGGTGCCGACAGCGGCCGCTGTGGCCGGGGCCCTGGCCGCCTTCGACGGCGTGCACCGCACGGCGCTCCCGATGAGGGACGCCCCTGCCGCACCCGCACGGCGCCTCGCGACCCCGCCGCGCTAGAAAACCAGTTCTGCGCTCCCCCAAACTCCGCGTTTGACGGGACGTACTACACTCTGTGACGAGACCGGGGCCGCTTCGGCGGACCCCGTTTCGATATCGGGGGAGGTCGCATGGGCGGACGCGAAGACGGGCTGACCAGGCGGGGGCTTTTCACCGGGATCATGGGCGGGGCCGCGGCAGCGGCGTTCGGGACGCGGCTGGCGCGTGCGGGCACGGACAAGGCCCGTGTCGTGAGGGTCGAGTCCGACAAGGTCTGGAACGGAAACGCCCGCGACCCGCAGGTGGTCGCCCTCATGGTCACAAAGGGCATCATGGCGTTCACCGGTGAGGCCACGCCCGAGGCTGCCTGGCGCTACTTCTTCAAGCCGGGCACCCGGGTCGGCCTCAAGATCAACCTGTTGGGCCGGCCCCTGGTGTACACGGCCCCCGAGATGACCGACGCGGTGGCCGCCGGCGTTGTCCTGGCCGGCGTCAAGCCTGAGGAAGTGATCGTCTGGGACCGTTGGAAGGACCACTTCGGCCCCACGCGATACAGGTTCGGGCGGGGCGCGCTCGGCCAGAGCATCGAGCATGGCGGCAGCTACGACAGGGCCCGCGCGCTGCGGGCCTCCGGGGGGCTCTGCCCCATCGACACGATCTCGGTGGACCGCACCGATGTCACGGTGAACCTCCCGGTGCTCAAGGATCACAGCGTCTCCGGGGTGACGCTGGCGCTCAAGAACATCGCCTTCGGCTGCTACGACCACCACGGCAGCGCACACGACGACGGCTGCGACCCGTTCATCGCCGAAGCGTGCGAGCACTACGTCGCCAACACCAGGACGCCGCTCATCGTGATGGACGCCACCGAGGCCTGTTTCGACGGTGGCCCTCGCCCCTCGGACCGCTCCCGGCTCTGGCGCGAGAACGCGATCTACGTGGCCACCGACCCGGTGGCGCTGGACACGGTGTGCCGCAAGGTCATCATGGCCAAGCGTGCCGAGAAGGGCCTCCCGGACAAAACCCGGCAGAGCCGCCACATCGAGACCGCCACGCGCAAGGGCCTCGGCATCTCCGATCCCGGCCGGATCGAGCTGGTGACCGTAAGGGTCTGAGTGGGCCGCCGGGCGGTGTACTCTCTCCAGCGAAGGAGAACACACCGATGGCGAAGAACACGGTTCAGACCTTCGAGAACCACACGCGGTACGTCCCGCTCTACCACTTCGTACTGTTTGGGATCCTGATGATCAACCTAGTGTGGTCGGTCGTCAGGATCATCCGCCACCCTTCGGTGGACGCCGCGGTGGCCCTGCTGATCGCGTTCGGGCTTCTGATTCTGTTCTTCTACGCCAGACAGTTCGCCCTCACGATGCAGGACCGCCTGATCCGCCTCGAGATGCGGCTGCGGCTGGCGAAGGTCCTGCCCGCAGACCTTGCGCAGCGTATCGGCGAGCTCACGGTGAGCCAACTGATTGGCCTGCGGTTTGCGAGCAATGAGGAGCTTCCCGAACTCGTGCGCAAGGTGCTCGCCGAGGGGATCAGCGACCGCACCGCAATCAAGAGGATGGTGCGCACCTGGCAGGGTGACTACCTGCGGGTATAGGCGGCAGCAGCATCGCCACGCGTACCGCCGCTACGGCTTGGCCTCCTGCTGCGGCACGTGGCACCCGGCGAGCTCGTGACAGCCTGCGAGTACGTCTCCCTGGATGCCGATTACGAGGGAGCGCACGGGGACCTGCCGCGTGGCTCGCGCTGCGGCGGACTGGGCGAGCCGCAGGAGGCCCCCGCAGCACGGCACCTCCATCACCATCACCGTGAGGGAGGCGATCCCGGCGCCATCAATGAGGGCGACCAGCTTCTCCAGGTAGATCTCTTGGTGGGCGTCCAACTTGGGGCAGGCGATGGCGAGGGAGCGGCCCGCCAAGTGGTCGCGGTGAAAGTCGCCAACCGCGTAGGCGACGCAGTCGGCGGCGAGCAGCACGTCGGCGCCGTGGAAGTACGGCGCAGCCGGCGAGACCAGGTGGAGCTGCACAGGCCACTGGCGCAGCGTCGAGGGGCGCGGGCCGTCGCCGCCGACAGGCGTTGGAGCGGAGGCCTCGAAGGCGAGCCCGCGGGAACCGGGACACGCGGCAAACGCGACAGGCACGGTCTCGGGCGCTACGGGCCTTGCGAGGTGGCGTGCGACCGCGACCTCGTCGAACGGTCCGGCCTCGATCCGCTCGATCGTGATCGCGCCCTGCGGGCAGTGCCCGAGGCAGGCACCCAGGCCGTCGCAGAAGCTCTCGCTCACCAGGCGCGCCTTGCCGTCCACCAGGGCGATGGCGCCCTCGGCGCAGGCGGGGACGCACAGCCCGCAGCCGTCGCACCGCTTTTCGTCGATCCGGATGATCTCCCGAAACGCCATCGCCGGTCTCCCCCCCAAGCCACCCACCGTAAGGCTAGTGGCCCGCGACGATGGGTGCCTTGACCGCGGTCAAGCTGGGGGAGGTGCTAGCGGTCGAGCCGTGCCACGGCCGCGGCGAGCGCCTCCGGGGTGTTGCAGTTGGCGGTGACGCCCGGGTCGTCCACGGCCACATCCACCGTGCCCACCGCGCGCAGCACCTCGCGCAGCGTTGGCCCGGCGAACTCGCCGGTGACGATCCTCTCGGCGACGCGGCGCGAGAGCATCACGGGGTGGCCGTGCTTGCCCTGGTGCGAGGGGAGCGCGGCCTCGGCTTCGGTCCCCGCCAGAGCCCGGACGGTGTCGGGGGCGACGAGGGGGTGGTCCACCGGCAGCACCACCACCGCATCCCAGGCCTGGTCGGCAAGCAGGTGCTGCAAACCCAGCTTCAGGGAGTCGAACATGGCGAGCCCAGATGCGGGCAGGGGCAACCCCTCGAGGTCCGGCGCCTGCAGCGACGGCGCCCCGGCCGGGAGCGTCGCGAGAAGCGGTTTGGCACCCGCGCTTGCGAGCAACTCGGCGCAGGCGGCGAGGAAGGTGCGTCCGTCAGGAAGGCGGGCGAACGCCTTGGGACCCCCGTAGCGCTCCCCCGTGCCGCCGGCGAGGATCAGGCCCGCGAAGCGCGCCGCCATCCCTCGGGGACCTCGCCGGTGCGGTCGAGCCGGATCAGCTCCGCCACGATGGAGACCGCGATCTCCTCGGGGGTGACCGCGCCGAGGTCGAGCCCCACGGGGCAGCGCAGCGTGTGCACGCGGTCGGGAGGAACGCCAGCGGCGGCCGCGGCGTGTCGGATCGCCGCCGCTTTGGTGCGCGAGCCCACGACGCCCACCCCGGCGAACGGACGCGCGAGAGCGGCGACGGCCCAGGAGGCGTCGGCATCGGCATCGCCGGTGGCCACGACCACCTGGGTCACCTCGGGATGCTCGAACCCCTCGAGTATGCCCGGCTCGGCCCCAGCGATCGCCTCGATGCCGGGCAGATCCCGGAGCCGCTCGGCGACGGTGGAAGAGGCCACCGTGACCTGGTAGCCGGCGCGGGCCCCCGTGGCGGCCAGCGCCGCGCCCACGTGGCCGGCGCCGATGATCAGCAGCCTCCGGTGGGGTCCGAACTTCTCCAGCATCACGGTCACAGTGCCTCCGCAGTTGGTTGGCTTCTCAAGGATGCGGGCGTTCGGGCCCCCGGCGAGCATCGCGCGGGCGGCCGCGAGGACCTCGGCCTCCACTTCGCCCCCGCCCACGGTTCCTACCTGGGCGCCGCTGGCCGACAGCAGCATACGCGCGCCCTGTCCGCGCGGCGCGGAGCCATGCACCTGCACCACCGTGGCGAGGACGCAAGTCGCGCCCGCGTCAACCGTCTCGATCAACCGTCGCAAGACGTTCATGGTCGTCCACCTGTTTCTCGGAAAGGAGCCACGCAAAGGGGTGGCGCTCGCCGAGCGCCGCCACGATCGTCGGGGGGGTGAGGGGCAGCCGGTCGATCTCGACACCCAGCGCGTCGCACACCGCGTTGCGCACCGCTGCGGGTGTGGGGATCAGGGAGGGCTCGCCGACCCCCTTTGCGCCGAAAGGACCCGTTGCACCCTCGCTCTCCACCACCGTGATCTTCACGTTCGGGGCATCGGCGGCGGTAGGGATGGTGTAGTCGGTGAAGCTCGGGTTGGCGAGCCTGCCGCGGTCGAGCTTGAGCTCCTCGCTGATCGCCCAGCCCATCCCCTGCACGATGCCGCCCTGGATCTGGCCCTCGAGGGCGTCGCGATGGATCACCCGCCCCACGTCTTGCGCGGCCGAGACCTCTTCGACCCGCACCAGGCCCAGATCCGCGTCCACCTTCACCCGTGCGATGTGGCAGGCCATGGCGTAGAACTCGTAGGGCGCCCCGGTGCCGGTCTCCGGATCGAAGCGGCGCGCCTTCGTGCGGTGCCAGCCGGTGGCAATCCCCTCGATGCGGCGCGCCGCCATCTCGGCGGCGACCCGCGCCACCGGCACCGTGCGCTCGGGCTCACCCCGCACGAATGCGAGGCCACCGGCGAGCTCGACCTCGCCAGCGCGGCAGCCGAGCACCTCGGCCGCCACCGGGTCGAGCCTGGTGCGGAGGCGCCTGACCGCGTCCAGGATCGCGAGCCCCGACATGTGTGCGCCGCGGGAGGCGACGGTCGGTCCGGAGTCCCCCACCGTGGTGGTGTCGGGCTGCCAGACCTGGACCACCGCGGGGTCCACCCCGAGCGCCTGGGCGGCAATCGTCTGGGCGGCCGCCAGGTTGCCCTGGCCCATCTCGGTGAGGCCCACCCGCACCACCACCGAGCCGTCGGCCTGCAGGATCACCACCGCCGAGGAGCGGTCGAGGCGCTGGCCGCCGTGGTGGAGGTTGCAACCGTAGAGCGCGAGGCCGATCCCCATGCCTTCCCGTGCCGCTGCCGAGCCCGCACGCGGACGCGCGTGGAACTCGTCCCAGCCGGCGAGAGTCGCGGCGCGATCCAGGCACTCGCGGGCCAGCACCGGCCTCGGGAGCAGTTGCCCGGTGGAGGTTCTTCGGCGGAGGTCGTCGAGGACGTTGCGGCGCCGCAACTCCAGGGGATCGATCCCGAGGCGGCGGGCGAGCTTGTCCATCGTGGCCTCGGCGGCCCAGGTGACCTGAGGCGCGCCGAAGCCGCGGAACGCCCCGCCGAAGAGGTTGTTCGTGTACGCGACGTGGGTCGCGACCCGCACCGCGGGCACGTCGTACGGACCTATGGACGAGACGTTGGCGCGCTCCGCAACCACGGTGGAGAGGCCGATGTACGCTCCGGCGTCCATCACCGTGTCCACCTCGGCGAAACGCAGCCTGCCGTCGCGGTCCGCACCCCAGCGGTGGCGGACCACCACCGCGTGGCGCTTCGTCGAGGCCTGCATGTCCAGCTCGCGCGGCAAGACAAGCCGCACCGGCTTGCCAGTGGCGAACGCCAGCACCGCAGCGCAGGCAGCCGGCTCGGAGGCGTAGTCCTCCTTGCCGCCGAACCCGCCGCCGGTGGGGGCCTGCTCCACCCTCACGGCGGCCAGCGGAATGCCGAGCACGCGCGCCACCGCCTGCTGGACGTAGAACGGGCACTGACAGGAGGTGATGATCGTGATGCGCTCGCGCCCCTCGGGGATGGCGAGGCACCCCTGAGGCTCGAGGTAGGCGTGCTCCTGGCCGCCGATGTGGTACTCAGCCTCCACCACGACGTGCGCGCGGGCGCTCTCACGGGCGAGGTCCCCGCGCACCACCCGGAACGTGCGCACGAGGTTGCCGCTCTCGTGGACGGAAGGCGCGCCCGGTTTCAGCGCGGCGACCGGGTCGTGGACCCCCGGCAGCGCCTCGAGGAGCGGCTGCACCAGCCGCGCCGCCTGCCAGGCGGCCTCGGGTGTGCGCGCCGCCACCAGCGCCAACCGGTCGCCCACCATGCGCACGCGGTCCTCGACCAGGAGCGGCTGGTCGGGGAAAACCACGCCCACCTGGTTCTTCCCGGGGATGTCGCCGGCGGTGAGGACGGCCTCCACCCCGTCGAGGGCGCGAGCGGCGGCGAGCTCGAGCCGGGCAACCCGGGCCGACGGAACCGGGGAGACCGCGAGCGCAGCGTGCAGCATGCCGGGCAGCGCGAGGTCCGCCACGTACCGCGTGCTGCCCGCGACCTTGGCACGAGCGTCGGGGCGCTCGTGGTGCCCGCCGAGAGGGCCGCCGTGAGCCGCGCGCCTACTCATGTTCCATCCCGGTGACGGCCTGTAGCGCCTCGATTACCTTCGTGTAGCCGGTGCAGCGGCAGAGGTTGCCGGAGAGAAGGCGAGCCTGCTCCGACGGGTCGGCCTCGCGGTGGGCGAGGATCGCAGCACCCGTCACCGCGATCCCGGGGGTGCAGAAGCCGCACTGCACGCCCCCGCGCGTCACGAGCGCCTCCTGGAACGGATGCAGGCGGCCGGCGGACGCCAACCCCTCGACGGTCACGACGTCGTGGCCGTCGGCCGAGGCCGCCAGCACCAGGCAGGACGTCACCGGTGAGCCGTCCAGGAGCACCGTGCAGGCGCCGCACTCGCCCGCCCCGCACCCCTCCTTGGTCCCGATCAGGCCGGCGTCGTCGCGGAGCAGATCGAGGAGGCGGCGGCCCGGCGGCACCTCGAAGGTACGTCGCTCGCCGTTGAGCGTCAGGCTGACGGTCACGCGCTCAGCCACGGGAGGCCTCCTCGAGGAAGCGGTCGAGCAGCACCGCGCAGGCGATGCGGCGGTAGCCCGCGGGTGCGCGCACGTCGCCGATCGGCGCGATCTCGTCCTGCAGGACGCGCACCGCCTCGCGCCTGAGTTCAGCGTCTGGCCGTCGCCCGGTGAGCAGATGCTCGGTGCGACGAGCACGCACCGGCGTCGGCGCCACCGAGCCGAGCGCCAGGCGAACCTCGAACAGCGTCCCGTCGGTGCCGACCAGGGCACGCCCGGCCAGGCTCACGATCGAGATGATCTGCTCGCGGCGCGGTCCCACTTTGACGAAGCGCTCCACCGCCCGCAACCCGGGCCCGAGCTCGGGGGATGGGAGCCGCACCGAGATGATCAGCTCGCCCGGCGTGAGGGCGCTTCGCCCCGGTGCGAGGAAGAACTCCTCCACCGGCACCTGCCTCGTGCCCGCGGTCGAGGCCACCACGAGGCGAGCCCCCTCGACGATGAGAGCCGGCGCGGTGTCGGCGGCGGGGGAGGCGTTGGCCAGGTTGCCCCCGAGGGTCGCGCGGCACTGGATCGGCCACGCGCCGATCTGCGCCGCAGCCTCTGCAAGAGCCGGGTACAGCCGCCGGATGCGGGGGTCGGCGGCGATGGCGTCCATGCGCGTGCCGGCGCCGATCGTGATCCCTTCGTCGGACTCCTGCAGGCCAGCGAGACCGAGTCGGTCCAGGTCCACCAGCGCGGTCGCATACTTTCGGCCGTTGCGCAGCTGCACCATCAGGTCGGTGCCGCCCGCGATCGGGAGCGCGTCGGGGTGCAGGGCAAGTGCTTCCAGCGCCTCTGCGACGCTTCCCGGGCGCAGCACCTCGCGAACCGGCACGTCCACCCGTGCACCCCCGAGGGGGCGGGCCGCGCCCGGCGTTGAGATTTGTCTCAAGTACCGAGACGCGGCAAGCCCCACCCGCAATTCTAGGCTCCGCACGTTCGCATTCCAAGGACGTCACGATCACTACAGGCATGCCGGCTGCTGAGGCCGGGCGTTGTAGGCTATGCGTGGCCCGTCCGGACGGGCCCGGAGGGAAGCGTGGATCGCCGTCTGGTGCTGCCGATCGTACTGCTGGTGTCGGCCCCTGGCGTTGCCCAGAGCCTGCGGCGCACGCCGGTAGTCCAGGTCGTGGAGCGTGTTCGGCCCGCGGTCGTCAACCTGACCGCCAGGCAGGTGGTGACGGTGCGCCCGCGCTCCATCTTCGACGACCTCTTCCCGGAGTTCGCCCCGCCCGGGCAGCGCGTGATGTCCCAATCACTGGGCAGCGGTGTGCTGATCTCCCCCGGTGGGCTGATCGTAACGAACGAGCACGTCATCGAAGGCGCCGCCGAGATCAAGGTTCGCTACGCCGACGGCAAGGAGGACGAGGCCGAGGTCATCGGCTCCGACGCCGACGCGGACCTGGCGTTGTTGCGCGTGCCGGCGAAGGGGCGATCGCACCTCCCGGTGGCCGAGCAGGACGACTCGATGATCGGCGAGACCGTGATCGCCATAGGCAACCCTCTCGGGCTGGAGAGCACCGTCACGGTCGGGGTGCTGTCCGCGCGCGACCGTACCGTCACGTCACCCAGCACCCGGAGGGTCTACACCGACTTCCTGCAGACCGACGCCTCGATCAACCCCGGCAACTCCGGCGGGGCACTGGTGGACCTCGACGGACGCCTGATCGGGATCAACACCGCGATCATCGGGGACGCACAGGGGATCGGCTTCGCCATCCCTGCCAAGCGGGTGCGGCGGGTCGTGAACGACCTGCTCCGCTACGGACAGGTGCAGGCCGCATGGCTGGGGGTGTTCGTGCGCAGCCGCGGCGAGGGGCGGCGTGGCGGGGGTGCCGGTGTGGAGGTCGTGGAGGTCTTCCCCGGTTCGCCTGCGGCGGCTGCCGGTCTGAAACGTGGGGCCGTCCTCCTCGCGGGAGGCGGGAGGCCGTTGAACAGCCGCGACGACTACGCGACGCTGCTCGCGCAGTTGGCGCCGGGGGACCGCGTCACGCTGCAGGTGGGGGAGAGCGGCCAGACGCGCGAGATCACCGTCCGCGCCACCCGGCCCCCCGAGGACGTCGGCGAGCAGGTGCTGCTGCGCTTCGTGGGCATCAAGCTCGTGGAGCGCGGCAAGAGCGTGGTCGTGAGCCGAGTGGTGCAGGGCAGCCCCGCAGCCGAAGCGGGCCTGGCCGCCGGTGACGTCGTGTTGCAGGTGAACGGCGAGCGCGTGGGCAGCATCGCGGAGATCGACCGCATCGTCGGGCGCGGGTACACACGGTCCTCGCTCCTGCTCGCCATCCAGCGCGGAGCGTACGCGTACCAGCTCCCGTTTCCGCTCTCCTCGTAGCCTCCTGGGCTATACTGCCCGCCGTGACGGAGCGCGTGGCCGGCGTGGTGACCGCGGTGTTTGGCCCCTTGGTGCGGGTGCAGGCAGGGGAACAGACGCTGGTTGTGCCTTTCCGTCGCAACCTCCGCTGGCACGATGAAATCGAGGACCGCCGCCTGGTGGTGGGCGACCAGGTCGCGCTGGAGGGCAAGCTTCCCGACCTGGTAGTCGTCGAGGTCGGACCGCGGCGCACGACGCTCACCAGGCGTTCCCCTGGCGAGCGCCGTCAGCGCGTCATCGCGGCCAACGTGGATCAGGCGGTGGTGGTGATGGCGGTGGCCTCCCCCGAGCCCAACCCGCGCCTGATGGACCGGCTTCTGGTGGCGTGTCACCACGCGGGTATCGAACCGGTGATCTGCTTCAACAAGATCGATCAGGGGAGCGCCGGGATCGACACCTGGATCGGCGACTATCAGGACGCCGGGTACGAGATCCTGCTGGCATCGGCGCGCACCGCCCGCGGTGTGGGCTGCCTGACCCGCAAGGTGACTGGCCGCACCACCCTGTTCTGCGGGCCCTCGGGGGTGGGCAAGTCGGCTCTGCTGAACGCCATCCACCCGGGCTATCGTTTGCGCGAGGGCTCGATCTCGGAAGCCACCGGCAAGGGCCGCCATACCACGACGACCGCACAGCTCCTGCCCCTGCCGGGCTCCGGGTTCGTGGTGGACACACCGGGGTTGCGCGAGTTCGGCCTGTGGGACCTCTCACCTGCCGAGCTGCAGCGCTGCTTCCCCGAGATCGCACGGGTTTCGTCGGGCTGCTCGTTCGCCAACTGCGGCCACGTCAGCGAAGCCGCGTGCGCGGTCCGCGCCGCCGTCGAGGCGGGAACGCTCTCGGTGCGGCGGTACACCTCCTACCTCAAGCTGCGCGAAGAACTGGAGTAGGGCCGGGGGTTTAGGACCCTGTCCGGGTAATACTCCGGCTGCGAATCCCGATGGCATCCGGCTGGCTGTGTCAGTCGTCGCGAAAAGTCCTCGACGTAGCTCTGGCTACGCCTCCGGGCTTTTCGCTCGGCTTCCTTGCCATCCGGCGCCCTCGGAATTCTCGCTTTCGTCGTTTACCCGGACAGGCTCCTAGCCGGGGCCGGGCGTCAACCCGGCACCGATGCGCTCCGGTGCGCCCTCGCCGCGCCACGACCACAGGCCGTCCGCAATTCCCAGCACGAGGCCACCGGCAGGGAAGGCGACGAGACCGAGAGGTCCCTCTGGGAGCCTGAGGAGCGGGGACATGGTGCGCTCGGCAATCACGATGCGGGCGACTCCCGGCTCGCAGGGGGCGCTCACCCCGGCCGCAATGCCGGCGCGCGTGACCGCCAGCGAGCGACAGCAGGGCGATGGGGAAACCCCCGGACGCACCCCACCGTCGACCGCGGCCAGGGACAGTTGGGTGCCGTCGCTCGCGAGCAGGATGTCGGGTTCCAGGAAGGCGAGGCCGCCGCTGCCGTTGACGGGCAGTCCGCGGGTGCCCGAGGACCGCAGCAGGAGCACCTGGCCGGAGGGCCAACGTGCGGTGGCGACGCTCTTGCCGTCGGGGGAGATCGCCAGATGGCGGAACGAACCGGCGGCCACCAGTTGCGGGGCAGCATGCGCGTCGAGGGGCAGGCGCCACACGCCGTTCCCGTCGATGAACCAGAGCTCCCCCGACGACGGGATGACCTGGGGGAACAGCACCCAGCGCGGCCAGGTGACGAGGGGGGCGCCCTCCGCGCCCAGCGAGCGCCAGACCACCTCGAACCCTCCGGTGGTCGGGCGTGCAAACACCAGTCCACCCTCCTCCCCTTCGCTGCGGCAGCCGGTGCGCAGCCGCGGCAACGCGCTCGCGGCCAGCCATTCGCAGAGCCCCGGCCCGCCGCGGGCGCGCAACTGAGCCGCGGCGAGCAGCTTGAGGTCCAGAGGCGCAGCACTGGGGACGTCGGCGAGAGGCACCACCTCGGCCGAGAGGCGGCGTGCGAACGCGCCCCATGTCACCTCGTCCCGATCGGCCCTCTCGCTCTCCTTCGGCATGCCGGCCTCGAGTGGCTTGGCCAGGGCGTTGCGCAGCGCCCTCGGCATGGGCGGGAAACCGTTGCCGCTTCCCTTCTGCCAGGCCAGGAGCAGGTCGAAGGGCTTGCGCCGCGCCAGCGCCGCGTCCCCGAAAGCCTCCACGACCAGCGCCGCTGCCGCGGCGAGCGGGGGGCTGGGACCGCCCACCTGGTCCGTGCGCAGCAACCTGGCTCGGCGGCTCTGCCAGCGCGTGTCGGGGTCGAGAGCCTCGCTCGCCAGCCGCTCGAGGGCAGGCGCGGCGTCCTTGATCTCGAGCCAGTCCCGCACGGGACGCAGTTCGGGCGGGAGGGCCGCGAGCGTCAGGGAGCCGGCCGTGGCGATGGATTGGCCGATCATCAGCAGGGGCTCGCTGCAGCGCGGGTCCGGGGGCGCCGGCTTCGCAGCGGCGACCATCAACGCTGGCGCCACGGTGCGCGCGATCTCGGGTGGATCGGGCTTCACGGCCTTGGGCACCAGGACGAGCACCGTGTCACCGTGCACCAGCGCGACGGCGTTGGAGCCCTCGGTGGCTGCGATCACCACTTCCAGGGGCGGCAGCGCGCCGGAGTCCATCAACCCGTGGATCTGCGCCCCAAGGGCTTTCGAGAGCGCGGTCGCGTCAGGCAGCGAGGCCGGCTCGCCGGCGGTGGACCACCAGCCGGGGGAGAGCAGGAAGCATGCGGCGAGCTCAGGGGTGGTCAGGGCCACATCCGCGAACGGACGGGGTGCCCAGGCGGCGAGGTGGATGGGAATGCCCATGGGAGCAGGTTCTGCAGCCGGCGTGACCGCTCCCGCAACGGTCGCGCCGAGCCAAGCGGCCAGGGCAGGGGCGAAAAGCGTGTGGGGCCCTTGACAAACTCGAAACATGGTCCGAATAATACAGTACGAACCGAGCCACGAAGGAGGACGGGGAATGAATAAGTCAGAACTGGCCGTGAAACTCGCGAAGAAGGTCGGCCTCACTCACGCCAAAGCGGCGGACGTGGTGGACGCGATCTTCAACGCCCACAAGGGCATCGTCGCGGTCGAGCTGGACGCCGGGCGGAAGGTCACCGTTCCCGGGTTCGGCACCTTTGCGACGCGGAAGCGGTCGGCGCGGCAGGGCCGCAACCCGGCAACCGGCAAGGCGATCACGATTTCAGCGCGCAAGTACGCCACCTTCAAGGCTGGCAAGACGCTGAAGGAGAAGATGGCTAAGTAAGCAAGGGAGCGGAGGAGGAGAGATGAACAAGACCGAGTTGATCACCAAGCTCGCGAAGAAGACGGGCCTCACCCAGGCCAAGGCTGCCGAGGCCGTGGACGCCCTCTTCAACGCCAAGAAGGGCCTGATCGCACAGGAGCTGGGTGTCGGCCGCAAGGTCACGCTGCCCGGTTTCGGCGGCTTCACTGTTCGCAAGCGCGCCGCGCGCCAGGGCCGCAACCCGGCGACCGGCGCCGCGATCAAGATCCCGTCTCGTGCCTACCCTGCGTTCAAGGCGGGCAAGACCCTCAAGGAGAAGGTCGCGAAGTAGACCCTTGCCCTTCGGGTTTATCTCGGGGCGCGGGCGACCGCGCCCTGTCTATATATCGCGGGGGGCTCTGCGGCGGCCCACCACACCACCCGCCGCAGAAGTGCCCCCCGAACCCCCCACGCTCGCGGGGAGTGAATCCCCGCTCGCTTGTTTATCTTGGGGGGCTCTGCGGCCCCCCTCCCGCGCCGCCGCCGCAGAAGTGCCCCCCGAACCCCCCACGCTCGCGGGGAGTGAATCCCCGCTCGCTTGTTTATCTTGGGGGGCTCTGCGGCCCCCCTCCCGCGCCGCCGCCGCAGAAGTGCCCC
>Ga0315293_10001208_pt1 | contig 25028 bp, 21 predicted proteins | sample YL17G13_20_MG_FD_203071 | JGI IMG/M metagenome (GOLD analysis project Ga0315293, IMG submission 203071) | Sediment microbial communities from Yellowstone Lake, YNP, Wyoming, USA - YL17G13_20 | ecosystem: Environmental > Aquatic > Freshwater > Lake > Sediment | place: USA: Wyoming | collected...
ATAAATATCAATTTATGAAAATGCAGTTCCATTTTCATAAATTGATATTTATCCCCTCATCGACGATATAATGAGGCCGTGCCTTGACCTCTTCGTAAATGCCCCCGATGTAGGCACCCAATAAGCCAATGAATATCATCTGCACACCGCTGAAGAGGAGCAACAAGGTGACGATTGTTGTCCAGCCGCTCGGAATAGTTTTATCAATAAAATATTCCACCACGGTTATCGCTCCAAGGACGAAACTCATAGCAGCCAGCCCCATGCCGATGAAAATGCTTAATTTCAGCGGTTTGGTGCTAAAGGAAAGAATGCCGGCTATTCCCAGGTTAATCATCCGTGAAAAAGAGTATTTACTCTTTCCGGCAGCACGCTTTGCCGCGGCATATTCAATGCTGGTTTGATTAAAACCTATCCAGGAAAAGAGGCCGCGCAGAAACATGTTGCGCTCGCGGATCTGAGTTCTCAGGATTTTGGCAACCCGGCGCGACACAAGCCTGAAGTCGGCCGTGTTTTCACTGATTTTCACATTTGAAAGATACCCCAAAAGCCGATAAAACAAGCCTCCAACCATCTTGCGCAATCTGCCCACATTCTCGCCGTCCTTGCGAACAGTAAAGACAACGTCATTTCCCAGATCATGCTGACGGAGTAATTCGGGAATGAGTTCGGGAGGGTGCTGCAGGTCGCTATCCATCATCACGATAACATCTGCGTCAATCGCATAGTCAATCCCGGCCAGAAGCGCCATTTGGTGGCCGAAACGGGAGGATAATGTCAGAACTTGAACCCATGAGTCACGTTCGGCAATTTTTCTTAAAATATCAACGGTATTATCCGTGCAACGATCCACGACAAAAAGAATACGTGTTTCATAGTATTCCGCAATCTTGTCCAACGCGGCCCTCGTTCGTTCATAGAAGGCGTGGATTACCTCTTCTTCATTGAATACCGGTGTTATAACGGTTAATAAACGCTTGTTCATTGAGACGTTTCCTCCAAACCGCCAACCAATCCGTTTGTCTTCTTCATTTCTGCATAAATGATAGGAATGTCATAGCCAATTTTTCTATCGTTTGACTTTTCCTCGCGGACAACCGACATATCCAGATTGGCCGCGGTGAGCATCTCAACCAAAAGATCCCTCATGCGAACCGGTTGACCGCTCGCCACGTGATAGACTTCACCCCTTTCCCCCTTGTCGGCTATCAGCAGCAATTGGGAAATAGCATCCCCAATCTTTAAATAGTCGCGCTGAGATTCCAGGTTCCCCAGTTCAATAACGTCAATCTCTTTCCTTTTAAACCTGGCAATGAGTTGCTCTACGCGCCCGACAAAAAGCCTTTCCGATAGCCCGGGCGCATTCAAGTTAAACAGCCTGGCCACCACCACGTTGATGGCATGGCGCTGCGCGTAGTATGTTGCAAAATGGGTTTGAATTGCCTTGGTGAGCCCGTAGACTGAAACCGGTCGCAAAACATGATCTTCCCGCACCGGGTTGTCGCGGGGGTGGATAAAACCATATTCAGCAGCGCTGCCGATCAAAACGAGCCTTGCATCACTATGCTCGGCGATCAGCGTTTCACAGAAGTGCCGTGCGCTCAGGGCATTGATCTGATAATCCATGTCATAGACGTTCGAAAAACTCCCTGCGAGGTGAAATATTCGCTGCGGCCGCACCCGTTTGATCAAGGCGTGGATTGCATCTGCATTTCCCATATCGCATTGAATATAGAATTCATCGGCTTCGTCTTTTATATCGGTAAGCCAGACACTTTCGTTTGCGTGCTGCTGCAGCCACTGGGCGAGAATTCGGCCGAATCCGCCTTTTGCTCCGGTCAGCAAAACACTCATTTTAGGGTTATCCCGAGCTTGGATGAAAGCTCCTTGAAGTGTTCGTTGGCATATTGATAATCATCCGGGCGGCCAATATCCAGCCAATATCCGGAGAAGGGACGGATGTGGATTCTCTGTTTATTGGCAATTCCATCAACCATCAGGTTGTCAAAGCCATATTTGACTCCCCGAGGCAAAGCTTCGATCACCGATCGATTCATGCAATAAATCCCCATGCTCACATCGAAATCGTAAATAGGTTTTTCCTGATATTCATTCAGATTGCCATTCTCGTCATATCGTAAAACGCCGAAGTCAATCTTTAACTGCCTTCGATAAACCGAAACGGAAATCAGACTGTTCGCTTGAACGTGGATATCAAAAAAGGCTCGGTAATTCAGATCGCAAAGTATGTCTCCGTTCATCACCAAAAAATTCTCAGGCAGGTCATCGATCAATGTTAGTGGGCCAATCGTGCTAAGCTCATCCTCTTCCAGCGAATAATCCAACTTCACCCCAAAACGCGACCCGTCGCCGAAGAAGGCCTTAATCAGTTGGGAAAGGTGATTCACAGCCAGCGTGATATGGGTGAACCCCGAACGCGCCAGTTGCATAATAATGATTTCAAGAATGGAGTATTTCCCGCCCAATGGCACGAGGGGTTTTGGAATGAGGGTGGTATAAGGTAGCAGCCGGGTTCCCTTGCCTCCGGCAAGAATGATTGCTCTCATCATATTTTTCCTTTAAACGTTATAAAGCTGGGCCTTGTAGCGGGCCAGATTGCCCGGCTGCCTGAACCAAGCGATTGTTTCAAGTAAACCCGCCTCTAACTCATGACGTGGACGCCAGTTGGTGAGCGTGGTAATCAGGGTGTTATCACCGATCAGACGGAATACTTCCGAAGCCTCCGGTCTCAGCCGCTGCTCATCGGCAATAATACGCGCATTTGGATTCAACTTCGAAATCAGGATTTTGGCAATGTCGCCAATCGAGTATTCCTTGCCTGTGGCAATGTTGATCTCTTTGCCCAAGGCCGCGTCCGCCTCTGCCAATGCCATGAAACCCTGAACCGTGTCCTTGACATAATTGAAATCGCGTGTGGGCGTGAGACTGCCCAAATGTAGATCGGTCTGACCAAGCAACAATTGAGTAATGATCGTGGGAATCACGGCTCGCGCGGACTGGCGGGGCCCATAGGTATTGAATGGCCGGACGATTACGACGGGTGTCGCGAATGACTTGTAAAAAGATTCAGCCAAACGATCCGCCCCAATTTTTGTTGCACTGTAAGGGGACTGGCCCTGGCAAGGGTGTTTCTCATCAATAGGTACATACTTTGCTGTTCCGTAGACTTCGGATGTCGAAGTTATCAATACCCGCTCCGTAGCCAATCTTCTGGCAGCCTGCAAAACATTCAATGTGCCTTTTATATTTGTATCCACATAGGAATCCGGCGAGTGATACGAGAAAGGGATTCCAATCAGAGCTGCCAGGTGGAATACCACATCACACCCTTTCATCGCTTCAAAAACCCCATTCGGATCCCTGATATCACCGGGAAAAACATCCAACCTGGCAGCTACTTCTGCCGGCAGGGTGTCAAGCCACCCCCAACTATTAAAGGAGTTATAATAAACAAAAGCACGAACATCGCTCGTCTGGGCCAAAAGCGACTCGACCAGATGGCTGCCAATAAAGCCATCTGCTCCAGTCACTAAAATTTTTTTTGATTTTAAAATCATTTTTATTCCAACCTTTTTCGCCAATCGGCCAGCCAACCATTATATGGCCTTGTCTCCCGCTTGAATTTCCAGCAAAAAGTAAACTCCAGCATTTACTTATTTTGAATTCACTATCATAAACTCTCTAAAATATATTGTCAAATTGCGCGTAGCTGCCAGCTAACTATTGCAATTTCAGTCAAATTTCGCTAAAATCCGATCTAACAATAATGTGGAATAAAAAACCGCTGAACTTTACTCCCAAACAAAGTAAACTAATTACCGCCTTGGCGCTGTTGCTGCTCTTGGCCGTTGCTTTGGCCTTACGCCTGCAGGGCTGGTATCCGTTCAGTGTCGTTGATGAAGATGCAGTTCTGCAAATGGTTTGGGGACTGCACCCTCATCCTTTCCCTCCCGGCTTGCCCCCTCCTTATCCCGGCTATTCCCCCCTGTTCATCTATCTTAATTTTTTCCTCTCCCTGCTCTTTAAGGGAATTCTTGTTTTCTTGGGCGTTTTCGCCTCTGCTGGAGAATACCTTGCCTCACCCTTGGCCCAGTCCTTCACTGTCAAATTCGGTCAGATATTGGTCGCTCTTTTAGGGACATTGCATATCGCCGTAGTTTGGAAGATCGGCCAGGAGTTCTTTGATCGGAGGGTGGCTTGGCTGGCGGCGCTCATCGTGGCATTTCATCCCCACCTTATTTTCAACGGCCACATTTTTAAGGCTGATGTTCCGCTGGCGCTTTTCTTTGCTCTCCTTCTTCTCTATTCTCTGCGCTTCGTTAGAAACCTGAAAACAAAGGATTTCCTTGCCGCCTGTTTTATCGCCGGATTAACCACCGCCTGCAAGTACAATGGTGCGGTGGAAGTTCTTCTTATCCCTTTGATTCTTTGGGCCGCCCATAGGAAACTGGCTCCCAAGCGTTGCTGGCGACTTCTGTTCATCTCTCCTCTTTTCGGGCTATTCGGTTTTCTTGTCGGAGCACCCAACTGGGTGATCCACCCCGTGAAGAATTTTCTTCTTTCCTCTCACTTTGCTTTCTTTAATTTCCGGGAATACACTTTCTATGATTCGTTTCACTCCACCTATGGACTTTATGCTGTCGATCTCTGGCGAACGCTGGGACCGATATTCGTAGTTTTATTCTTGGTAGGTATCATTTTTACTTTCCTGCGAAGAAAAAGAGAGGAAATGATAATAGTATTTTCCCTTTTTTTATATTTTCTTGTTCAAGGCAGTTCAAACTACTATGGTACCCGCGTCATCCTTCCCTTGTATGGGGGAGTCGCTTTGATCATCGCCAAAGCTGCCTTCCAGGATATCTGTCCTTTTTTTAAAAAACCCTTGCTCCGCTTGGCCTTTACGATCACGGTTTTCTCAGCGGCATCCCTGCTTTCTCTGGGAAATATCCGGGATTCCGTATCGCTGTTCAACCTTTGGAAAAGCAATTCGACCTGGGAGGAAGCCCTGAATTTCCGGAGAGAACACATCCCTTCGACGTTTTCCTTCGGCCGGGAAATGTTTACTCCCATTGTGGGGGGAGATTGGGGCAAATGGGACATTTCCGATATTCCCGAAGGTTTATTCCACGGCCCCAATGCCCTTCCATTCCTAAACACTGGGCTTTTGACCGATTCTGTCCTCAAAAAATCCCGAAACGACAATATAAAAGAGAATTTACGAACACGACTTCAGGAGTATCGTGTTTTCCACAGGGTCTCCAAGCCACGATTCAGCCCCTGGGACGGGGATATCCTTTTTTGGTACCATCCTAATCCTAGGTTCCTCACCTACCGACCTGGCCGGAAAAGTATTTCTCTGCCGCGCCTTTTCCGTCGCCATGAGGGAACCACCCTCTTCTATCCCCTGCAGCCCTACGAGAAAGACCCAGGTTTCTTTTCCTTGGAAGGCTCCTACTTTGGAAAATGGATTCTTTCCTCCCGACCTCTGGGAACTATTTCGCTTACTCTCTTCTGTCCGGAAGGAGAAATTGAAGCTACAATAAAAATAAATAGCCGCGAAATTATCCTTAAGGCGTCCCAGGGCATCGCGGAAAGCGTTTTCTCTGCGCCACCCCCTCTTTCCTTCCAGAAATCCCCCTCTTACCGAATTGAGGCAAAGCTTCCCCAGGAACATCCTTCGGCTTTCCTTTTGCTTCAAGAAATACCCTCCGTTCCCCCATCGGGAACATTCACGGTCTCCAGTTCCCTAGAGGGTGATCCGCCCTCCATTTTCTCCTCAGTGACGCCTCCAGGATGGGTCAGAGAGTTCTCCCGCCAGACAGGGCTCGACCTCTCTCTTCTCTCTTTGACCCAAGAGGTAGTATTTTGGGAGAATACGGGACGCTCCCTACTGTCTTTTACATCGGAGTGGACGGTTCTTTCTCGCGGAGTGTATCGCTGGGAGATGGAGACCGAACCCCTTTTAAGTAAAGTCCCTACGAGCGCCCCAACTTCTTTCGAAATAGTTTATTTTCATGGACATCGCCTTGAAACACAAACTCTGGCCTGGCAAAAAGTCAACGATGGGCACTACGTGGCATCTTTCGAAAACTCGGAGGAGAAATTTTTCCTGAGGGTTAAAACCAGGGATTTTCAGAAACAGAATCTTCTCCTCCGCCGCCTCATTCTCCGTCCGGATTACCTTCGTTCCCTCCGCCAAGGGATGATGCTCCGGGTTCCGTCGCAATAAGGTGATATTCGCGAAACCAGAAATTTACTTGGAGAACTGGATCGGATCCAGGGTTACGGCTTTTTGACTCGGCGCGGCGAACTGGTGAATTTGGCCGCTTCGGCCTTGACGCTCTCCTTGCCCTTGTCGCTGATCGCGCTCACCGCGTAATCGTACTGGGTTTGCTGCCGGATCTCGGTCGAGTGATCTTCAAGCGAATTGGTCGCGGCGTCGACTCCCTGCCATAATGCATAACTGTCCGCTGATTGACCGGCCAGTTTGCGATAGACGTTATAGCCTATGATCGCGATTTTCTTTTCCGCGTTGGCCGGGTTCGGCGCCCAGCGGACCCAATTGTACGCGTAAAACTCGTTCCCGAGGCTGTCGACTCCCCGTACCGCATAATCGAACCGATCTTCCGCGGTAACGCCGTTTTTGTCGATATATTGCAATACGGAGGAGCTAACCTCGGCCAGAAATTCCCAGTCAGTTGCCGTTTTCAGCATGCGAAAAATCCGGTACTTGGTCAGGGTGATGCCCCAGTTGCTCCAGTTGCCATCAAATGCCCAGGTGAGTTTGCGATAATATTGGACCGTAAACAAATTGCGGTTGACGACCAACTCGGTTCTCAGGTTCAGCGGCGCTAAGGGGATGTTCAGGTAATTGGCTTCGACGCCGAGCGGGGGCTGGGTGATGAGGTCCCCCGGCGGAACTGGCGGCTCAGGCGTAGTTGAATCGTCGGGATCGAAAATATAAACAAAAACATCGGCGTTCTGGGACCAATCTGTCCAGACGGCGACGGCACCGATCGAGGAACTGTAGTCGATGTATGGATGATAGCATTGGTAGCTGGTCAGGCGGACGGGATTGCCCACGGCTCCGTCCCGGGCAATGGTATAGGCGATGTTGTAGCCGCAGTCGCGGTAAATAAAAAGAAAACCATCGTTTCCGTAGGCGCAAGCCGCGGAAAAATAGAGGTTATGATCGTGGTGGTCGCCGGTATCGCTGATAAGGTACGGAGCCCCCCACGAACCGTTCTGGTAGTAGACCGACCAGTAACTGGATCCGTGCATATAATAAAAGCAGGAGAGAATGTCGTTCTGGTTATTGACGGCGACCACCGGCCTGAAAGTCCAGGCATTAAGGCCGTCAATTATTTGCGGTTGTGTCCAACTACCGTTGCCGCGATCGTTGGTTATCATGGTGTAAAAATAATCGATCCCGGTGCTGGGCACCCAGAGGTTATCCTGCCAGACGGCGTATATTTCGCCATTGGGGCCGGCGGCCAGGTTGCAATACTTGGATGAGAAAATGGTATTTGAGATGTTTATCGGGCCCGACCAGTTGCCATTGAATATGTTCACGTAGGCGTCGGAGAAGGTCGGGTTTCCGACTGTCCAGGCCACGGCGATGCGGCCGTTGGTGGTCGAGGTGATCGAAGGGGGACCCATATCGTATCCGCCGATGTATGAAACAGTGTTCGGGGTTGACCAGGATCCGTTGTATAGGGAAAAGCGCATGCAATTGAAAGTCAAATCGTGCCAGGCCGCTACGAATCCCCCGCTCGGTCCTTTGGCGATACGGGGATAAGCGTTGTTTCCCGATATGCCAGGGATCATGGCTGGAGCTGACCAGGAGCCACCGCTGCTGCGAATGGAGTAATAGACATGTTTGCTACTTTCCGAGAACTTTTCAATCCAGATCACCCCGATTTGCCCTGCCGAATTGATGGCCACGCAGGCATCTAGGGACTCGGTGGAGGAATTCGAAATATTTTCTACTGCAGCGTAAACAACTCCGCCAAAAATAACTCCCCAAATTATTAGTATTAAAATGGTTCGTTTAATCATATCTAAATTATAGAATGATTAAAACTGCTTGTCAACAATTAATATAACCAAATTGAGTCCAATTTATAGTTCACTGTATATTCTTGAGCAAGACGAGGTGTTGACAAGCCAGACAATGTGTGTAAAAATAAGAACTCTTTGTTTACAAATTTTTCTTTGAAATCATGGAGGTTTTGTATGAATTTGAAAAAATCAGGTGTGTTTTTAATGTTTACGGCCGTGTTGTTCATAACAGCGGCTTACGGCGTGTTGGGTGCAGAAGAGAATACCATACTGCCGGAAACAAAGTGCCCAAAGAAAGTGGCCGTGCTCCTGGAGACGGTCAAGGCCGGGATTTTTATGGACTACCAGTATTTTTCCGGTCAGGGAAAAGCCGAGATCGTTGCCATTACAAGCCCGGTTGCCGGAGTGCTTTCTGAAGTGAAGGTAAGCGAAGGCAGCCTGGTCGACGCGAACCAGGACCTGGTTTTATTGAACGCCGGCCTGGGTGAACAGATAAAAAAACTGGCGGCCGATGTTGCCAAAGCGAAAAAAATTTTGACCGGTCGCCAGAACTGGAAAGAGAAAAGTGAAAAGGCAGTCCAAGCCGCGACCAAGGATTATCAAAAGGCCCTGGACCTGCTGAATGAGAAAAAGGCCCAGGCCGACCTGATCGTCAAGGCGCCGGTGGCCGGCATCGTGCATTTGGTGATGGAGATTAAAAGTGAACTGGCTGTTGGTGCCCTGTTAATGGAAATCTCCAATCCGCGGCAGATGATATTCCAAATCCCCCTGGCTGAAGGCGATAAAGGCACATTGGCGATCGGCGACAGATTCGACGGTAAAAGCGAAGGTGTGAACAATGAGGTCGAGGCCGAAGTCGTCGCGGTCAGCGATTCTCTGGTCACGTTCAGGATGAACAATAATGAAAACCAGGTCAAAGAGGGCGTCAACTATTTATTTAAAAAGCTGAAAAGCGAATATGCCGACGCCATCGTCATCCCCAGCGCAGCAGCGAAAAAAGACAGCCTGGGTGATTTTGTCTACATAGCCGAAAAGAAAAAAGCTAAAAAACTCTTCGTGACCATCGGGGCAAGCGGGGAAGGCAAAGCCATGATCGAAAAAGGCCTGGCCGCCGGCACACAGCTCATCGTTTCCGGGTTCGATTGCCTGAATGACGGCAAGAGGATCCGGGTCGTCAATCAGGAGGAGATGGCCAAAGAAAAAGCCGAAGCCAAACTGAAGGAACAGGAAGCGGTCCAGGAAGAAAAACCGGTCGTTCAGCCTGAAATCAAGATCGAAGCTCCGCAAGCAGAAGAAAAACCTTCGCTGACTACCGAAAGCCATTTCCGGGTCGGGTTGCTCTTTGGCCGCTTCCCGGTCAATGACGAGAACTACCGATTGATCTATCCCAACTGGTTCCGCAATATCCCGGGGATCGAATTCGCGGTGCAGGTCATGCCTAAAACCGATGTTTGGGCCTCGGCCAAGCTCTATGTCGACAAGGAACAAACCTCCTTTTACGGCTACCCTATCAAATTCCAGATTATCCCCCTCTCTCTCGGTCTCCGTTATCGGATCCTGAAATGGAAATTCATGGAACCCTTTGTCGGCGCCGGTCTCAATATGTACCTCTATTCGGAAACGATCAGCGGCGAAACCGACCTCGAGAATACCAGCGACAGCGCCCTTGGCTTCTATTTCCTGGTCGGCTCCTATTTCGACATCAACCCCGGCTTCATGAAACAAATCTCCCAGAAACGCAAACTCTTTCTCTTGGGAGAAATTTTCGTCAAATACAACATCATCAAGAAGACCCTGGCCGAAGCTCTCCCCGACGGCACCGATACCTTCGACCTCGGCGGCATCGAGATGGGCATCGGTTTGGGCGTGAGATTTTAAGCCGGATATTCTATGGTTAAAAGAATTTTGTTTCTTTTGAGCGCTTTGGCTTTGGTTCTGCCTATCGCCGCCCAAACCGTCGATATGTTTCAGATTCCATTTGTGGGGGGGCAGGGTGAAAGTGGGGTCAAGTGCCCTTCCATCGCCACCAATTCCCGCGGCGACATCATGGTCGTTTTCCGCAACAAGTTCCAGTCGATCATGTATTATTTCATCAAGAAATCGACGGGAGCGATCACTCAGGCGAAATTGCCCGAATCCAAGGACAAAGACATCATCGTTACGGGTGTCGTGGCGACCGCCGACGATAATTTTCATGCCGTCTGGGGGTGCCTGATCGGTGGGATTGGAGTATTCTACTCCGATTTCGACATCACCAGCGAGACCTGGACCACGCCCTTCCTGATCGATGACAATTATCCCGAGGACCCGCACCTGCGCGTCAATCCGATCAACAACGACATCGTTATGTGCACTGTTTTTCGCTCCTTATCGAAAAACATATATGTCAAATTTCGCAAGGACGGCCAGACCACCTGGAGCAACGAGATCAGATTGAGCGATATGCCCGCGGGGAAATCGGCCACCAACCCCTATGCCCATTTTGACGAAGCGGGTTATCTGCACGTGGTGTGGAAAGAGGATCGGGGTGAAGACGACCTGATTATAAAAGTAGCCCTGATTAAAATGGACAGCGCCGGCGTTTACAGCATGGTTGACACGCAGTTGGCAACGTCAAACTATACAGGCTGGCATTTTCTACCCTCCATCGCCATGACCGGCACCAAGGGGATAATCACCTTCTGCTGGTCGCAGCAAAGCGGATATTATTACTTGCCCTACGAGCGGGTTGGCGACACGCTGGTCTTCGACCAGAGTAAAGTTACCAAACTCGTGAGCGCGCCGGTGACGCCCTGGTATACGTTCTTTTCAAAGGCCGCCGCCCATGGTGACGAGATCATGTTCACCTATTTTGACCTGGGGCACAAGCTGCAGCTACTGCGCTGGAAGGATGGGGTTTGGTTCGACAGCACGCCCATCACCTTAGGAGATATGAATATCAACAAGGCGCCCTTCCACCTCTGGGCCGATCCCAATCTCGGCCTCTGGGCTACTTGGTACACCGAGAACCAGTACGGCGACGGCAATTCCTATTATTGCCTCTACAACTATCCGAAGCCGGCGATCCGCCCCCCGGTCAGCATCACTTATGTCAGGACGATGGAACGGAGCTTCTTCCATGGCTACTGGATGTACGGGGTGAATTGGGAGGACAATCCCTACAATATCGAGAAGCAGATCAAGGTGATCAAGTTCAATATTTACCGTCGCATCCATTGGAGCAGCGTCAAATGGGTCCTTGTCGGCTCGGTGGACGGGACCGTTTTCTCTTTCGGCGACAAGAATGGGATCACGGCAACTTCCGACTACGAGTACGCGGTCAGCGCGGTCAACGAGAAAAACGTCGAGAGCCGGCTGCCGTAAGGCGAACTTTTCCTTATCCGAGTATTGCGCTTTGCTTGGATTTTTAATAAAATTCTAGCACAGGGAAATTAGTTCTCCCTGCAGTAAACGAGGAATAACTTGCCTGAACATGGTGAACAGCCTCGACCGTTTCCACGCGCATTATTCCTGATTTTAGGTCTCAGTTTTCTGTTGAATATTGTCGGCATCCATTGGGGGTTGCCATCCTGGAATGGCTGGGCTATGGATGAAATCACCCCCACCAACGTACTGAAAGGGATTGATCAGCATTTTTCAAATGGCTGGCACGGTAAATACCCTCCATTGCATTACTATATTTTGAGCCTCAGCTATTCTCCCATTCTATTGCTTGAGCGGCTGCATTTTTTCGATATTAAAACCAATCTCACGGTTTATACGTGGTTGTTTATTCTGGGGCGACTGATCAGCGTAATAATGGGCACGGCGATCGTGTTTCTGGTGTATTGGTGCGGCTGTGAATTATATGAACGCCGCGCCGCGCTATTCGCCGCACTGATCACTGCATTCATGGGGCCTTTTGTCTATTATGCGAAGATTACCAACCTGGATGTCCCTTACATTTTTTGGTTTGTCCTCTCTCTGGTGTTCTATGTACGTATTTTGAAGAAACACCTTTTTGTCGACTACTTGCTGTTCGCCATCACGGCTGTATGCGCTATCTGTACGAAAGATCAGGCATATGGCTTGTATATTCTAACCCCTATCCCAATTTTGATTTCGAGGCATTATCATCAAAAAGTGCTCAAACCAACCGCGGGATTATGGCAAACCCTACTGGATTGGCAAATTCTTTTTGCGTTTGGCGCGGCTTGTTTTTTATTTTCCTTGATTCACAATGTGCTTTTCAATTTTTCCGGCTTTCTGAATCATCTCAAGTTGATTTTTGGAGCGGGTAGCCAAGGCTATCAGCTTTATCCCAACACTTTGACTGGACATATGCACATGCTATGGCAAGCACTCAAGCATCTGCAATTCATATTCGGCTGGCCGATGTTTATCGTTTGTCTGCTTGGATTTGCGATTACTTTAGGCCGGGGAAAAAGCGATCTTCTCCTTTTTGCCCTGCTGATTCCCGGAGTTTCTTATTATCTCTTTTTTGTCAGTGTAGTGCTGTATCATTATGATAGGTTTTTAATTCCGTTTGCCATTATTTTGGCATTTTTCGGCGGCAAGATATTGGCTGAGTGGATCAGTCCGCAAAGAAGTTGGTATAAATGTAGACTGATTTTGTTTGGCCTGCTTGCAGGTTATTCGTTCTGGTATGCAGCCTCAGTGGATATCAACATGAGCAATGATTCTCGCTATTACGTTGAGCGTTGGATGGCAAAACATATCAAGCCAGACGCTACTATCGGTTTGATCGGACTCAGGGGGTGTTTGCCAAGGACCACCCATTTCAAACACATTCAGTTTTTTTTCCTCCCGTCAGGCCAAAGCATCGAAGCCGCCAGGCCAGACTATCTGGTAATCAATCCAGCCATTACGTTCGGGAGCCCAGATTTATACGACAAATTAGGATTAACTGAAATGGGTTACACCCTGGCATTGCAGTATCGGTCGCAAAGAAAATGGGCATTGTTCGACCACGAAACGATTTTGAAAAATGGCCGCGAGTATATTTATTCGAATCTGGACAAAATCAATCCGAAAATTAAAATTTATCGGCTGGTGGACAAAATGGATCAAAAACAATAGACTGCGAATGGTGAAGCAGATTTTGCTTATCGCTCTGGTTGAGGACAAAAGGTGAGGAAACCATGCTGGCTCTTGTCACCGGCGCGTCTGGATTTATTGGCAGCCACTTAATTCGGGCATTGAAGGCCAAAGGCATCGAAATCCGAGCCCTTGTCCACAAAACTCCTCTTACTGAAATCCCCGGCGTTTCATCGGTCGTCGGGGATATCCTTGATGCCGAGTCGCTGGCAAAGGCGATGACCGGTGTTGATACCGTGTTTCACCTGGCGGCCGCTGTCGGCTCAATCGTTGCCGAGCCGCAGGCGTTCCAGGAAATCAATGTCAATGGTACCAAGGCGGTTTTTGCGGCGGCGCGAAAAGCCTATGTCAAGCGCATTGTCCATTTCAGCTCGATCGGGGTTCTGGGGGCGGTCAAAGCTGGAGAGACTGCCGACGAAGAATATCCCGCGGCGCCCAGGACGCTGTACGACCGGACAAAATTCGCGGCCGAGGAAGCCGCCCGTTTGGCCGCTGCGGATGGAGTCGATGTGGTCATTATCCGGCCTGGCTGGGTCTACGGACCCGGCGACCGCCGCACCTTCAAGTTTTTCAATGCCGTTTGTCGCCGGAGGTTCGCCCTCGTTGCCGGAGCATCGGCCAGACAAACTCCGGTTTACATTGATGATCTGGTTGCCGGGGTCCTGCTTGCGGCCCAAAAGGGACGTCAGGGCAGGATCTATCACTTGGCTGGCGATGAAATCATGTCGGCGAAGGAAATGACGCGCATCGTGGCCGAAGCCTGCGGGGTTCCCTGTCCGCGCCTCAATCTTCCCAGAGGAGTTGCCCTGACCACAGCGTACTGTCTGGAAAAAGCATTCAGTTTGATAAAAAGGGAATCTCCCCTCAGCCGCGGCAAGCTTGCTTTTTTTCTCGATTCGAAGGCGATGTCCTCGGCCCGGGCAAAGAAAGAATTCGCCTTTGCGCCGCGAATCGATTTTAGCGCCGGCATCGTCCGGACCATTGCCTGGTATCGCGAAAACGGTTGGCTTTGAAGTTTATTTTCCGCTTGGCGGCTCGTCGCGCCGGTCCTGGACCTTCAAGGTCCGTGCGCCGCGGGCAAACGAGTATTCGGGAAGCGATAGGGAGACTACCGAACCGGCCCCGATGACCGAGTGGGGACCGATCGTCACTCCATCGAGGACAATAACGCCGGCTCCGAGCCAAACGTCATCGCCGACGCGTATCCCCCCCTTGGCCAACGAAGGCTGGAGCATGATGGGCTTTGTGACGTCGTCGAAGCTATGGTTCCCTCCGGCTACAAGGTAGCAGTTGCCGGCGAGGAAGCAGTAACGGCCGAAAATGATCTCGGTTTCAGAAAGAAGGGTGCAGTTTGCCGAAATATTCGTATGATCCCCGAGACGGATCGATCCCTCCTTGCAGCTCAGGATCGCATTCCGGCCGATATAGGCTTGTTCGCCTACGATGATGCCGTCGTTCTCCTCGCCCTTGGCGTCGAGGACCGCAAAGTCGTCTATGATGGTCCCCGCGCCGATGCGGATCTTGTGCGGGTGGCGGAAAGTCAAATAGCGGCCGAAAACGACACCCTTGCCCACCGTTCCCAACAGGGATGGATAGAACGCCTTTCGCAGCGCGTACCCGAACGCCCCGGGGATGCCCGAAAGCCAGGTTAAAAATTCATATTTGAGGAAAGCGATTGGCCCGGGCCGGCCTATGAATATGTCCCGATATTTGCCGCCGAGGGACTTCCCTCCATCGCCAAGCTCTTTTTGGATGCTCCCGTATACGTCCTTGGCCATGTTTACCTTAAGCGGCCGCGGGAAAAGCAAAAATAAAAAAAAGTGTAGCAACGTGTACGATCATTGATAAGATTTTAGGGAAAGTATAGTAAATTGTCAACCAATCATTGCCGTGCGGTAAAAATTCATTAGCGAGACTCTTGAAAAGCGGCCGAATTTTTATTAAAATAAATGGTTGAAAAATTCAATTTACCCTAACCATTGGTGAAAATGAAAAGATTTTTTAAATTGTTTTTGACGATCTTTATCGGCATTGTGTTCGGTTTGCTTCTGGCCGAAGCAGCTTTGCGCTTAATGCCCGGCTTGGTGTTGCCGAATAAAGCAATTATATGTAAAAAAAACAAAGAGGGTTTTCGCGATATAGACCATAAGCTGAAAGCATTGCAAGGCGTTTTGCGTATTGTTTTTATCGGTGATTCATATACCAAGGGCTGGGGGGTCGACAACCAACAAACTTTTGCTGTTATGACGCCCAAGTTATTGGCGGCAAGGATAAAACCACGCCAAGTCGAGGGATTTAACTTTGGCCAGGGGGGGCCGATGTCTTCATTAACTTGCTCATCCTGAAAGATAAAGCCTGGAAATATAACCCCGACCTTGTGGTCTTTGGCTTCGTGCTCAATGATTTTACAAATCCCATAGCTACCAGTAATTTTATGGGATACACAGAGAAAGAAAAGCAGAAATTCCGCTTTTTTAAATCTTTCGAAGGCTTTTCCTATTTGGCCTTGTTTTTGGACAGGGCTTTATTTCAGATTTTTTCTGATGCCCGGGAGGCTCATCTCAAGTGGTTAAATGAATCATTTAGCCCTGAATTTAATCCTTATTTTTTCAATATGCGGTCAGCTTTGTACGAATTGATCGGCCTGGTTGCCCAAAAGCACGGCGTGGTCCTCTATTTTCCCTATTTTTTGGCGGCGAACGAGCGGAAATTGGATTTTTATCATCGTGGACTCAAATTGGTGCGTGCAGAATGCGAGCGAAACAACTGCGTTTTTATTGAGGTGGCGGAGTTGCTGAAAGATAAAGACTATCGCTCATGGTGGGTATCAAGAGATGGCCATCACCCCAATGCCGCTGCCCACTCCAGGGTAGCGGAGAAACTATCTGAAATTCTATTTTCAAAAATTTCCGAGCTTAGAAAAAATGAATAAATGCATCGTCCATAATTTTTTATTTTAATTCCTTTCTGAAGTTTAATTGAAATATTTTTCGCTGCAGCAGTAGACGAGGCAAGCGGATTTTGCTATAATAGAAAGCATGATCATCCTTGGCATTTCAGCATTTTATCATGACAGCGCCGTGTGCTTGCTTAAAGACGGCGAGATCATTTTCGCGGCGCAAGAAGAACGTTTTTCCAGGAAAAAGCATGACGCGGGTTTCCCGGAAAAAGCGTTGCAGGCAGCCCTTGATTATACTGGCATTTCCCGCTCTGATATTGATTATGTTGTTTTTTACGAAAAACCGTTTACAAAGTTTGATCGTTTAATGTCAACTTTTATGCAGTTTGCTCCGGCTGGAGCGCAGAGTTTTTTAAAAGTCGTGCCGGTGTGGGCCAAAGAAAAACTTTTTATGAAAGAAATTATCAGAGAAAAAGTCGCTGCTACAAAGGCCGAGCTACTTTTTACCACTCACCATGAATCCCATATCGCCTCGGCTTTCTATCCTTCACCTTTTGCGGATGCCGCTATCATTACTCTTGATGGTGTTGGCGAGTGGGATACCCTGACCATCGCTTACGGCAAAGGCCGTGATTTTGAAGTATTGAAGAAAATATCGTTTCCCCATTCCCTTGGCCTGCTCTATTCGGCGTTTACTTACTTCACCGGTTTTAAAGTGAATTCCGGCGAATATAAGCTTATGGGGCTTGCTCCGTACGGTGAACCGGTTTATCGCGATATTATTTTAAAAAATCTTATTGACGTCAAAGAAGATGGATCATTTCGCTTAAATTTAAAGTTTTTTAATTATCACACGGGTCTGACCATGACCGATCGCCGATTTGAAAAGCTTTTCAATATAAAGCGCCGCCTTCCAGAAACCCCACTTCGTAAAGAAGACATGGACTTGGCTGCTTCCATTCAGATCGTATTGGAAGAAGTATTTGAAAAAATAGTAATCACAGCCAAAAAAATCGCTCCCAGCGACAACCTTTGTCTGGCTGGAGGGGTGGCTTTAAATTGCGTGGCGAACGGAAAAATATTAAAAAAACAGATTTTCAAAAATATCTGGATCCAGCCGGCGGCCGGTGATGCCGGAGGTGCTTTGGGTGCGGCGCTTGTCGTCTGGCATAAAAAACTTAATGGGGAACGAAAGCAACAGCCAGGAAAAGACTCTCAGCACGGTTCATTTCTTGGGCCGGATTATTCTCCGGAACATATCAAAAAGTTTCTTGATAGCAAAAAAATAAAATATACCGAGGTTTCTCCAAAAGAAGCGCCTAAGAAAGTAGCCGAATTAATCAATGCTGAAAAAGTCGTCGGTTTTTTTCAGGGGCGGATGGAGTTCGGCCCACGGGCCCTTGGTGGCCGCAGTATTCTCGGGGATGCCCGCTCTGAAAAAATGCAATCGGTCATGAATCTTAAAATAAAATTTCGTGAATCTTTCCGGCCATTCGCCCCCTCCATGCTGGAGGAACAGGTTGGGGAATATTTTGATTTTTCAGCTCCTTCGCCTTACATGCTTCTGGTTTATGATATCCAGGAAAAACACCGCTGCCAGTTTTCCGCTGAAGATAAAAAGAAGCAAGGCATAGATAAATTGTACATAAAAAGATCGTGCGTGCCGGCTGTCACCCATGTCGATTTTTCAGCCCGGTTGCACACGGTCAATCGTGACGTCAGCCCTTATTATTACGCCGTAATTGAGGAATTCTTCAAGCTGACCGGCTGCCCGATCATTATCAACACTTCCTTCAATGTGCGCGGTGAGCCAATCGTCAATTCCCCGGAAGACGCTTACCGCTGTTTTATGCGTACAAACATTGATTATCTTGTTTTGGAAAACATTTTCCTTGATAAACAGCAGCAGGAGGTCTTTGTAGATGATTCCGACTGGCAAAAGGAGTTTCAGTTAGATTAATGAAAAACACAAACCATTCCGCAAAAAACATCCGGATATTTTTAGTATTGCTGACGGTGGTTTCACTACTTTTCCTGTGGCTAGGGTTTAAGGGTGTTGCTGGTTTGTTAAAAATAAAAATATTCGTCGCTATAGCTGCCAGCGCATTATTTTTCATTATTTTCCCCCGTTTATTCGCGCCGGTTTATAAAGTAATTCTTATTGCCAGCGGTTTTATCGGCAATATGATTTTTCTAATTATAGCCACCACCGTATTTTTTGTGCTCCTTACCCCGCTCTCTCTGATTATGCGAATGTTTGGAAAAAAATTTATGGCAGCCCATTATGATAAATCGGCCCCTTCGTATTTTGAAAGCCCTCAAGTTGCCCAGGGTTATGAAAAACAATACTGATTTTGGAGAAAAACAATGGCAAAAATAGGCGTTCTTAAAGAACTTTGGGATTTCGTTAAGCATAACAAGAAATTCTGGCTTGTGCCGGTAATTGTGATACTTGTTTTACTTGGATTATTGATTTTTCTTTCAGCCGGCAGTCCGTTTGCACCTTTTATCTATACACTTTTTTAAACTAAACTATAATTATTTCCTAGGGTAATAAGTTTGTTTTCGAAAAATGAAGTAGTGGTTATACTCAATTCTGGGAAAAATATTCCTGTGATAAAAAATTCTTTTTTCAATATTTTTTCATAAAATTTTCATAACCGCTCTATTGACATTCCAGGCAATTATCCTCAAAATACAAGCATGGAGAAAATAGATTTTCCAATAAGTGATAATGAGAAGACCTTTATTACTCAGAATATTGATATGTTTTGTTGCCCTAAGTGCGGCGGCAACTTAATTTTTAACAACGAGAATTTTGATTGTTTTAATTGCCATCAGCATTATCAAGTTCTTGATGGTATTCCATCGTTTTTTTTGCTGAACAATTGGGACTCTGCGAAAGAAGATGTAACTGACAAAATCAAATCTTTTTATGAAAAAACCCCCTTCCCCAACTACGATGAGTTTGACGACGTGGGAAGTCTAATAGATAAAGCAAAAAAAGGTGTTTTTGCAAAATTATTGGACGATCAAATTCCTTTCAATACTCGCATCTTGGAATGCGGCTGTGGCACTGGACAACTGACCAACTTCCTGTCTGTTGCCAACCGAACCGTAATTGGGACGGATATTTGCCTGAATTCATTAAAAATGGCCACTGAATTTAAAGAAGCAAATGATTTAAAAAGAGCGCATTTTTATCAAATGAATCTATTTCTCCCATGCTTCAAACCACAAAGTTTTGATTTGGTGATTTCAAACGGGGTTCTCCATCATACCAGTGACCCCTTTTTAGCATTCAAATCAATAGCCAATCTCGTTAAACCCAATGGATACATATTGATAGGTCTCTATCATAAATACGGAAGATTAGCTACCGACCTTCGTCGGAAAATATTCAACCTAACAAAGGATAAATTGAAAATCCTGGATCGGCATGCAACAGATAAAGATATTAGCCAGGCTAAAAAAAATGCTTGGTTTTTGGACCAATATAAGAATCCCCACGAGTCCAAGCATACTGTTGGAGAAGTTTTACATTGGTTGGATTGCACTAACTTCACATTCATTCAAAGCATACCTAAAACAGTGCCCTTTAAACGCTTGAGTCAGTCAGAAAGACTTTTTAAACCGGATAAATTAGGAAATATATTTGAAAGATTTATTGTAAATATAGGAATGGTATTTAAGGGACATAGAGAAGGGGGATTTTTTATAGTCATTGCTAAAAAATCCAAAACATAATATTGGGCTGACTAAACATTGCTCTTTGGGATCAGACTGTTATCGTGGCGGGCCCGGATCGTTTATCGATCCTCGATTAGACAATACTCCTATTCGCTATGAGGGTCATTTCACCATGGAGGTGTTCTGCAGATAGCGGACGATAGCTTGAATAAAGATTTTGTTTCCCATGGCATTGGGATGGACATTGGTGTCACTGATTCTGAGGTCCCGGGATTTATACGCCAGCATTTCGTTCAGTGGGTCCAAGACCGGAAAACCATAATCCTGGCAGAGTTTTTTCACGATCGCGTGAATTTCTGCAAATAAATAATGATCCATTTCCGTCAATTCGGTGTGAATGACGAACAGCACCGGTATTTGCGGCTGGGTCAAGGCACGGATTTTTGCGAATGCCGCGTTTAAAATATTCCAATTTTCCTTTTCCCGGTAAGCATCGAAGAAATAGCGGTTGTAACCTATTCTCAGATATTTCAGGCCGTCCTTGGAGTATTGGGGGCGAGTGTCGGCATGGGTTTTTTTCAAATATAGACGATTTTTTATCAGCAGGTAAGTTTTAGAATGGGGCAGAAGCCCATCCAAAAAATTGTTGCCAGTGGTTAAAAAGGTATCATAGCCTTTATACGTGGCCAAGACCCTTCGCTCGCGGCTAAAAACGCCAATATCATTCAGACTGTAGCCGATGATGATCAAATCGGGCGAATACTTCAGGACCTTGTCTTGGATCCTTTCCGCTTCCTGGGGGGTGTTATAGCCCATCACGCCGAAGTTGATCACTTCTACGTGCGGTTTAGTCTTTTGCAACTCTCTCTCCAGCTGTTTGGGCCATGTATCTTCCAGTTCTAATCCAAAGCCGAAGGTGGAGGAATCCCCCACGGCGGCGATGCGGAAAATTCCATTGGGTTTTGCCAGGGAATAATCTCTGTCCCGAATACCGTCTTTATTGATTCTGTACCAGGCGTCGTCCTCGAAGGCAACACTTCCGGGCACCAATTCATAGCCCATCAACGGATTGGCTGCAACACGATGGGTTTTCAGGGACAGGGGGATGATGGTTTGACCGTTAAGCTTGTTCCAGAAAACCCTGACCAGGACTTCGACGCAGACGAGCGTTAACGCTGTCGCTATGAAAACAAGAAAAAAGCGCAATAAAAGCTTTTTCATGAAATCTCCTTCATTAAACCGAATTTTAGCATAATTGTGCCCAGCGGACAATATGGCGGAGCGTTCGGATAGTGAACTTCAATTGAAATCCAGTTATATATATGATAAAATATTTCCATGAAAGAAGGCGTCCTTCCTCAAATGTCGGCCTGCGGGGTTATCATGACCAGAAACGAAGAACGCAACATCGCTTTCTAAAATAGTTCCGCAATTGAATATTAATAAATATGCTTTTCTGGCAAAAAATATTTTCAAGGCCAATCTAGGGCGACCAAGCCAACCCTATAAGCTCACCTTTTCACTGACCTCCAAGTGCAATTACCGCTGCCAGACCTGCAATATCTGGCGGAAACCCCCTCAAAATGAACTCTCTGCGACTGAGATCGAACTCTTGTTCAAAAAGGCCCCTGATTTTTCCTGGATCGATTTGACCGGTGGAGAAGTTTTTTTGCGCAAGGATTTTCTGGAAATCGTCGAGATCATCCTTGCCTCCTGCCCGAATCTCTTGCTCCTGCATTTCCCTACCAACGGCTATTTGACCGAGATCATCGTTCCCGCTGTCCGTAAAATCGTCGAGTGGAAGCCGGAAAAACTTATCCTGACGGTCAGTCTGGACGGCGATGAGACGGTAAACGATCAGATCCGCGGCATCCCCGGCGGCTGGAGGCGGCAGATCGAGACCTTCAAACGCTTGCGCGAAATTCCCGGGGTGCAGACCGTCCTGGGCATGACCGTCTCTGCCTTTAATGTCGGTCAGTTTGAAAAGACTTTTCAAGCAGTTAAAAAGGAATACCCGCCCCTTTCTTACGACGACTTCCATGTGAATATTGTCCATACTTCAAGCCATTACTTCGGCAACTCTGGCACCGATTTGGTTTCCGGCAGCGAGAAGGCCATAGCCGAAACGGTTGAAAATTACAGGCGAGCGAGGACTTTTCCGCTGAACCCTGTCTCCTTCCTTGAAAAACAATATTTAAAAAGGGTCAGCGAATTCCTGCAAACCAAAAAAACTCCCATCCGCTGCCAGGCCTTGCGTTCTTCATGCTTTCTAGACGCCAGCGGCGGCGTGTACCCCTGCACGGTGTATGACCGCTGTTTAGGGAATATCCGCGAACACGACTACGATCTATCGGCATTGTGGAATTCAGAATTTTCACGCCGCTTGCAAAAAGAGATCTGGGATTTCAACTGTCCCCAATGCTGGACCCCGTGCGAAGCCTATCAGAGCATATTGGGGTCGCTCTTCAGGATCGATCATGGCCGGAAACAGTAAAAAAACAGCCATCATCCTGTTTCTGATCCTCTTGGCCGGAATTGAGGTTCGATTTTACGGCCTCGGCTGGGGCCTTCCATACCACTTCAATTCGGACGAGTTTCTCCTGGCCGCAAATGCCGAAAAGCTACGGACAACACAGTCGGTGGCGCGACTGATCAAGGAGGAACGCAAATTTTTCTTGTATCCGCCGGTTCTCATGTTCCTCAATATCGGCATGGTTTCGGCATCCACCTTGTTTCGCCCCTTTGACCACAGTGACCCGGACAGCCTAAAGCTTTTTTACTTATTTGCCAGGGGAATTGTCGCCTTGTTCAGCCTGGCGACGATTTTGCTGCTCTTTTTCCTCGGAAAACGCATCTATTCGCAAAGCATTGGCCTGTTGGCCGCATTTTTCCTGGCTTTTACGGTGGTCCATGTCAGGGATTCGCATTTTTTCTGCACCGACGTGCCCATGACATTCTTCCTGGTGCTGATCCTTTACCTTTGCGTCGATTTGGTGGAGAAAAAAAAGCAAAAAAACTATCTCATCACCGGAATTGTGACCGGGATCGCCATCGCCACCAAACAAACCGCCCTGCTGGTGATCCCAGTGATCTTTGTCGCCCACCTGATGTCTTTATGGAAGGGTTCGGAAAATTCTTTATCGAAGCGCTGGCAACTCCTGCGTTCGAAGCAATCTCTGAAAAAACTCGCCCTTGTCTTCGGGATCGCCGCCCTCGTCTTCCTGATCGCCAATCCTTATATTGTCATGAATCCGGCCGCATTCCTTGACATGTCCAGAAGAACCTTTGAGTTCCTGAAAGGGGCGAATCAACCGCAGTGGTCCTTCCAATTTACCGGCGCGACCGTCGGCTATTGGTTCAGCAATCTGTTCTATTACTCGATGGGCCCGGCCCTTGAGATCCTTTGCCTCCTGGGTGTTTTGTGGGCGCTGTGGAAGAGAAAATGGGGCGATGGGCTCATTCTTATGTTTTTAGCGATCTATTTCTTCAGTATTGGCTTCGGATACTATAAGTTCATCCGCTACACCATTCCTCTTCTGCCCTTCCTCTGCCTTCTGGGCGCGCGCATGGCAATGAATCTTTATGAAATGGCCAAAGCGGGGATTCTCCGCATTATCGTCTTGATCGGGATAACCGTGGTAGGTCTTATGTCCATTTTTTGCACCTTGGCCTATTTGAATATCTATAAGCACGACGATGTTCGCATCCAGGCGTCCCGATGGATCCACGAAAATATCCCGAAAGGGTCGATCGTCCTGTTCAATATTTCCTATGCCACGCCGTTGTTTGGCGAGATGTTCTTCCATCCGCAGTTTTACGACAGCTATACGGTCGGGTACGGCCAGGATTATTATGTCAAAAAGGATTTTTATACGCTTAAAGCACTGAATTTTTTTACCTATGCTTCCGATTCTCTCACCCCGCCGGATAAATTCGGGAAATATGTCAGGGAGAGGCTTGCCGATGCCGACTACATCGTTATGAGCGATGAGCATTCGGAGCAGTATCACTTCCGGGCACGCGAATACCCGACCGTGGTCCAGTTCTTCCGCAGGCTTTACGATGAAAGACTGGGTTTCCGGCTAATCAAGACGTTTGCGGTCCAGCCTTCTTTTTTAGGAAAAACCTTCAATGATGACCGCTCGGAATTGACCTTCCGCCTTTTTGACCATCCCAAGGTCAGAATTTTTAAAAGAACAATCCCTAAAAAAATCTGAGCTTTCAGTTCTTTCGTCCCAAACGGTTCAGAAGCTTCCAGAAGCGGCTGTTGTTGACGGAGGACCAGGCATGGCCTCTCGGAGGAAGATCGCGCAGGAGGACGGTGCGGTAACCGTTTTTGCGATAAACGCGTTCCGAATCGATGCAGATGTGGATCAAATTCGGATAATCGCCGAGGTTGTAGCAGAAAACTATTCCGAATTGCGGGCCTTTCACGCCGGGGGGGAGGATCTCTCCCGCCTGGCTGATATAGGCTTGGCCGTGGGAAATGATGGCGTTGTAGAAATGGGGGCGGCGGTTGGCCAGAAAATGGCTTATCCCGGCGCCGGCCGAGAGCCCGGCTAGGTAGACCCGGCAGGGGTCAATAGGGGATTTGGCGATCACCGTATCGATGATCTTTTCGATGCCGTCGATCTCCTTATCGATCTGCCAGCCCACGGCGCGGCAGCCGAGGAAGGTGTATTCATACCTGGCGGTCGGGACAAGGAGGATGATGCCGCGGGCGCGACAGAACTGGATCAACCCCGTTTCCTCGATCGGGCTGCCGGTGTACCTCTTCAGGGCGGGGATCTCTTTGAAACCCGGGGAGATCACCCCGTGGAAGTAGACCAACAAAGGGAGCTTGCCGCTCCGGGCCGCGGGAAGGAAGAGCCGGTAAGCACGGGAATTGCCCGCGTTATCAACCACCGGGTACGGCGTTTCCAGAGCCCTGGCCGGCTGGAAAGAGTCGCATCCGTGAAAAGCGAGTGTTAAGAGAAGGAGCCCCAGCCACGGCCGAATCATTTTATAATTTTTTCCAAGAGCCGAACGAATGGTGCGCATCGTATGGAGCAATAGCCGGCCTTTCTGCCGCGCCGTATCCGCTATCCGGTTAATAGACCGAACTTTCGTGTCCCTGGTCGTCAACGCAGGTGACGGCATAGACATAGTCGCTGTTGCTGGGAATGTTGCGGTCATCATATCTATAAATCGTTCCCGTGACCGTGCCAATGGGCTCCCACTTGGTGTCGTCCTCGGTCCGCGATTTTCGGTAGATGCGGTG
>Ga0315293_10001209_pt1 | contig 25025 bp, 25 predicted proteins | sample YL17G13_20_MG_FD_203071 | JGI IMG/M metagenome (GOLD analysis project Ga0315293, IMG submission 203071) | Sediment microbial communities from Yellowstone Lake, YNP, Wyoming, USA - YL17G13_20 | ecosystem: Environmental > Aquatic > Freshwater > Lake > Sediment | place: USA: Wyoming | collected...
CTGTGTGGATGTCTGTCCCACGAAGGCATTGGCTCTGGAGGAAAGGGAGGAGGGAGCGACCTGGTATGGGTATGCTCCGAAACGAAGTTATTGATCGATCATTGTTGCGAGGCCTTGACCTGAGAAGATCAAAAGCCCTATCGATTATAGAAAGGAGAGGAAGAGATGGATTTCGTACAAAGAAAGACTGCGGATAGTGTGGTAGATCATTTTTTAAAGGAAGCAGCGGAGAAAGAGATTCCGCTCGTGTGGGATCGCTATGAGGGGTCCCTTCCCCAGTGTGGGTTTTGTGAGACCGGATTGAATTGCAGGGATTGTCTCCAGGGGCCTTGCATCAGCCATCCGTTCAAGGATCAGAACAAAGTGGGTATCTGCGGAAAAGACAAGGATATCCTTGCCGTTCATTCTTTCGTCAGACTGGTGGTACAGGGGACCATGGGTTACTTGGATCAACTGACCGATTTTGCCAAAGACGTTGAGGCCGGGGAAGGGTCTCCCAAGCGAAAACAGGAGGCGGCTAAGCTTATCAAGGATATCCAGGGCATGTGGGGAGATGGAAATACGGACGTGATGAAAAAGTTTCCGAAGGCCCTTATCGACGGGTGGAAGGCAGCAGGCATCTATCCGGATGGAATAGGCAACGCCCTGTTCAAGGTGTCTCAGAAATTGGATGGAGGTGTCGGAAATGTTGAGGAGACGCTTCTGTGGGCATTCAAAGGGGCCCTCATGGGGTGTGCGGCCCAGATGCTTCAGGGAAGATTGAAGAAAGCTGTTTTTGGAGATACCGCTCCCACGAACGTGGAGGTCAATCTGGGTGTCCTTCCGAAAGACCTGCCCGTTGTTCTTCTTTATGGTCATTTCTCTCCTTTTCTGAAACAGAAGATTGCTGATGCAGCCAAAGGGAAAAAGATCAAAGTCATGGGGGTTTGCACGGATCCCTTTGTTCCACCTTATTCTTTTGCTCCGGTCACCAACTATGGCTCCCAGGAGATTCCTCTGATGACAGGAGCAGTGGATCTGATTGTGACCGGAGACCAATGTGTCAATCCCTCTTTGGCGGAATTGGCTAAGGTGTGGAAGGTTGAAGTCGTCCCCACAGAAGTTTTAAATAGAAAAGAGGTGAGCTCTTTTGCCAAGGAGATCATTGGAATGGCTCAAGAGGCTTTTAAGGCTCGCGGTGAGGTAGCCAGAGACATCCCGAATATCAAAGAGTCGGGTGTCATGGGTTTTTCTGCAAAGGACATCCATGCGGACAAGGTGGTGAAGGCCCTTTCAGATGGAAAAATTAAGGGAATCGCCATTTTGGCGGGATGTAACAATGTCAAGTTCACACAGGATCAAGAGATTGTTTCAATCGCCCGTGAGTTATTGAAAAAAGATATTTTCTGTGTCTCAGAGGGGTGTGCCAGTGTGGGTCTTGCTAAATTTGGGTTATTAAATCCCAAACAGCGTGATGCCAGTTGTGGCAAGGGGTTATCGGCTCTGCTTGCTTCTCTGGGGAAAAATGTCCCGGCAGTCATCGATCTCGGAAGTTGCGAAAATAGCGGCGTGACCGATTTCTTACTGGACATGGCAAGCGTGGGGAAAAAGGCTATCAAAGAATTTCCGATTGTAGCCTGTTTTCCTGAGGCTAACCGGACCAAGGCAGTAGCCAGGGCAGCCTGGACTGTGGCCATGGGAATCCCGACCTATTTCTGGCCATTTCTCCCTGTCACCGGAAGTCAGAAGACCATAGAATCCCTGAGTGGGTTCTGTGAAGAAAAATTCGGTGCAAAACTTCATGTCATCACGGAAAAGATGGATTATACAAAGAAAGCGGAGTTACTCGCAAAAAGTCTAAAAAAGGCGTAGGGTCTTGAAAGACTGATGAGATACATATATATTTTCTACAATTTCTTCCATATGAAGAAAGAGGTTGTTGTATCATTCTAAATATGCAGGGAAAGGAGGGTCTGAGATGAAGATGAAAAAATTGTTCCAAGTAACAGCAATGGTATTTCTTATGATCCTGGTTTTTGTCAGTGGAGCCCGGGCGGCCGATTGGAAGCCAACCAAACCGATTGAGTTCGTAGCTCCCTTTGCTCCAGGGGGTGGCAGCGACGTATTAGCCCGGTCTATAGCGAGCATCATTGAGGGTGCGAAACTATGTCCCCAGCCCCTCATCGTCGTCAACCGTGCCGGAGGTAGCGGTCTGGTCGGAACGACATCGGTCGTCCAGCAGAAGGGCAACCCCCATGTCCTTCTGACCTTCATCCCCGGTCAGGCCCAGGCGGCGCTGGTGGCAGGGAAGGGGGCCCCCACATTCCGTGAGCTCACGCCGATTTGTAATCTTGCCCTCGATGAGCAGTTGATCGTTGTGAAGACCGATTCACCTCTCAAAACGATCCGTGACGTTATCGCCGAGGCAAAACGCCGTCCTGGAGAATTGACCATTGCGGGAACAGGCGCCGGTCAAGATGACCAGATTTGCCAGAGGCTCTTTGAACGGTCTGCGGGTATCCGGCTTCGTTATGTGCCCTTCAAGAGCGGTGGGGAGTGTATCACAGCCCTTCTGGGTGGACATGTCGATATGATCTGGGCCAATCCGCCTGAATTCGTGCCCCAGTGGGAGGCCAAGATGGTACGGCCTGTGGCCGTTGCCAAGGCCACACGCATGACGGATTTTCCAGATGTTCCTACATTAAAGGAGATAGGGCATGATGTGACCTACTTTTTCTACCGGGGCATTGCTGCCGCCCTTGACATCCCGCCCGAAGCCGCCGCTTTTTATGAAAACATGTTTAAGCGGATGGCGGAATCATCTTCCTGGAAGGAGAATTATCTAAAGAAATATTCGCTCAGCCCTAGCTGGATGGGAAACAAGGAGTTCGCCAAGGTCGTGGCCCAGAATGAAGAAGAATCGAAGGAAATTCTGAAGGACCTGGGGCTCCTTAAGTAGATCGTTCTTGCATCGATCTCATCCGCGTCTATTCGCCAGCGGCGCGGATGAGATTTTTTCCAGGAGGAATTGGGATGCGGCTCGCTGACCTTATCGGGGGAGTGGTCGTCCTGATATTAGGACTGGCTGTGGTTTTTTTCTCCTTGCAACTTACCTATTATTCCGAATATGGTCCAGGCCCCGGGTTTTTACCCCTGTGGTTAGGAGTGGTTCTTATTGGCTGCGCCATTTTTGTCATAATCAACGTCCTCAAAAAACACGACAAAATAGGGACATTCTTAAAACCACGAACAAAGCTGGGACTCCATGTGTTGATCATTATCTTTATTACCTTCCTCCTTTTACCTTTCCTGGGTTTTTCTATCGGTCTCGCTCTCTTTGTTGGTATCACTATGCGGATAATGGGGAAACACCGCTGGGTCTCATGCAGCCTCACGGCTGTGGTGACGGCCATTTGCATTCATTTGATCTTTATTTCCTGGCTGACCATCCCCTTACCACAAGGGCTGATAGGGTGGTAGAAAAGGACAATCGTGGACCTTCTCAATAATTTATACACTGGATTTTCCATCGCACTCACCTTTAATAACATCATCTATTGCCTTGTCGGAGTTCTTTTTGGACAGATCATCGGTGTCCTGCCAGGAATTGGTGCGCCAACGGCCATCGCTCTACTCCTTCCCCTTACCTTCAAGGCAAATCCTACTTCAGCCCTCATTATGTTTGCAGGAATCTACTATGGCGTTGCCTATGGAGGCACGATCACCTCTGTACTGATCAATGTACCGGGTGAATCTTCCACAGTGATGACATGTCTCGATGGGTATCAGATGGCTCTTAAGGGCCGAGCCGGCGCTGCGCTATCGATTGCTGCGATCGGCTCCTTTATCGCCGGCACTGTTTCCATCATCCTCTTGATGGCTTTTGCGCCGGCACTGGCAAAACTTGCTTTACGGTTCGGGCCAGCTGAATACTTTGCTTTGGCAGCAATGGCCTTTGGCCTCCTCACGGTCTTTGGAGGAGAACAGCCTATCAAAACGATTATCTCTACCATACTCGGCCTTCTGATCGCGACCATCGGGCTTGACGTAGTAAGTGGCATGCCCCGGTTTGCCTTCGGCGTTCCTCAACTCCTCGGGGGTTTCGATTTTATCATCATCATCTGTGGTATGTTCGGAATTGCCGAGGTCTTCTGCAGCATTGAGGAACCAGAGGAAGGAGAATTACTCAAATCCAAATTCCGCCTCCGCGATCTCTTTCTGACATGGGAGGAATGGGTTGCCTCGCGCTGGGCCATTGTGCGAGGTGGAGTCATAGGATTCATTATAGGAATCATTCCGGCTGGAGGGATAACGACCGCTTCATTTCTAGCTTATCTCGGAGAGAAGCGTGTTTCCAGACATCCTGAGCGCTTTGGACATGGGGCTATCGAAGGGGTCGCAGCACCTGAATCAGCTAACAACGCTGCCTCGATCAGCGGCTTCGCCCCCCTTCTGGCACTGGGGATTCCGGGATCACCCACCACGGCTGTGATGCTGGCAGGCTTTATGATGTGGGGTATTCGGCCAGGCCCCATGCTTTTCCAAAAGAATCCAGACCTGGTCTGGGGCCTCATTTCAAGTATGTATATCGGCAATTTTCTATTATTGCTCATCAATATCTTCTTGATCCCGGCCTTTGTGGCCCTGCTTCGTCTTCCCTATACCATCATCATGGGATTCATTGTCGTCTTTGCTTCTGTGGGTGCTTACAGTGTCAATAACAATTTCTTTGATGTCTGGACGATGCTCGGCTTCGCCGTGTTAGGCTACTTAATGAGAAAGCTAAACTATCCAATCGTTCCACTGGTTTTGGCCCTGGTTCTTGGGAATTTAGCTGAAAATTCCCTCCGTCAGGCCCTCACCATCTCCGGAGGAAGCTTTTCTATCTTCTTCACCAGGCCTATCTGCGCAGTTTTTATAGCCGCTGCCATCCTTGCCTACCTTACTCCTGTGATCCGTTGGGCATTCAAAGGTTTGCGGAAAGTCAAGGTCGACACGGCATAAACTTCAACTGGGTGTGGTTCTGATCACAATTTCAAAACCCTTATTCACCCATCACTTGTACGAGAATATTTCTCTCCCTCCTCCGGTTATCAAAGTCGATAAAAACGATTTGTTGCCATGTTCCCAATGTCAATCTTCCCTTGATCAGGGGAATGGTGAGGGAAGGTTTCATCAGAGCTGCCCTCACATGAGAGAAACCATTGCCATCGCCCCAACGTCTATCATGGTCATAGGGGATATTGGATGGAACGATCTTTTCTATTGCTTCTTGTAAATCCCTGAGCACGCCTGATTCATATTCAATCGTTGTCACAGCACCCGTTGAACCAGGGCAGAACACGGTGACCAATCCATTTTCGATTCTTGAGCGGTCTATTACTCCATCAACATGATGGGTGATGTCCAGGATATCGCTGAAACCTTTGGTACTTAAAGAAATCGTCTCTGAAAAGGTCGTCATAATATACCCCTTATTTATTCTTTAGGAAGTTCACCCTCCCCACCATCCCCTCCTGTCGAGGGAGGGAAAATAAAATAAAGTCCCTCTCCCCTTGCGGCCTCCGGCCCGGAAGAGCCTCTGGCTCGGAGAGGAGAGGGCGGGGGGGGGGAATTATAAATGGGTTTTTGGTTTGTTTTGAATCCTCTGGAGAACCTTCTTCCAACTCTCTGTTTGGAGGAAGCTGCCCGAAACATTTTCTAAAAGTTTTAAGAATACAGAATAGGGCATAGCAAAGGTGAGGACATCCTTTTCAACCATGGGTCTTGCAGAAACATCGAACATTCCAAGAACGGCACGGGGTTGTTCTTTTTCTGCTTCCTTCAAAGGATGAGTGAGGAGGGTGCTGCATCCAGAACCAAAGGGAGTCAACACCGCATCCGTGCTTTTCAAGGCATAGTTGGCCAAGGTGAAGAGACCTGCAAGAATGTCTGGGGACGCGAAGAAGACAACCACCTCTGGTTTTTCCTCGCCTTGAAACTTTTCAATGGGTTTGAAGACGCAGTAGGTGGCCGGTGCAGGTCTTGGTTTCATCTTCTTAAAGTATTCTCTAGCAAGGTCGGGTGTCTTAATGTAGCGTTCCCCTTCCATCTGGCCTGGAATCCCGCAAGAAAGGAAATATTCGATATCAGGTCTGGGAGATTCTAAGAATCCCATATAATAAGCCCCTCCAGGACATCCGAAGTGGCTCTTATCAAAATAGACTACTTTCCCTTTCTTTCTCGCGTTCTGAAGCAGTCCGATCATGCACCCTGATATTCCCTCTTTGGGCGCGACCCCTTCAGGTTTTTCTTCCGTGTAATAGATGCCTAAGGGAGATTCTCCTAATCCTAACGTTTCTTGAAAATGCTTCCACAACTCTTCAGAAAATAGATTCATCATCATCTAATCCTCCATCGTGCAGTTTCTTAATTTCTGAATGTACCTGAGGCCGCAACTCAAAGTCAACAAGTATTGACCTTTCAGCTTCCATTCCCTATAATGACAAAAAATGGGTTAGCGTCGATGAAATCAACTCCTATACAACTGCATTTACCAATATCCACCTTCAGTTCCACGGAATCCTCGGAAAAGGGAAGGGAGCGGGAATTCAATGGGCGTGCGGCCAATAAGTTAGCCCCCGGAGATCGAGCTTTCCATGATTGGTACAGATTTGTTCTCTCTTTTCCACCACACTTGGTAAGCAATTACATAGAAGATTTTGGTTTAGACGGAAGACACGTTATCTTAGACCCTTTTTGTGGTACGGGGACGACCATTGTTGAAGCTAAACGGCAGGGCATACAGGCTGTCGGAGTAGAGGCAAACCTTTTTGCACATTTCGCCAGCTGCGTTAAAGTGGATTGGGGAATTGATCCTGATTTATTGAAAAAGAGAGCACACGATATCGGTGATTCCACTTTAAGGTTACTGAGGGCAGATGGAATAGATGATAACAGCCCCCTTAAAGGTCGTCTTCAGGATATTTCGTTACGGACCCTTGATACCGAAGCGGCACACCTTCTTCTAACTAACTCAATCAGCTCCCTTCCGTTGCACAAAAGTCTCATTTTGCTTGATTCGCTAAAAAAACACCAGAACCAACAATATTACCAGCATGCATTACTCGCATTGGCAAATGCCTTGGTGTTCAGGATCAGCAACCTTCACTTCGGACCAGAAGTGGGGGTAGGAAAACTTAAAACCGATGTTCCAGTCGTCGCCTCTTGGTTGTCTGAAATAGGAAGGATTGCTAACGATTTGAGACTTGTCAGAAACAAGTCTTTTCCCAGTCCCAGAGTTTATCTGGGAGATGCCCGGAATATTAGCAAGATTGTTCGGCCAGATTCAGTGGATGCGGTGATAACGTCTCCTCCATATCCAAATGAGAAGGATTATACAAGGACGACAAGACTTGAGTCCGTTGTCCTTGGATTTATCAAGAGTAAGGCGGAACTGAGAGAGATGAAGAAGACCTTTATACGTTCAAATACACGTGGAGTTTACAAAGACGATGAGGATGATAAATGGGTAGTCGGGCATCCCGAAATTCAGCGCATAGCAGCATCTATAGAGAAACGAAGAACAGAGCTTGGGAAGAATTCTGGATTTGAAAGACTTTATGGAAAGGTGACAAGACTGTATTTTGGCGGAATGGCACGCCACTTGGCCGATCTTCGTTCTGTGCTCCGTCCTGGAGCCAAACTGGCTTATGTGGTAGGAGACCAGGCTTCATATCTGAGGATCATGATTCACACGGGACAGTTGTTGGCTGATATAGCCCAAGCGCTTGGGTATGAGTTAGTGCGAATAGACCTTTTTCGTACTAGGTATGCTACAGCAACGAGGGAACAGTTACGGGAAGAAGTTGTTGTTTTGCGCTGGAATGGTTAGAGAGGTGAAGATATGACAGGTCTAAAAAACCGATATTCGCAAATCATTGAAGCCATTTTCTCCAAATATTTCCGGAAAGGCGCAAAAGAAATCTTATTTGAAAGGGCGGACATAGTGAAGGCATCGCAGAAATTGCGAATAAAACTTCCCAAGAACTTAGGAGATGTTCTTTATTCATTCCGGTATCGGGCTTCGTTGCCGGATAGCATTGTAGAAAAAGCCCCAAAAGGGTTGGAGTGGATTATCCGCCCTGCTGGAAGAGGTCGCTATAAGTTTGTACTTGCCACCCAATCTGCTATTCTCCCATCGAAGATCCTATCAGAAACGAAGATACCGGATGCCACGCCTGGAGTGATCAGTAAATATAAACTCAATGATGAACAGGCACTTTTGGCTAAGCTTCGTTATAACAGGCTTATTGATATTTTTACCGGCCTCACTTGCTACTCTTTACAGAACCATTTGCGCACAGCGATACCCGATATTGGACAAGTTGAGACAGATGAAATCTACATTGGTATCGATAAAAGAGGGGTCCATTATGTTATTCCGGTTCAAGCAAAGGGGGGATCAGACAAGATAGGGATTGTCCAGATAGAGCAAGATTTAGCTGTTTGTAAAACGAAATTTCAAGGGCTCATTTGCCGATCAATTGCTGCCCAGTTTATGGAAGAAAATCTCATTGCATTGTTTGAATGCGAAATGACAGAAGAAGGTGTTCGAGTCTCAGCAGAAAAGCATTACAAGTTAGTAAACCCTGAAGAACTGACAGAAGAAGAATTAAAAGCCTATCAAAAGCGCCCTCCCGATTGACAAATTAACGCACTCATCCGATTATCGGCTATCTGAATCCGGAGGGGTGTGGGGATGGTCATTCCGCAGTAGTTGTAAGAGCAGAAATTGCCGAAACAGCCACATTCAAGAAGTGCGGGTTCAAGTCAAGTTCCAGAGCTTCCGAGAACGACTCCACGACTGTTCCGACGGCAAACAACGACTCGACTTGACGAGTTAAGCGATCTTCGTCGACGGGCGTCTCGATGAGCAGTTTTACGGTCACTTCATACTGCATGTCGGTTCTCCTATTTGGAAATCTATCAATGTGTGCGCCATGTTATCAAAGCATATTCTGGTATCAGAGAAATCGGAGTCTTTTTCTCGAAAACGATTGGCGACATCTTACCGAAGAAATTCAAGTTATGCAAGACCGATTCCATTGTTGTCTCGGTTTTTCCTTCAGATCCTACTTCTTTTTCCATACCCTACTCTCAACCAAGACATGACCATATATGGATGGGGATTACCTGGGAGGAAAGCACGGAAAAGAAAAACAAAAAGGGCCTTAACACTTCCTTCCTGAAATCCACGACCCGTCATTTTGGGGAAGCATGCCTGATTTGAAATGGTAATACTTGCTGGCCTTGTTATGTTGACATGCAACTCTGTTTTTCGTATATTCAAGTCACCGGTAAAGCGAGGCCGTATCAATTTTTCTGTTATTATAGAAAGCAACATAAGTAATGCAACACACGGCCACCACGAAAAGCCCACAAACACAGGCTAGAGGGTGGTGGTTCCGTTGCATTACTTTTGCGGTCCTCAATAATTGCCCTTTACGTGGGCACTGTGGCACTTTTTGCCGTCTATCCCCCAAACTACCCCTGAGAGAATCGAGATGGAGGCGAATTGTTAAATGAATAGCCCAGCACCTGAGAAGGAGTGACATGTTTACGTGGAAACCGATCTACCGTGAGTTGGCCGAGACCCTGATGGGCTATAGCAATCGCCAGCATGAGCTGCTTGCGATGATCAAGGCAATGCAACAGCAAAATCTACCCGTGATTTCGTTGAAGGACCAGAGTGCAAGCGGAGCCGAGATTGATCTCGCGGCTATTGACCCATTTACCTTCTTCACGAACTTCAACCGCGGGACGACCGAGGACAGCCGGCGAAAGATGCTTGCCTTTCTGAAGGAGCGGTTCGGGCTCTCTTCTCCAGTGCCCTCCGACTTCCACGGCATTCCCGTCACCATGATGCTTAAGTCATGGTTCTTCCCATACTCCAAGGAACAAGATCGCAGAGACATTCCGGCTCTCTGGGATCTGGCGAGCGCCTGTCTAGTCCATCCCCCTGACCAGTTGAATGCCGACCTCTTCAAGCGCTGCCTCGATGTGAAGCAGGTCGGCGCCCCGAAGCTTACCATGGGTCTCTTCTGGCTGAATCCCGACTCTTATCTCGCCCTGGACTCCGTGATGGTGGATTACCTGGAGTCCAAGGGGATCCAGGTCATGCCCAGCAAGGTCGCATCCCTCTTCGACTACACTGCGATCGTCGAAAAGGTCCGTTCGAAAGTCGGGACCGATTACCCCCAGATTTCCTGGGACGCTTATCTGGATACCAACCGTGTCCCGGCCACCACTGAGGAGTTGGACGCCGGGCTGCAATCTGTTCTCAGGCAGATGGCTGAACGAAATCACGTGAGCATCGAGCAGGTGGCAGCTTATGTTGCGCTGCAGCCAGAGAAAGAAGGGGGTGAAAACGAGGTCACCAACCGGCTCAACATCATGCCGGAGGTCCGCGACATCTTGTCCGATTCACCGATCAATCTGGAAGCACTGAGGAAGGTCTCAGCGAAGCTTTGGGTCCTAGCCAATGGCCAGGATGCGACGCGGAGAAATGCCTTCTTCAAATCCGGGCCGGCTGCGGATACCATCGCCGCTTTGCTCGACGAGGCATCGGGCCTTGAGGAGATGGAGCGAATTGACACCTTCATCACAACCGCGGCTGAAAATGGCTACACGGACCCGAAGGGCCGAGATGCGTCTGGAGCCGCGCAGTTTGCCAGCGTTCTCATGAGCGCTAAGTACCCTGACCACTACGTTGATTTCCGCGGCAACCGGTGGAACAAACTTTTTGCGCTCGTTTTGAACACCAAGAAGCAACTATGCACGGGAAGTTCATATGCCTGGAAGATCATCAGAGCTGGTAAATTAGCGTCTGCTTTGGCCATAACACCCACTTTCAAGAAGTACTTCGGGAGTGAGCACGGGGCATGGAAGGTTGCCGGCCTGGCTTGGCGGTTCAAGGATGGTATTTTCGATATGGAGGGACCAATGAAGAGATATTGGGCCGGGGGATTCCTGCGGGGTGGTACAGAGCGGAAGCTCGATGAGTTCCTGGCTGGCAACTACTGGCAGCACTGGTACTCCAAAGAACACCCGAAAGGTGCACAAGTGTGGGAGCTTTTCGATCAGATCAAACCGGGAGATGAACTGGCCATAAAGGGATACGGCGGTCGGAACGACCTTATCGTCCACTATGTGGGTGAAGTTCGGGAAGTCAAATCCAATGAAGGCATGGTCACCCTTAATAAGCTGGACCGCAAGCTTTTCCATGGCCAAGCGCCGAAGCACGGCGGTAAGGGGACATGGTTTGGGACCCTGTTGGAGGTGGCCGACCCGGATGCCGTCCAGAAGGTGTTCTTCGGGAAGGCCCCCGTAGGGGCGACACTGGAGACGTTTCCACTCAATCTCATCCTCTACGGCCCCCCAGGCACAGGGAAGACTTACCAATCAACGCACAAGGCTGTTCAGATCATTGACGGTCGGGACGATAGTCTGACACCAGCCCAGCTCCAACACCGATTTGACGAACTCGTCGATGAAGGGCGCATTTCGTTCATTACCTTTCACCAGTCGTATGCTTACGAGGACTTTATCGAAGGCATTCGCCCTGTCCTTAGCAAGGACAAGGAAGATGGGTTACCCAAGTACGAATGCCGGGACGGACTGTTCAAGAAAATGGCGATCGAAGCCATGTATGCTGCGCTTGAACAACCGGAGACTTCCAGCAAGGAAAGCGAGTTCGATGCGCGGTGGACGGAGCTGCTCGACCGCATTACCGAGAACCCCGAGAAAGAGTACGAGGGTCTTACAGAGAAGACTCGTTTTAAACTCGCAGTTTCTTCTCAAGGCAATGTTACCGCCACCAATCTGATGAACCCTCAGGCGGGCCCGTTCAACTGCAGTCGTGTCAATCTGAAGAAGGTGTTTTTTGCTTACGCGGACAGAAAGGAGGTCGCCACCCGGGAAGTAAATGAGACGCTGGGTGTCGGTAACCACTCGGGACTTGCGGCCGTGCTGTTTCGTGAACTGCAATCGATTGAATTCAGTAAGGGCCAGAAGAGCGGAACCGGCCGGGCCGCGGTTTCCTATGAAGAGCGGAAGCAGATAGTGCTGGATTCCCTTGAGCAGCTCGAAACAAGTGGTGAAATCCGAAGACAAGATACCCCGCTTCGTGCTGGTTGTAGATGAGATCAACCGGGGAAACATCTCCAAGATCCTCGGAGAGCTGGTCACGCTCCTGGAGCCGGACAAGAGAATCGGCGCAGCGCACCAACTTCGTCCGGTCCTTCCATACTCCGCCGAGATCTTCGGTGTCCCTCAGAACCTCTTCGTCCTGGGCACCATGAATACGGCCGATAAGAGTATCGCTCTGGTTGACGTGGCGCTCCGGCGTAGGTTCCAGTTTGAGGAGTTGATGCCGGATCTCGAATGCTGCGAACTTCTACCATCTGAGATGCGTCGGGTCATCGACAAGCTGAACGCGCGGATTACGCTCCGAAAGGATCGCGACCACCAAATTGGACACTCCTATTTCATGGACGTATCGTCGCCTGAGCAGTTCAACGAGAAGTTCACGGTCACCATCATCCCGCTTCTCCAGGAGTACTTCTACAACGACTGGGATGGCCTGCGATTCGTGTTCGCAGAAGAGAAGACGGAGGAGGACGGCCATTTCATACGGCGTATCCCCGGTGCGGACACCAAGTGGGTCAGGAACAAATGGCAGTGGTACACCGACGCAGGAGACAATGCCTTTGATTGCCTGGGGCAACTGCTGAAGAATTACGGCTTCGCCGTCGAGACGGGGAATGAAACCTGAGAATTGCCTGCGTGTTTGCGAATGGTCGGCGGTTCCTGTGACCGGCGTGCTTGATGTAGACCAACGCGAAGCCATCGAAGAGGCCGCGGAGATCTGGCGGGTCGCAAATGGGCTATCCGCATTGCCTTTGTCCTTTGCCGGTCCACATGGTGATACCCTCCGCGCTTATCAGTATGTGGGGGTGGTCGAGGTCTTTGGCGCAACCGTTGAGATCTACCCCAAGCTTGACCAACAACTCCTTGACAGCAACCAAATCACGTCCGCTCTGCTGGCCGACTCGGTCATGCGGAATCTGTTGTGGATGCTTGACGTCTCGGGATATATGGACATATCCGAGGCGGACACGGCACATCTCGAGGAACATCCGGTGTCATTCTACGACGTCTTCGCCTATCTCATGGCCAGGAACCTTCGGGACGAGCTGGCATCGGGCGTTCCCCATGCCTACCAGACCATGTATGAAGCGATCCCTGCGGTGAAAGGGAGGATCGACATCCTTGATCAGGTGACGTCGCATTGGGACCGGATGGATCGTATCTCCTGCATCTGGGACGAATTCACGCCAGACATTCCGCTCAACCGTCTCTTCAAGTGTGCTTGCCGGGTGCTCACTGACAAAGTTGCCAACCCAGTCGTATCGCGCCTGCTTGTTGACTGTCAGACTTATCTGGACTCGGTTGCGGATGTGGACCCGCTGACCGCACTGCGGGACATCGAGTTCTTCCGATGGGACCGATCGAACGAACGGCTAAAGACCAGTTTCGATATGGCCATCAGGCTTCTGGTTGGCACCGGATACACCCTTGGCAAAGGCGGTTCCCATACATTTGTCTTCCTTATGGACATGAATTCTCTCTTCGAAGCCTACGCATCGGCAGTGATAGAGGCATCATTCGGTGTTGAGGTGGAGACGCAGCAGTATGTCGGTAAGCTCTTCGTCGACCCAGCGCGGCTGGGCCAGTACCCAGACTATATGTGGCGAGCCGGCAAGAAGCGCTGGATTGGCGACGCCAAGTACAAGCACCTTGCGAAGGGCCAGCATGCCTCCCTGACATTCACGGACCTCCTTCCGGAACATTCAGAAGTCATCGATGCGGGGATACGGGCTGATCAGGTTCTGAACCCGGGCGACGTACGGCAGTTGACCGTGTACGCCGAGTTGCTTCGCCAACGGGAGAAACTCGCGGCATTCCCGGACATCATGATCCTGTACCCCTTTGTTGGCACCGGTCTATTCAAGTCAGCACAGGCAACCACATGGAATGGCTCTCGGTTTCACCTCACACCCGTCAGAGTTACCCGCCAGAAGGAATTGGCAGAGGCCATACCCCGATACTTCGGGGAATGTGTGTAGCTGGTTAATCCAAAGATCCTTCGGCGTTATTTTCTCTACCGTTCTCTTCAAGTAATCAACAAATTTTGCTTTAATCCTCTCTTTTTGTAAGTGTAACAAAATTAGGGGTAAGACATGGGCGAAATCGGCTTCGGGAGAAGGTATCGATCGTCGAGCTTTCTGAAGAATCGAATTCGTTCGGAGAATAAGGGGGTCGGTGGGGCAAGCCCCACCCTACTCCTGTTACACATTTCATCCCGTAATCGCTAACATTTCACATAGCTTCAAGGTGTGGACTTGGTGTAAGTGATAATATGGCTTTAAGGTTATTCCCAGAAATAGTGGTGTTGCCTGAGGGTCTCATTCCTGACCACATTCCGAAGGGTCGCCCTTTAATTTAGATAAAGCATGGGGAAGGGCAGGCAGGATGACGCTGAGGTTTTCTCTCACGCTTTTAGGACTTCCTGGTAGATTTACAATCAGGCTTGAACCTCGAATTCCTGTGATGGCTCTGGAGATCATCGCATGGGGGGTCTTTTTTAAGCTTTCAGCCCTCATGGCTTCTGAAAATCCAGGGACTTCTTTTTCAATGACATCCAGTGTTGCATCAGGCGTCACGTCTCTTGGGCTTAAACCTGTTCCTCCTGTTGTGAGGATGAGATCTACCTTCAATTGGTCTGCGCTCTTTTTCAAAGCTTCAACAATCTTCTCTTTTTCATCTGGAATGATTTCATAATGGACAACTTCAGCAGATAGATCCCTTATCATCTCCTGAATGAGGGGACCGCTCGAATCTTCCCGCTCCCCTTTCGAGCCACGATCACTGATGGTAATGATGGCAACCTTGTACATATCTGCTCCGTTATAATGGATACTCCAGTGTTCCGAACTCGTAGCCGCTCCGGCAAATACCGGAGCGACAATACGCAACCTGAAGGTTGCGGCTACAGGGGTCTATTTTTTAATCAATTATAATTTCATCCCCCACCTTTACTTCTCCCTGACTTACCACCTCGGCAAAGATCCCTTCTTTGGGCATCACACAATCACCTGCCTGGTAGTAAATGGCACAGCGCTCATGACACTCTTTTCCAATTTGAGTAACGCGTAGGATGACAGAATTTCCAATGCGAATTTTTGTTCCAATAGGAAGATGAACGAGATCTATGCCTTCCGTGGTAATATTTTCTGCAAAATCACCATAACCAACATTTAGACCCATGGCCCTCATTTTCTCAATGGATTCGTTTGCTAATAGACTGACCTGGCGGTGCCAGGGCCCTCCATGGGCATCCCCTTTTAATCCAAAATCTTTCAAGAGAGCACAGGATTGGATATTGGCCTTCTTCGTCCCCTTATCTTCACTAATATTGACTGCCAGAATCTTACCTTTTTGTGTCTCTTTCATTTTTTTCACCAGGTATGTAGCCGCTCCGGCAAATACCGGAGCGACAATTCGCAACCTAAAGGTTGCGGCTACTTTGAACTCTTTGAACTCCGAGCTCCTGTGCCGAACGGTTTCCCTCTGGGCCAGAGGCCCTTCTGGGCCGGAGGCAAACCGTCCCCTACCGAACTCTTTACGGGCGATTCATGCCTGCGTGCTGAAACGTCGCACTTCGGCGTGCAAGCATGAATTGCCCGTACATACGTGCCGCTCTTGCCCCCTGTTTTTTTGACAAGGTGGATATTGGAAAGAACTATTCCCCGATCAATGGCCTTGCACATGTCGTAAATGGTGAGGCCGGCAGTGGCCACCGCCACGAATCCTTCCATCTCTACGCCTGTCGGGGCTTTAATCTTAACCTTCGCTTCAATATCGATTCGACTCTCTTTTTCAAAAGGGTAGAAATTGATCTCAACATGAGATAGGTTGAGAGGATGGCACATGGGAATGATTTCTGAAGTCTTTTTTGCTGCCATGATTCCAGCTACCTTAGCCACCGCCAACACATCTCCCTTTGCTATCTTCCCGGACAGTATACTTTTAAAAGTCTTTGGATTCATGAAGATGGACCCTCGAACCACAGCCTCCCTCAAGGTCTCTCCCTTTTTGCTGACATCCACCATCTTTGCCCGACCTTTTTTGTCGAAGTGTGTAAGTTTTAGCATGATTACCCCCCCCTCAGAAAATAATGCATAGCGCAAAGCGCATAGCGAATTTAATTAAATAACGACTTGTTTTGTTAAATCCGCAATCCGCATTCCGAATTTCGAAATAGAATCCATTTATCCTCCGATTGCCGACATATTCCTCTGACATTTTTTAAACTGGTGCGTATTGATGTGATGTCTCTCAGGCTTTTTTTTGAGAGCGACAAGAAGCTGGTCCTTTAAATCACGATCAGATCCTCCATTTCTGAGGAGTTCTTTCACATCAATCTCCTCGTCAGAAAAGAGGCAGGTTCGGATCTTGCCATCAGGGGTCAGCCGAAGGCGATTGCAATCGTCACAGAAATGGCTGCTGACAGCACCAATCATCCCAATCTCCCCGATGGCCCCTTTGATTTGAAATCTCTTAGCTGGGCCATCCCATCGATCGGAAGGGATTGGGATCAGTTCGCCAATATTTTCAAGACGGCTCTTGATTTGGGGAATGGTTAAAATATTACTTTCTTTCCATTCCTCCCCATTGCCAGAAGGCATATATTCGATGTATCGAACGATGAGAGGAAGATGGAGAGTTAATTGAGCAAAGGATTCAATTTCATCATCATTTACTCCCTGAATGGCAACCATATTTATTTTTATAGGGGAGAGTCCCACCCTCAACGCCTCTTCTATTCCTGCCCAGACTCGTTCAAAATCGTCCTTTCGAGTAATTTGGTAGAATCTCTCCATTCTCAGGGAGTCCAGACTGATATTGATCCTTTTCAAACCAGCCTTTTTGAGATCTTGAGCAAACTCCTTTAAAAGGATTCCATTTGTGGTGAGACTTAAATCTTTAATCTCTTCAATTTGGGATAGGCGGGAAACGAAATCTACGATTCCCTTTCTAACCAGCGGCTCTCCTCCAGTCAACCTCACCTTAGAAATTCCTTCTGTGGCAAAGACACGGACAATTCTCAATATCTCTTCATAGGTTAGAATCTCTTCATGAGGGATGAGGGGAATCCCTTCCTCCGGCATGCAATATCGGCATCTTAAGTTACATCGGTCCGTTATTGAGATTCGCAGGTAATTGATCTTTCTTTTGTAGGGATCGAATAACATAATTAGTCAGGAGTTCGGAGATCGGAGTTCAGAGCCTTAAAATCTTTCTACTAAAAACTCCCTGCCTTCCGGCAGGCAGGCGAACTAATTACTCCGAACTATAAAAAAGCCGATCCCCGTGTTTAAAGGGTCGGCTTTTTTAATTCACCCATCTCCTTTCCAAACACGGGAGGTATGGCCGTTTCCAACCATGCCCTTACGGCCAATTTCCATATCCCGCTCCGCCCGCCCTCTCCCCTTGGGGGAGAGGGGAAGGCCTCCGGCTCGGAAGAGCCTATGGCTCGGAGAGGTGAGGGGCAAGATTTAGGAAAAGGGCTCGGAGATCAATTTTAATTCATTTCTAATTGATTTATTGAGAAAAGTCAATCCTTCGATTTATTTATTTGCTGGCCTGCAGGCTGAGGCTCACTCAGGGTTGACCCTGAGCGTCGCATTCTTACCGATCCTAAAGGAAGGGGTCTTGATGCAGTCGAACGGGTCAAGCGATGAATGGGTAAATTTTTAAATTCAAAAGCTTTTTCGAATGATGACCCATCGAGTTTGTTCCCCTTGACAACCTTTCCTACCCTATATATCATTTGGAAACTTATACCAAATTTTCTTGAGGGGGTGATAAAAAGAGAATTTGGGATAGTGAGGATGGGACAGAAATGAAATGAATTTTAGAATGGCAACACTCCTCTTAGTGGTTCCGGGACATGAGATGATGACTGTGGGGATTTTTAACTTCTATATCGGAGGTTCTGTGAACGAGGCGGCTGCCTTGGGCTTGATTTTAATCATTCTCGGAGCGGTCTGCCTTTTTGCCATCAGCAAGGTAGCCGGGACCAAAATGGGGGGAGTATTGGGATAATGTGGCTGGCTGTCGTTGTCATTTCACTCGCCCTTTTCTTTGATTTTTCCAATGGTTTTCACGATTCCGCAAACGTTGTGGCGACGATTATTACTACCCGGGCCCTCTCCCCGAGAAAGGCCCTGATATTGGCTTCGATTTGTGAATTTATCGGGCCCTTCCTTTTTGGGACAGCCGTCGCTCATATGATCGGGAAGAATATCATCGACCTTTCCACTTTCAACCCAGGAACCCTTGATCTTTCAATGCTCCTCATTATTGCCGCCCTTATCGGTGCGATTTTGTGGAACCTGTTGACCTGGTATTTTGGTCTCCCCTCAAGTTCTTCCCATGCCTTGATTGGAGGAATGGTAGGGGCTGTGCTGGTCGCTTATGGGCCGGATAAAATTTTATGGAAAGGCCTCCTTTATGTGGTTGGCTCGCTGGTGCTTTCTCCTCTACTCGGTTTATGGGTGGGTTGGTTCTTTCTCCAAATCACTCTCTATTTGTCCCGGAATGCCACCCCAAAGATAAATTACTTCTTCAATCGGATGCAGATTCCTTCTTCGATTGCTCTTGCTCTCAGCCACGGTGCAAATGATGCACAGAAGTCCATGGGCTTGATTGCCATGTCACTCGTCATCCTCGGATTTTCCCCAAGCTTTTATGTCCCCTGGTGGGTTGTGGCCAGCTGCGCTGCGGCGATTGCCCTGGGAACAGCCAGCGGTGGATGGAAGATCATCAAGACCATGGGTTCGAAAATTTATCGCCTGAGGTCCGTTCATGCTTTCTGTGCTCAAACTTCCTCAGCAACGGTCATTTTAGGAGCGGCGTTGGTTGGAGGTCCGGTCTCCACGACACACGTCGTTTCTTCCAGCATCATGGGCGTTGGGGCTGGTCAGAGGATCTCAGCAGTTCGGTGGGGAGTGGCGAAAAATATCATCCTGGCTTGGTTTATTACTATTCCAGCCTCAGGCGTGATGGCCGGATTAAGTTTCTTTTTGATTCAGAAGATTCTTCTTTACGTCTAAAGGTGTAGGGAAAATAGCATGGGAAGAGAAATTATTGGAAAGATAAATTTTAATGAGAGAAAGGAGGGAGAGAAAGTTTTCAGAAACAAGGCTGTATTAAATCCGAAAATTTAATGAGGGAGGTGTGGTATGCGTAAAATCGTTGTTCTGATCACAATTCTTTTTTTGGTGGGAAGCATCCTCGGCGCTTCCTCGTCCTGGGCCCAGAAGGAGAAGGCTAAACCCAAGCTCCTGAGGCTGACCTTCTATTATCCGGTCGGAGTGGCCGGACCGCTTGCAAGGGTCATCGGCGAGATGACCGACAAGTTCAACAAGGAGAATGAGGGCAAGGTGGAGGTGGTTCCGGTCTATTCCGGCGATTATGATCCCACCATGCAGAAGGTCCAGACCGCCATCATGGCGGGTAACCCTCCTGACATCTTCATGGTCGAGATCTCCGAGCTTCCAACGCTTATCGCCATGGATGCTGTTCTTCCTCTTGATGAGTACATCAAGAAGATGGGGAAGGCGTACTGGGAGGATTTTTTTGCCCCCTTCCGGGAGAATGCCACCATCGGAGGGAAGATTTATGGGGTTCCATTTCAGCGGAGCACCCCTGTCCTCTACTGGAACAAGGAGGCATTCAAAACCGCCGGACTGGACCCAGACAAACCTCCCCGCACATGGGATGAGTTGAAAGATTATGCCACGAAATTGACGATCCGGGACTCCAAAACAGGGGAGCTCAAACAGTGGGGTGTCACTATCTCAGGAGGATGGAACGACTGGCTCTTTGAGGGCTTTGTGAGACAGAACGGAGGTTTCCTCATCAGCCCCGACGGATTGAAGGCTAATTTCGATTCGAAGGAGGCAATCGAAGCCCTTGATTTCTGGGTCGAACTGAAACATCGCCTCAAAGTGGGACCGCCGCACAGCACCTGGGGTTCCACGCCACCTGATTTTGTTGGAGGAAGAACGGCCATGTTTTACCATTCCACCGGCATCCTCACCTTTTTGAAGAGATCGGCCAAATTCGATTTCGGAGTAACCTTCATGCCTCAGAAAAAAACCTTTGGGGCTGCTGTCGGTGGCGCCAATCTGATGATTGCCAAAAAGATCTCCAAAGAACGGCAGGAGGCGGCATGGAAGTATATCGAGTGGATATCTTCCGTCAAAAATACGGCGGAATGGAGTGCGGCCTCAGGGTATGTCGCGGTAAGAAATAGTGCCTATGATGATCCGGCTATGAAGGAGCATGTGGGCAAAAACCCGGAATACCTCGTGGCGAGAGACCAACTCAAGTATGCCAACGGAAAGATGATGGCAAAAAATTTCCAAAAAGTTAGAGAGATCCTGAAAAGGCAGCTCGATGACGCTGCCGCCGGAAAGATTGCTCCTGCGGAAGCTTTGAAGATTGCCCAGAAAGAGATTCAGGAAGTGATTAAATAGGTTATGGTGAGAGGGTGGGGGGTTGAGTTCCCCCCCCCCCGTCCTCTTTTCCCTGAGACTGTATCGTAATCCCCTTTTTGTCACCCTGAACCTTGGACTGAATTTATTTCAGGCTTGGTTCAGGGTCTTGTAACTCACTGAATCTATTAGATGCTGAAACAAGTTCAGCATGACATTTTTCACTATTTTACCCATTACGACGCAGCCTCCCTGCAAGTGGGGAAGGGATGTCTATATGCGCTTATTTCCCAAGCAATCTTTCATGACGGATACGTCACCCCTGCCTGCGGCAGGCAGGCACGAACCATGAAAATGATTTTGTTTCTGAGCAGTTACGCTATGCTCTATGCGCTTTACGCTATGCTATTTTCTGAGCAATTGCATGATCAGACCGGAGACTCCTAAATGAAACGAAAGTTTCGATTTACCTTCTACGGCTATCTTCTTCCGGGCCTTTTTTTTATGGCTATCTTCACCTTTCTGCCCATCTTCATGTCGGTCTATTTTTCCTTTTTCCGCTGGAATATTTCAAGTCCTACCCCGACCTTTACCTGGTTTTCCAACTATGCGCAGGTATTTAAAGCCCCCCTTTTCTGGCTGGTTTTGAGGAATAATCTCATCTATGCCTTCACTACCATTCCGGTCAGCATGGCCCTTGCCCTCTTTTTAGCCATCCTGATCAATCAGAGGATGGGAGGCATCCGGGCCTTTTACCGGGGAAGCCTCTTCTATCCCACCATGATCCCAATGGTGGCTGCGGCCATGCTCTGGGTCTGGATCCTCAACCCGGGGATAGGAATCTTTAACTACTACCTCGGATTCCTGGGTTTCCCAAAAATCGAATGGCTTTATGATATGCGCTATGCCCTGATTGGCATCATCATCATGAGCATCTGGAAAAACTTCGGCTATTACATGCTCATCTTCCTGGCAGGCCTTCAGGGGATTCCAAAGCACTACTATGAGGCGGCCTCGATTGAAGGAGCGAGCGCCTGGAGTCAATTTCGATACATCACCTTTCCGATGCTTGCGCCGACCACCCTTTTCGTCTTTGTGGTGGCGATCATCTCTTCTTTTCAGGTCTTTGATCAGGTCTTTGTGATGACTCAGGGCGGGCCAGGGGACCGGACCAATGTCCTGGTCTTCTATATCTATCAGCATGCGTTCCGGTTCTGGGATATGGGAATGGGTTCCACCCTGACCACCCTCTTCATCCTGGGGCTGCTGGTTTCGGTCTATCTGGTCTTCCGGGTGATCGGAAGGAGAGTCTATTATGAAGTTTAACCGCACCTTCAGAAATCGAACGGGTCTTCACCTCATCCTCATGCTGGTCTCTCTGATCACAGTGGCCCCCTACCTGTGGATCCTTTCCACTTCCTTGAAATTTCGCACCGAGGTTTTTACCCCAACGCCGAAATGGATCCCCTGGCCCATCAATATCCAAAATTATCTTGAAATGTTTGAGATGGCCCCGTTTCATCTCTATCTCCTCAATACGATTATCGTGGTGACGGGTATTCTGGGAGTTCAGCTGTTGACCATCACCCTTGCTGCCTATGTCTTTGCGAGAAGGAGTTTCTGGGGGAGGGAATTTATCTTCTTTCTCTTTCTCGTCCAGATGATGATTCCCATCCATGCCACCTTTCTGCCCAATTTTTTAACGTTAAAACAGTTCGATCTCCTCAACACGCGCCTTGCCATGATGCTTCCCTTTTTCGCCTCCGGGTACGGGACTTTTCTCCTCCGGCAGGCCTTCCGGCAGGTTCCAAGGGGTCTTGAAGATGCGGCGGTGATCGATGGATGCGGTGGGCTCCGGTTTTTATGGCATGTCTTGATCCCCCTGGCCAGACCCACGCTGATCGCTTTTTCCATCATCAGCATTGTGAGCCACTGGAATGATTACCTCTGGCCGCTCATTGTCACTGACACGCCCGAGGTACGGACGCTTACCATCGGGCTGGGGATGTTCGTTCAGCAGGAGAGCGGGGCGGACTGGACCCTGTTGATGGCCGCAACCGCATTTGTGACGGCTCCCATGCTGATCTTCTTTCTGGTTTTTCAGAAAAAATTTGTTGAAAGTTTTATGTTAAGCGGAATGAAAGGTTGAGGAATGAACGTCTGGCAGGATTGATATCGTACAAAGGAGGATGATGGTCATGGCGAGAGTGATTCTGGAGAATGTCTCGAAGCATTTTGGAACTGTCCAGGCGGTGAGGGATTTCAATCTTACCGTGGAGGACAAGGAGTTTGCCATCCTCGTGGGCCCTTCGGGATGCGGCAAATCGACTGCCCTCCGGATGATTGCGGGGTTGGAAGAGCCCGGCACCGGAACGATCTCCATCGGGGATCGAGTCGTCAATGACCTTCCCCCGAAAGACCGGGACATTGCCATGGTCTTCCAGGAGTATGCCCTTTACCCCCACATGTCGGTCTACAAGAATATGGCCTTTGGCCTCAAGCTGAGAAAGTTTCCGAAGAGTGAGATCGATCAGAGGGTGAACGAGGCTGCTGAGATTTTGGGTATTAAGCATTTGCTGAAAAGGAAGCCCAAAGAGCTTTCAGGTGGTGAGAGGCAAAGAGTCGCTGTGGGCAGAGCCATCGTGAGAAAACCGGTGGTCTTTCTTTTTGATGAACCTCTTTCCAATTTGGACGCGAAACTCAGGGTTCAGATGAGGTTTGAAATTAAGAAACTTCACGACCACCTTCAGACGACAATCATTTATGTCACTCACGATCAGGTTGAGGCGATGACGATGGGGACGAAGATTGTGGTGATGAAGGACGGATGGATTCAACAGATCGGTCCTCCGCTGGAGGTCTATAATTATCCGGTCAACCTCTTTGTGGCGGGCTTTATTGGAAGCCCGATGATGAACTTTATCCCCTGTCGAATCCTTTCGAAGGATGGTCGTCTTCTGATCGATGCGGAAAGTTTTCAACTTCCCATTCCGGAGAAGAGGGTCCTTTGTTATCAATCGTTGAGCGGGTCGGAGGCAATCCTTGGGATCCGGCCGAATGATATCTATGTCCGGGACTACGCCCCCGAACATTTGAGAGGGAATCCAATCCGTTCGGTGATCGATGTGATTGAGCCGCTGGGTTCGGAAATCCATCTCAATGTGACAACGGGGAAGCATAATCTTATAGCTGTGGTCGATGTCCAGACGTTATACCGGGTCCATCAGGAGATCAAACTCGCTTTCGACCTCGACAGGATGCACCTCTTCCAAAAGGATCCTCCGAATCTCCGCGTAAAAACAGATGATGAGGGATCGAGGGAGGGGAGAGGGATAGGGTAAGGGGGAAGGATATTATGTTCAAAGGTTTCATCTTCGACCTGGACGGGACGATCTATCGGAGCGATCAGCTTATTCTGGGAGCAGATGCTGTGATCAGGCTGCTTCGAGAAAATAAGAGGAAAGTTGTTTTCCTCTCCAATAAACCCCTTCAGACCCGCGAAGGTTACGCAGCAAAGCTGACCCGGCTCGGCATCCCTACCCAACCGGATGAGGTGATCAATTCCACCTTTGTGATGACAAATTATCTTAAAAAGATTGCCCCTCAGGCCAGACTCTTTGTGGTGGGGGAGACTCCTTTTGTTGAAGAGTTGAAAAGGGCCGGTTTTTCTATTACGGATGATCCAAAAGAAATTGAGTATGTGGTCGTGGCGTTTGATCGGACATTTGATTACCAGAAACTGAACATCGCCTACCAATCCATCAAACTTGGGGCCCATTTCGTTGCTACGAATCCCGACCGGACTTGTCCAGTAGAAGGGGGAGAGATCCCTGATTGCGCCGGGATGATCGCCGCTATTGAGGCAGTGACAGAAAAGAAAGTGGAGATCATCGTGGGTAAACCCTCTCCCATCATGATTCAAACTGTATTGGATGTGCTGGGTCTAAGACCCGAAGAGTGTATACTTATCGGAGATCGCCTCGAGACAGACATCAAAATGGGTAGAGAATCCGGGATTGCAACAGGAATTGTCCTGACGGGTGTGACTGACGAAAAGACTCTCAAGGGATCTTCCATCCACCCCGACTTCATCTTTCAAAGCATCGCCGACGTCGAGAATTTACTGATAGGGTGATCCTTTCTTCGTTCCCTCTCCCCTTGCGGGAGAGGGTGGGGTGAGGGGGAAAATATTGACAGAAAGCAGATAACATCCATCAATTCCCGTTTTATATTTAACACGCTGCTGTAAGTAAGGATTTGATCGTATGCCGTGTAAGACGCATGACTTGTCCCGTAAAGCGGGACCGTGGGAATTCGGCAGTTCGCCCACGTAGCTGGAGGGAGGTGTTAAGGGTAACCTGAAACACTGAGTTCCCTGACAAAGGCTCAGTAAGTGAGTCAAGCAAACCTGCGGGTTGCAGCGTAAGCGAACCTACATGT
>Ga0315293_10001211_pt1 | contig 25002 bp, 23 predicted proteins | sample YL17G13_20_MG_FD_203071 | JGI IMG/M metagenome (GOLD analysis project Ga0315293, IMG submission 203071) | Sediment microbial communities from Yellowstone Lake, YNP, Wyoming, USA - YL17G13_20 | ecosystem: Environmental > Aquatic > Freshwater > Lake > Sediment | place: USA: Wyoming | collected...
GCGAAGGAATTGAAATCAAGGGATCGCGCTACATGCGCGGATGGCAAGGCCACAACCCGGAAGACACCTGGCTCATGGTCTTTGTTTTTGACAGCGGGCGGCCGGCAGATCAGGGAAAGGGCATCGCACCCAAGCCGTTCAAGTTTCTCGCCGTGGTGGGAGCCCGACTCACGAAAAAAGACTGGCTTTTTGCAGGCCGCTCGGAGACCAGCCGGAGAACGATAACGGCGAGCGTCACCCGCACCGGATATGACAAGATGATGGCGAACTGGATTTACAAGGCTCCGCTTTTAGGGAATGAAGAGGCCTAGTTGATCTCTTTCGATGCTCAGGCTGGCAAATTTGGCAACCGCCTTTTTCGCCATTTCGTAATACTCGACATTGCGCTCAACCCCGATACAAGGTACATGCACGGCTTCGGCGGCGCCTACTGTCGAACCGGAACCCATGAAGGGATCGGCGATGAGACCCTCGCCGAGAGGAAGCGCGGCATGGACAATCTGCCGAAGGAAAGACTGCGGTTTTAGGCTCGGATGGTCGGCTATATCCCTTTCACGCTTCGGGGTTCTTTCGCTCCAGATCACGTCGCTAAACGGGCGATCCTCCGGCGTCCGTCTCAATCCCCCGGTCCCGTGGGTCCTTAAACAATCGCTCACCTTCATTCCTTCCGGTATCGGCTTTCTTAGGAGGCCCCACGGCTCATACCCGCCCCGCGGAAGGGAGGACACGCCCGGGAAGTCCTCTTCCGCGTTTTTCGGCCTGTCCCCTCCTCTCAAAGTGCGGACAAGACGAACGAGTTGCCCGCGGAATTCCAGGCCGCCTTCGACAAGGGAAGAAAACACCACCTGCGACAGGAAAGCGTTGCAGGCGATGAAGACATGACCGCCCGGGCGCAGGGCGTGAACTGCCACCTTCGCCCACTCCGCAAAAAAACGGGCTAGTTGTGCCCGTTCTTTCGGATTCAGGGCGGTAAACCTGGGGAGCGGTGCCCTTACGTGGCCGTCGAAGGACGGAGGGATTCGCCAAATGCCGCCGCTCCCGTTTGCCCGCTTCTCCAACTGGTCAAATTCGTATTCCTTTACGCCATAAGGAGGATCCGTAACGATCGCATGGAGGGAGTTCTCCGGGATTTGGCCCATCCACTCCAAGCAGTCAGCATGAACGATCAGGCTGTCCCCGATCCTGGCTGAATCGTAATCCAGCGCGAAGCGGTCAAGCTGTACCTCTGTCTCCATGCAAGACCCAACTATGCCACAGCGTACCGAAAGAACAAAACCGGGTCAATATGGCTTGAAGGGCGCGCGCGCCGCTGGGTTGCTTGCTGCCTTCTGCCTCTGCCCGCTGCCTTCTGGCTTGGGTCTGGTGGCTTCCGCATGCTCCCCGCCGCGTAACGGATTCGGCGGGGTTGTTGCCGATAGGACGCGGATGCTACTCTGGTCTATTCAATGCCTGGTGAAAAATTTACAGAGCTGGCGGCGCTGATGGCGCGGCTGCGCGGCCCCGGCGGCTGCCCCTGGGACCGCGAACAGAACTTCGACACCATCAAGCCCTACCTGCTGGAGGAAACCTACGAGGTCGTCGATGCCATCGACCGCCGCGACTTCCAGGAGTTGCGCGGCGAGCTGGGCGACCTGCTGCTGCAGGTGCTTTTCTTCTCGCAGATGGCCGCCGACGAGGGCCGCTTCACCATCGACGACGTGATCGAAGCCATCTACACCAAGATGGTGCGCCGCCACCCCCACGTTTTCGGCGAGACGGAGGCCAAATCGGCCGAGGAAGTGCTTCGCCGCTGGGACCAGTTGAAGGCCGAGGAAAAGCGCCTGCACGCCGAAGAACACGGCAGGGAATATGAGCCGGCCGGGTCGGCGCTCGCCGGCGTGGCCCGCAACATCCCGGCGCTGCTCGAAGCCTACCAGCTCAGCGCCCGCGCCTCCTTTGTCGGTTTCGACTGGGAACGCATCGAAGGCGTGCTGGACAAGGTGGAAGAAGAGATGGGAGAACTGCGGGCGGCGCTGAAGGAGCCGGATGCCGAGGTTCGGCGGCGCCGCTGCGCAGACGAGGTGGGCGACCTGCTGTTCGCCGCCGTCAACGCCGCCCGCTTCCTGGGGCTGGAGCCGGAGAGCGCGCTGCGCCACGCCAACGGCAAGTTCCGCGAGCGCTTTGCCTGGCTGGAAGCGCGCCTGGCGGAGCGCGGCAAGAAGCCCGTGGAATCCACGCTGGACGAGATGGAGGCGTTATGGCAGCGCTCGAAGAAGGAAGCGAAGTGAGCGCGCCGGACCTCACTTTCCGCGCCTGCTCCTCGATCGAGGATTTCCGCCAGTGCGTGGACCTCCAGAAAGCCGTATGGAACTTCGACGAGGTGGACGTGCTGCCGCTGCACGCCTTCGTGGTGGCGCAGGAAATCGGCGGCCAGACCTTCGCCGCCTTCGAGCCGGGCGGGCGCATGGTGGGCTTCGTCTTCGCCTTGCCGGGCATCCGGAACAGCCGGCCCTATTTCCACTCGCACATGCTCGGGGTGCTGGAGGAGTACCGCGACCGGGGCATCGGCCGGCGCTTGAAGCTGATGCAGCGCGCGGAGGCGCTGGAGCGCGGCATCGGGCTGATCGAGTGGACGTTCGACCCGCTGGAGCTGAGGAACGCGTTCTTCAACCTGGAGCGGCTGGGCGCCATCGTCCGCCGGTACATTCCCAACCGCTACGGGATCAGCACGGCGGCGCTGCACGCCGGGTTGCCGACCGACCGGCTGGTGGCGGAATGGCGGCTGGACAGCCCGCGGGTGGCCGGCTTGCTGGGCACCGCTGAAGCCGCCATTGGCGCGGGCCGCCCGCCGGTGGCCCGGCACATCGAAGTGCCGCCCGACATCGGCGAGATCAAGTACCGCGACCGCCCGCGGGCCTACGACATGCAGCAGCGCCTGCGCCGCGAGTTCGAGCAGGCATTTGCCGAAGGGCTGGTGGTCGCCGGTTTCGAGAAGCCGGGCGCGTATTTGTTAAGTGCGGCCGTAGGCTGTGGGCTGTAGGCTGTGGGACAGCGCTACGGCGCTGCGTCGGCGGTGCCCACAGCCTACAGCCCACAGCCTACGGCCTGATAACAGGAGTGGCCATGCACAAATACGTCTTTCATAACGATCGCATTGTTGCCTTGAACGAGGTTCGGCTGTCGCCGGGACAGGCGGGCCTGCTGAACGGATGGGGCACCTTCACCACCTTTCGGATTTACGCCGGGCGCCCCTTCGCTTTCGAGCGGCACTGGAAGCGGCTGACCACCGACGCCCGCCGCATCCAGCTCCCGATGCCGTTTGAGCCGGAAGCCGTGCGCAAACACCTGGATGAGCTGTTGGCGGCCAACCAGGTGAGCGACGGCTGCGTTCGCCTCTACTTCATTTACAACAAGATCGGGCTGTGGGCCAGCGACGAAGGTCTTCCGGTGACCGATCTGCTGATGTGCAGCGGCGACCGGCCGAAACGCGCCGGGCCCGCCGATTTGACCCTCCGGCCGCACGGACGGCAGGCGGCGCATCCGCTCTCGAATGTGAAGGTAATCTCCTGGCTGCACAATGTGTGGGCCGTGGAGCAGGCGCATCAGCAGGGATTCGAAGAAGCGTTGCTGCTCAACGAACGGAACGAGGTGGCCGAATGCACGGCGGCCAACGTGTTCTCGGTGCGCGGCGGCGCGGTGGCCACGCCGCCACTCGAGTCCGGCTGCCTGCCCGGCGTCAGCCGCGAGGTCCTGCTCGAACTCGGGCCGCGGAATGGGTTGCCGATCGGCGAGGCAACGCTTACCATGGATGATCTCGCCGCCGCCGACGAAATCTTCATGACCTCGACGACGCGCGAAGTGCAGCCCATCCGGCGGATCGACGATCTCCGGATGCCGCAGGCGCCCGGCCCGGTCACCGAGCGCCTGGCAGGCCTGTTTTCCCAGTACGTCGCGGAGTCTCTCGGGTTGTGAGGGCACCCCTGGTGGGTGCTCGTCATATTGCCTAATAATGAAGGAGCATTCATGAAGGAACCGATTCGTGTCATACAATACGGCGTCGGCCCCATTGGCGCGGCCATGGTGCGCCTGATGCTGGAGAAACCGGGACTGGAAATCGTGGGCGCCGTGGACGTGGATCCGGCCAAGGCGGGCAAGGACCTGGGTGAAGTGGCGAGGGCGGGGCGCAAGCTCGGCGTGGCGGTCAGCGCGGCGGCGGCGCCGGTGCTTAAAGCCGGCGGTGACATCGTCGTGCACACCACCTCCTCCTACCTCGTCGATGTGCAGGAGCAGTTGCTGGAGTGCCTCGACGCCGGCATCAACGTCGTTTCCACTACCGAGGAGCTTTCCTATCCTTTCCGCAAGCACCCGGAGCTGAGCCGATTGCTGGACAGCCGGGCGCGGGAGCGCAAGGTGGCGCTGCTGGGAACGGGCGTGAACCCCGGCTTCGCCATGGACAAGCTGGCGCTCACCCTGGCTACGGTTTGCCACAAGGTTGAAGCCGTGGAAGTGCGCCGCGTGGTCAACGCCTCGAAACGCCGCCTGCCGCTGCAGAAGAAAGTCGGGGCGGGACTGACGGTCGAGGAATTCCGCGCCCAGGTGGCGGCCGGCATCCTCAAGCACCACGGCCTGCCGGAGTCGGCGGCCATGATCGCCGACGGGCTGGGTCTGGCGGTCGATCGCATCGAGGAGACCATCGACCCCATGGTGGCCGAGGAGAAGGTGGTCACCGAGTTCCTGGAAGTCGCGGCGGGCCGCGTGGCCGGCGTGCACCAGATCGCGCGCGCCTTCGCCGGCCCCAAGCAGCTCATTTTCCTGGAGCTGAAGATGTACGTGGGCGCCAAGGAATCGATCGACGCGGTCACGATTCACGGCCTGCCGGAGCTGAACCTGGCGGTGAACGGCGGCATTCACGGCGATCTGGCCACCGTCGCGGTCACGGTCAACTGCATTCCCGAGGTGGTTCAGGCCCGGCCCGGCCTGCGCACGTCGCGCGACATCCCGATGTGCTTTTTCCCGGGCACGACGTAGACCAATCCGCAGATTACGCAGATTACGCGGATTCCTTTCCCAATGCGGCTGGAGAAGATAACACTGCGCGAAATCGGCATGCCGCTGGTCACGTTTTTCGAGACCAGCTTCGGCCGCACCGCCGCCCGGCGGATTCTGTTGGCCGAGGTGCGGGGCGAGGGCGCGTGCGGCTGGGGCGAGTGCGTGGCTTCGGAAAACCCGTTCTACAGCGAGGAGACCACCGAGACCGCCCGGCACATCATCCGCGATTTCATCGCCCCCCGGTTGCTGGGCCGCGACATCCGCGGCGCGGATGAGATTCATTCGCTGCTCGACCACATCCGCTGGCACAACATGGCCAAGAGCGCCATCGAAACCGCCGCCTGGGACCTGGAGGCGCGGCTGCACGGCCGCCCGCTCTGGAGGTACATCGGCGGCAAGTTCGAGGAAATCCCGTGCGGCGTGTCGATCGGCATCCAGGATTCCGTCGAGGACCTGCTGGAGCGCATTCAAACGGAGCTGGACGCCGGCTACCAGCGCATCAAGGTCAAGATCAAGCCGGGCTGGGACATCGAGGTGCTGGCCCGGGTGCGCCAGCGCTTTCCGGGGATCCGGCTGATGGCCGACGCCAATTCGGCCTACACGCCGGCCGATGCGGCGCGGCTGAAGGAATTGGACCGCTTTCACCTGATGATGATTGAGCAGCCGCTGGCCTGCTTCGACATCGTGGACCACGCCCGGCTGCAGGCCCGGCTTGAAACGCCGATCTGCCTGGACGAGAGCATCCGCAACCTGCGGCTGGCGGAGCAGGCCATGGAGCTGGGCGCCTGCCGCATCATCAACATCAAGATGGGCCGGGTTGGCGGCATCGGGGAAGCGCGCCGCATCCACGACGCCGCCCGCGCCCGTGGCATCCCGGTGTGGTGCGGCGGCATGCTGGAATCGGGCATCGGCCGGGCGCACAATATCGCGCTTTCCACGCTCGACAACTTCGTGCTGCCCGGCGATGTTTCGGCCAGCAAGCGTTACTGGAAGCGCGACGTCGTCGTGCCGCCGGCCGAGGTGACGCCGCAAGGCGCGATCCGGGTGAGTGAGCGGCCGGGCATCGGCTGCGACATCGACCTCGATTACATCGAGTCCATTACCGTTCGGAAAGAGGAACTGGAGTGACACACGAGGGCCCCGAAAACCCGGCGCCGGGGTGCGTGCCGGCGGAGGCGGGCGGCGGTCTGAAGGTGGCCGGCGCGGCCTCGGCCTCCGCCGCGCATACCGTCGTCGAGGAGGTGCTGGAGGTCGAGCACGCCCAGCCGCCCATCTCCCGGCCGCTGCTGTATGTGCTGGTCGGGCTGATGGTGATGATGTGGACCGCGAATTACATCGTCGGCAAGATCGCGGTGCGGGAGTTCGGGTTGTGGACGCTGGGCGGGCTGCGCATCGAGGTGGCTGCCGCCATCATGCTGGCCCTGTTCCTGGCGCGGCGCGGCGCCGCCGGCCTTCGCGCGCTGCGCCAGAACTGGAAGGTGCTGGGGCTGCTGTCGCTGGTCGGGGTGGTTTTCAACCAGATGCTGTTCATCGCCGGCCTGAAGTACACCAGCGTGGCCCACGCCTCGCTGATCATTTCTCTGGGCCCGGTGTTCGTGCTGATTCTGGCGCGGCTGCACGGGCTGGAGCGGTTGAGCGCGCTGAAAATCGCCGGCATGGCCGTTTCCCTGGCCGGGCTGGCGCTGCTGGCCGGCGAGCACCATAACGGATCGGGTCCGTCGCTGCTGGGCGATCTCTTCACCGTGGCCGGGTCGATGGCCTTCGCCTATTACGTCATCCTCGGCAAGGAAGTAACGCCGCGTTTCGATTCGCTCTCGCTGAACACGTTCGTGTACCTGCTGGGGGCGGCCGTGCTTCTGCCCGTCACCATTGGCGGGCTGGCCGGCGGCGGCCTGGCGCAGGTGACGTGGAAGGGTTGGCTGGCGATGGGCTACATGACCGTGTTCTGCTCGGTGATCGCCTACCTCATCTTCTATTTCGCCCTGCACTATGTCTCCGCCACGCGGCTGGCCACGCTCTCCTACCTGCAGCCTCCCCTGGCCACCCTGCTCGGCCTGCTGTTCCTCAAGGAGCAGATCACGCTGCGGCTGATCGCCGGAGCCGCAATCATCTTCGCCGGCGTCTATGTAACGGAGAAAGGATGATGCGGCTGTAGGCTGTGGGCGGCCGGCGGTACACTCGGCTGTCACCGAAAAAGGCGACGGAAACGCGGGCTTGTGTTATAGTGTTGGTCTGCCGGCCGCAGAGCGGGGCCGTAGTGAAGCTGGTTATCACGCCTGCCTGTCACGCAGGAGATCGCGAGTTCGAGTCTCGTCGGCCCCGCCATTCCAATCTCCCCGCCGGGCATGGCTTCAATCGTCCCGCCAACCGCTGGCAGGCACTATAGAATCCCCCACAATACAGTGACACCCGTTCGTTGCGGCGGTGTAGCGGCGATCCCGCCTGGCGGGGTCGCCATCTGCTTGGTGCGGGGCAACCGTGGCGGCACCGCCAGGCGGGGTCGCCGCTACACGACCCGTTGCCGCATTGTGCGAAGTTCAGTACTGTCCTGGAAGAGACGTTGAAGCGCAGGTACGGGTCCACGGCTAAGTCATTGACAGCCATGACATTAGTCATTATAAAAAACTTACCCGGTAGGCGTCTCTTGAGGTATAATGCGGCGCCAAGGGGGCAAATAGAGTGGCTGTATTTCCTTCTGAAGTCCGTGCGGAGATGCTTCGTATTTGCGCTCGATACGGAGCACGCAGTGTTCGCCTGTTCGGCGCTATGGTGCGAGGGGAGGGCGGCGCGGACAGCGAGGTGGACATCCTCGTCGAGTTTGAGGCTGACCGTAGCCTGTGGGACCGCGTGACCCTCACCCAGGCTCTTGAGGACCTGCTCGGAAGAAAAGTGGAGATCGTTACCGAAAAGGCTCTCCAACCGCATATTCGCGATCGTATTCTGGAGCAGGCCGTGCCGCTGTAACGGACCTCCCATTGGCAGATTCCGCAGATTTCGCAGAAACGGGAATCTGCGGATTGGCCGGCCGCCCCTGCGTCTTTTTGGTGCGCTGGTTCGTATACTGTGCTGGAATGAGCACGGCACAGGCTACCGCTTGCTGCTTCTTGAGTACCATGCGCCAGGAATGCGCCGAGATCGCGCGCGGCCTACGGAAGCACGATCCGGACCTGCTCGACCGGCTCATCGAGCGATACCACTACCGCCTGCTACGATACCTGATCTCCCTGACCGGCGACCGGGCGCTGGCCGAGGACGCTTTTCAGGAAACCTGGCTGCACGTGCTGGAGCGCGGCAGCCAATACAACGGCCGAGCCAGCTTCGAAAGCTGGCTGTTCAGCATCGCCCGTCATTTGGTCATTGACTGGTTCAGAAAGAAGAAGGGCGTCAGCCTGGAGGCGCTCACCGAGCCGGACGATGACCGCGCTTCGCTGCAAGTGCCTGCCGGGCAGCCATCGCCGCTGGAACTGGTCGCCGAGCAGGAGGAAGCGGAACGGCTGGCCCGGGCCTTGCCCTCGCTGCCCGCGGTGTACCGCGAGGTGCTGGTCCTGCGCTTTCAGGAAGAAATGAAGCTGGAGGAGATCGCGGCCGTGGCCGGAGTAACGCTTTCCACGGCCAAGTCGCGGCTCTATCGCGGGCTGGAGGCCCTCCGGCGGGCCATCGAAGGAGGCAGGGCATGAGCCGGGATACACACGAACGGGCGGGGCGGTTGATCAACCGGAGGCACATTGAAGGCTTGTCACCGGCCGAGCGGCAGTGGCTCGATGCGCACCTGGAAAGCTGCGGCGTCTGCGCGGAGCGGGCTCACCTCACCACGGAGGCCATCGCCTCCCTCCGGGCCGTGGCCGTTCCCGTCAACCCGGCAGTGGTCAGCATGGCCAAGGCGCGGGCCAGGATGCGGGCGGTGGAACTGCGCCGGCGCGACGAGCGGCTGCGGCCCTTGTGGATCGCGTGCGTCTTTTCGTGCCTGATCATGCTGCTGACCACGCCCTACTTCTGGAGGGCTTTCGAATGGGTGGGGCAGGCGATGCGCTTGCCGGCGCTGGTGTGGCAGGCGGGGTTCCTGCTGTGGTGGTCGGTTCCCGCGACGGTGGCTGCCATCGCTTTGTTGTGGCTTGAACGCAGCGGCGGGCTCTTCAATGGCCGTCACGAAGGCGCCGGGCCGCTGGAAGGGTAGGTGGCTTATGGATGACGCGAGGACAGGGCTTTCCGAGGAAGCACGAATCATTCCTGCCTGGGCGTTCGTGGTGGCCTTTGTGGCTTTTGCGGGGATACAGGCGGTGTTTCATGTCTGGGCCTGGCCGCGGGAACACCACCCGCCGCCGGCGGTGTTTCGCGTCCTGCTTTCGATCTTTGCCGGCGCCGTTCTTGCTTTCTTTGCGCTGCTGGTCGGCTACGTGAACCGCGACGCCGGCCGGCGCGGCATGAACCGCCTGGGCTGGACATTGGGCGTCATCTTCATCCCCAATGCCATCGGCTTCATCCTGTACTTTCTGCTGCGCAAGCCGCTGGTGCTGGACTGTCTGCGGTGCGGCGCCAGAGTCAGCCGGGCATACAACTTCTGCCCGCGCTGCAATCATGCGCTGCACCCCGCCTGCCCGAGCTGCAAGCGCGCCGTGGGCGCGGCCGACGCTTTTTGCCCTTATTGCGGCGCCACACTGATGGCCCGCGCGTGATGAAGTTTTTCAGTTCTCACCAATCAGCTATCGGTCGCCGGACCGGGAATGGCACTCGCTTCATATCGGACCGCCCGCTGATGCGGGCCACTCACCAAGAACACGCTGTGAACTGTTCGGCGCCGTGGTCAACGCGGCCTGCCGTATAATGGTCAGCGAAAGGGTGATGGGTAATGGAGAGATTTCCCGCGGACGTTCGCGCCGATATGCTTCGTGTGTGCGCCCAGTACGGAGCGCGCAAGGTTCGTCTATTCGGCTCAATGGCGCGAGGCGACGCCGGCGCGAGCAGCGACGTGGACATCCTGGTTGAGTTTGAGCCCAGCCGTAGCCTGTTGGACCGCGTTGCTCTCACCCAGGATCTTGAGGACCTGCTCGGAAGAAAAGTGCAGGTCGTGACGGAAAAAGCCCTGCACTGGTACATTCGCGACCGCATCCTGGATCAGGCGGTGCCCCTGTGAAGGACGACAAGCTCTATCTCATCCACATCACGGAGTGCATCGCCCGCATCGAATCGTATACCGCGCTTGGCCGCGACGCTTTTTTATGCTCGCGAATGGCACAGGACGCGGTGGTTCGCAATTTTGAAATCATGGGCGAGGCAGCCAAGCGCCTCAGTCCGTCGTTTCGCGGCGAGCACTCCGCTGTCCCCTGGCGAAGGATCGCTGGATTCAGAGATGTGCTTATTCACGACTATGTCGGAATTGATTTCGACGAACTATGGGGCATCGTGGAGAACCATCTGCCCGGCTTGAAGTCGCAAGTGGAAGAAATCCTCGCGAATCTTCGTAGCGCCCCTGAGAACTGACAGCTACTTCACCGCTTTTCTCACCGCATCCAGCGATTGGAGCAGGTCCGGGTCGTTTGGGCGCAGCAGCAGCGCCCGGCGATAGACCCGCTCGGCTTCAGCGAATCGTTTTGTCGAGTAGTAGCAGTATCCCAACCCCAGTGCGGCAACCTTGGAATCCGGCGTGACGCGGAGGGTGTGGCTCCAAAATGTCTCGCTGTCGCGCCAATGGAGCACGGCGGCGGCTGAAAGACCGCTCCACAGCAGCAGCAGGACCAGGCAGGCAACCAGGCCGGGCCGGCTGGCGGCGGCATAGCCTGCAAGCAGGCAGACGCCGAGCACCGCCAGGTAGGCGAAGCGATCCTGCGCCAAACGATGGGCGGCGAAGAATATGGCGCAGACCGATGCCGGCGCCAGGGAAACCACAACCAGCACCAGCGCCAGGCGAATCCGGCGCGAGCGCCAGGCCAGCCAGACCGCGGCCGCGCAGGCGGCGGCGAACAGCAGCCAGGCCGGCAGCGAGTGCTCCATGGAGTACTCGGGCGCCAGCGGCCACGGCCAGATCATCTTCTTCGCGTATTGCAGCGCGGCAATCCAAACCAGGTGTAGGTGCCGCCACAGCGGCCTGTGCGGGATCGCCGCCGAGGCCAACCCGATCACCTTCCAGCGCAGAGCCAGCGCGCCGGCAGTCAGCCCAAATAGCGGCCAAGCCCTTCTCCAGCCGACGAAGAACAGCGCCAGCAGGGGCAGGCCCAGCGAGGTTTCCTTGGTCAGGAAGGCCAGCGCGGCAGCAATGTAGGCAGCGGCCAGCCAGGCCATAGGCTGTAGGCTGTAGGCTGTGGGCTGTAGCCTGCCGTCTGTCACCTGTTTTTCCGCGCGCACCAGCCCGTACAGGCAAAGCAGCATGAGGCAGGCGGCCAGAACCTCCGAGAATGCCGCCATCCAGGCCACGGCTTCGACATGCAGCGGATGAGCGATGAACAGGGCAGCCGTGATCCAGGCGACGGGCAGGGAAGCGAATTCCAGCACCAGGAGGAACACCAGCACCCCGCCGGCGGCGTGAACCAGCAGCGAAGCCAGGTGAATGCCGAATGGGTCCAAATGCGTGAGCCGGGCCAGCCAGGTGTGCGCCAGCACTTGGATGGGCCGGTACACCGTGTAGGCCTGCGGGCTGGTCATATAGGCGAACGGGTTGCCGCCGGTAAAAGCCGACCAGACGGTTTCCTTCAGCAGGTTGGGGTTGTCCAGGTAGAGGTATTCGTCGTCCCAGATGAAACCGCCGCCCAGGGCGTTGCCATAGATGAGGATGGCCAGCACCACCAGCGCGGCTGCCGCCCGGCCCGTCGTTATCCGGATTCCCCTGAACTGCATATGTCAACTGAGCAGCAATGACGTTTTATCCGCGTTTATCCGTGTTCCTTTGTGTTCATCCGTGGTTAATTTTGCCGCAGCGCCTTCAGCACCGCCTGGTGCGAAGCGCGGATGTCGGGATCGTTCGGCCGATACGCCAGTCCCTGCCGGTATACGCGCTCGGCGTCTGCGAAGCGCCGCGTCGAGCAATACCACTCGCCCAAGCCCAGCACCGCATTTCGGGAAAGGGGCGTGACGCGCAGCGTCTGCGACCACAGGGCCTCCGGGTCGCGCCAGTAGCCGGTGGCGCGAATGGAAAGCGCGCTCCACAGGATGAGAATGCCAAGCACCGCCCCTGTGGCCGCCCGCCCGCGCGCCAGCAGCGCGATCAGAAACGCCAATCCCAGAACTGCCAAATAGGCGTAGCGGTCCTGCGCCTGGCGCATGCCCGGCAAAACCAGGCTGGCGGCGACGGCCGGGGCCAGGGCAACGAAAAACAGCAACATGCCCAAGCGCGCGGGCGGCCACCGCTGTGCCAGCCACAAAAGCAGCGCGAATGCCACAGCGCAAATCACCCAGACGGCCAGCGGCTGGCGCAGGTTGTATTCGGAAGCCAGCGGCCACGGCCATACCGTTTTTCGCGCGTAATGCACGAGCGCCGATGCCATCAGGTAAACCTGCGACCAGAAGGGCCGCGGCGGCAGATAAGCAGCGGCGGAGCCGAGGACAAAGTAGCGGAGCAAGAGGATCCCGGCCGCGGTCAGAAAACACGGCCAGGCGGCCCACCCCACCAGGATGGCGGCCAGCAGCGGCTGCACTGCGCCTGTTTCCTTGGTGAGGATGGCCAGCGCGGCCGCCGGGCAGGCCAGGGCCAGCCAGAGGAATTTCGGATTTCGTCCGCCGCGGCGGACGGATTGCGGATTTCGTACCTGCTCGCAATCCGCAATCCGCAATCCGCAATCCGAAATGCCGTGGGATCGAACCAGGCAATACAAGCTCAGCAAAACCAGCAGGCCGGCAAGCAATTCCGGCAGGGCGGCCATCCAGGCCACGGCTTCCACGTGCAGCGGATGGACCACAAACAGCGCGGCCGCCAGCCATGCCACCCGGAGTCCGGCCATCTCGGCCAGCAACAGAAAAACCAGGATGCCGGCGGCGGCGTGCAGCGCCACCGAGACCAGGTGCAGCGCGAAGGGCTCGGCGCCGAAGATCCGCAACAGCCAGGAGTGCGCCAGGATGGTGACCGGCCGGTAGTAGTAGAACCCTTTGTGATGGGGCAGGAACACCGGGGGCGTGCGGCTGAACGCCGAGCCGACGGTCTGCGCCCGCATCGCGGGGTCGTTTAGATAGATTTCTTCGTCGTCGAGCAAAAATCCGCCGCCAAGACAGTTGGCATAGACGAGGCCGGCGAGGAGCATGATGCCGGCGGCGCCCCGAGTTGTGGTCAGCCAGCCGCCGGCGGCGGTCATCGGCTTGTCCCCTTGTCGGTTGCGGATGCCGGCAGGCGGCCGACGTTCCTCAGCGAATCGAGGTAATCCCGGTCGCCGGGCCGGAATTGCAGGCCGTGGCGGTAGACGCGCGCGGCATCCTCAAACCGAAACGTCGTGTAGTAGCACTCACCCAGGGCCAGAACCGCGGTCTTGGAGCGCGGGGTGACGCGCAGCGCATGCGCCCACAGCCTTTCTGAATCACCCCAATCGCGGGCGGCGAGAGCCGACATGCCGCTCCACACCCCCAGCAGCGCCAGCGCCAACACCAGGCCCGCGGCGCGGCGGGCCGCCAGGGCAACCAGCAGCGCGACCCCCAGCACCGCCAGGTAGGCGAACCGGTCGCCCACAAAGCGAAGATCACTGAAGAACACTATGCTGGCGGCAAGCGCGGGCGCCAGGGAAGCCGGAATCATCAGCACCGCCAGCCGCGCATCCGCGCGGCGGCAGGCGAGCCAGGCGGCCAGCGCGCAGCCGGTCAGAACCAGCAGCCAGATCCAGGTTGCCTGGCCCAACTCGTACTCGGGCGCCACCGGCCAGGGCCACACCAGCTTCTTCGCATAATGAACCGCGGCAGCGGCGAGGATTCGCAGGTGCTGCGTCACCGGGCGCGGGGGCAGGGAAGCCGAGTGAGCGCCGAGCACCAGCATCCGCGCCAGCAGCGTCCCGGCGGCGATGGCGAACAGCGGCCAGGCGCGCCGGCCCGCGAACAGAACGGCGAGCAGTGGCAGAGCCAGCGCGGTCTCTTTGGCGAGGCAGGCCAGCGCGGCGGCCACGCAGGCCAGAACCAGCCAGAAGAATTGCGGATTTCGTCCGCCGCGGCGGACGCAATCCGAAATGCCAGGGGATCGAACCAGGCAGTAAAGGCTCAGCATGGCCAGCGCCCCGGCCAGCACTTCCGGAAATCCGGCCATCCAGGCCACCGCCTCGACATGCAGCGGATGGACCACAAACAGCGCGGCGGCCAGCCAGGCGACCCGCATCTCAAAGAAACCGGCCAGCAGCAGGAAGCTCAGCACACCGGCCGCGGCATGGAAGAGCACCGAGGCCAGGTGCAGCCCGAACGGTTGACGGCCGGTGATGCGGGCCAGCCAGGAGTGCGCCAGGAACGCCAGCGGCCGATAGTAGGGGTGCTTCTGCGGCAGGGCCTGGTAAGCGTCCAGGCGGAACGCGCCCGACACCGTTTCCGTCAAAATGCGCGGGTTGTTCCAGTACACGTTGTAGTCATCGCCGATGATGAACTCCCCGCCGAGCGAGTTGACGTACACCGACCCTGTGAGCAACAACAGCGCCAGGATACCGCGGCCGGGCGTGAGCTTGGGCAGAATCATCGTCAGGACGCCGCTACAGTATACCCAAACGCTGTAACCCAGGCTGCAGGCTGCAGGAAAGAACCGAAGCCTAATTACAGAATGGGCGCAGCAACAGAGCCGCGAGCGTCAGCGAGCGGGTGCTGGCGCAGCGCTGCGTTGGCCTTGCGGGGCACCCGCTCGCTGACGCTCGCGGCTCTGTTGTCTCAAATCGAATTTTGCAGGTACCTTACCTGTTCCTACCTGCGGCGGGGAGGGAAGGGGCTGTTCACCGTAGCCACCACCCGGATGGGGTCACCGGGAATAGCGGAGGCCGGCACCGTCAGCGACAGCGGATCCAGCGTGGTCTGCGGGGTGAACGGCACAGTGGCGACCAGGTTTGCGCCGGCGTAAACCTGGTAGGCATGGATGGGCTGGTCGCCGGCCAGCGCCGTGTTCCAACGGATGATGACGCGGTCGGCGTCGCGCGTCGCCTGCACGCCGGTCGGCTGCTGCAAACCCTTGTAGGCCGGTTGGAATCCGCCGTTGGTGCTCGTACCGTGGATCTGCGCTACCTGGCTCTCGATGGCCAGCAGCTCGGCCGGGGAAGCGGATGGGGCGACCGCGCCCTGGATGTTGGCGACGAGTTGATCGTCGGAGAGATCGTTGCGGTTGATGTGCCCGATTCCCACGGCCGCCGCGTCAACGCCCGGCAATGATAGCGTGTAGCGAATCAAGTCGGCCGGCGCCACGCCGCCCGGCACGCCGACCGTCTGGATGACAGTTGGATTCGTGGGCCGGTTGTACATGGCCCCCTGTCCGAACAGTTTGATGGCGATCACCGCCATGCCTCGGGCCCGCGCCACGGGCACCGCGTTCAGGTGGTTGGAGAAATAACGGCGGTCGTTCACGTTCATGGGTAGCAGCAGCGTCTCCAGGATGTTCGACTGGTCGCGCTGCATGCAGTTCATCAGCACGTCCGCCGGGTGGCCGGTAATTCCAATGCGCTTGATCCAGCGCTTCTTCTCCGGGTTCAGGCCGGTGAGGTTGGCGCCATCGCGGAAATCCAGCAGACCCGCCAGCGCGCCCAGCGGATCAACCTGCGGGTCGTCGCGGCGCTCCAGGCCCGCATAAATCTGGTTCACTTCCGTGATGCTGCCCAGGTTGTGAATCTGGAAGCAATCCAGGTATGCGCCTTCCGGAACGTAGCCCCTGCCGTCGCCGAACATCTGGGTCATGGTGTTTTTCAGGTCGCTGATGGCGGTGGCGGCGTTGGGCTGGCTGCGAATGCGGGAATAGCGGTTGCCGGTTTTCGAAGCGATATAGAGCCGTTCGCGCAGGGCCGCGTTATAGTTCGGGTCGTTGGGTTTCAGGTGAATGTGGTCGAAGGCCATGCCGTACTGCGCCTGGCTGGGCCCGTAGGCGTTGGCGGTATCGAGATAGTTGAGGCCCAGCTCCACGGCCCGCACGATGATGTCGGGGGGGTCGAAGTAATTCGTCGGGTACTGCAGCGTGGCCTGCCCGCCCAGCGCCAGCGGCACTACGGCGCGGCCGGTGCGGCCCAGGGGCCGGTACGGCAATTCCTCGGCCCACAGTCCGCTGGGCAGGCGATGCGCCACAGCCGCGGCTCCCAGGGCCCTCAACAGATCGCGTCGCGAGAACATTGGCTCACCCTCCCTGGGGCAGCGGCCCGAGAGATGGCCGTCATCGATCCGCGGATTACGCGGATTCACGCGGATTCGGATTGGTGCTCAGAATATCAGCTTGATGGCTAGCGTCAACTGCCGCTGGCCGTGGCCCTTCTCGGCCGTGATGGTGCCAAACGTAGTGCTGGTGGGCGTCGTGTCGGGGGCGCCAAACTGCACATGGTTCAGGGAGTTGAAGGTCTCCAGCCGGAACTGCGCGCGCAACCGCTCGCGGATCTTGAAGACCTTGAACATGGACAGGTCGAAGTTGTTGATGCCGTCGGCGCGGATCCCATTGAAGCGCGTCGGGAACGTCTGAATGTTGTTGGCGAGTTGCTTGGCGCTGTCCTGCTCGAACCCGGCATTGACGTTGAACCAGCGTTCCACCTTGCGCTGGCTCACCGGCAGCACGATGTCCTTAAGGTTGCCATAGAAAATGGTGTTGGTTCCGAAGCCCAGCGTGTCGCCGGTCTGCCCCTCGAACCAGCCCTGGACCGACCAGCCGCCGAGCACGCCGTTCAGCACCCCGCCGGCATTCCGGAGCAGCGGCTTGCCCTTGCCGACCGGCAATTCAAAAATGCCGTTGAGAGTGAAGCGGTGGGTGAAGTCCTGATCGGAGATCACCTCCTCGAGGAACGGATCGGAGTCGTTGCGGAAGCTGATCGCTTCCAGTAGCTTGGACCACGTCCAGCCCGCCGAAAAGGAGATCCCGTTCGTCATGTGCTTCTCGACGCGCGTTTGCATGGAGTGATACCAGGAATAGCCGATGGGCAGCGTGGCGCTGACGCCGGTGAATTGTGGGTAAGGCGTCACCAGTTGGTTGCGGTTGAAACGCTGGTTGATGCCGCGTCCCGACGAACCGAATTCGGAAATGCCGTAGAATGGGTTGGTCACTTGCGCCGTCAGGTAGTCGATGGTGGCCTGATCTCGCACCGGCGACTTGGATAGGTATTGAGCGGGAACGAAGTCCCACTGCCGGGTGACCGGCAGCTTGGTGCCGCGGTTGCCCACGTACGTCACTTCCGTCAGGATTCGCGAGGGCAGTTCGCGCTGTACCGACAACGTCCACCGCTGCATGTAGGGATTCACCCCCTTCTCCGGGTAGTAGGTGATGCCTTGCCCGAGGAAGGTCGCCAGACCGGCGGCTGCTCCTACCGGCGCCTGCAGGCCGTCGGGGAACGGGTTGCCCAGCTTCGCGCGCCAGGTAAGCCCGTTATCGCTGGTCGCCTGGAAGCTGGTCGTCTGGCTGAAGCCGCTCTGCGTGACGTCGGTGCGGTCCACGCCGATCACGTCGTAGAAAATACCAAATCCGCCGCGCAGCACCATTTTCCCGCGATTGTAGGCAAAGCCGAATCGCGGCGCGAAGTTGTTCTTGTCCGCTTCCCAGAGGCTGTGCGGTTGGCCTCCGAGGCCTGGGAACTGCAGGCCGCCCATGGTGCGGAAGGCCGAGACCGGCAGTATGGGGTCCGGCGCCTTGGCGTAGGCGGTCGCGGCTTGCTGTGAGATCGGGTTGGCCGCGGTGAAATCAAAACCGCGGACGGAGCGGTTGAAGCGCTCGCTGTCGGCGCCCTCGAACTCCCAGCGGATGCCGATGTTGAGAGAAAGCCGCGGAGTGATTCGCCAGTCGTCCTGGAGGTAAAGGCCGGTGTAGGTCGATTGCTCGGCGCGCGAGGCGTTGATGGCGACGCTCCCGCTGGTGGGCAAGCCGAACAGCATGGAGGCCAGCCCCTGCCCGACGCCATTCGGCGCCGTCGTTGAATTATCCAGCGGCCCGCGCGTCCAGTTGGTGCTGAAGGTCAGGTTGGGCGAGACCGCGCCGTAGTTGAATCCGTTCTCCCGCTGCAAACGGAACTCGCCGCCCATGCGCAGGCTGTGGCCGCCGGTCATGCGCGTGAGCGTCCCCGCCCAGGTGTGGTACAAGGTGCCGACCCGGTTGCCGCCGGCGTCGCCCAACTTTTGCAGCCCGTCCACCGAAAGTTGCGGGAAGGCGATGCCCGCCGCGGTGTTCTTGGTACTGATCTCGTTGACCAGGAACTGCGGCCATCCCAGCGTGGTCAGATCCATCATCTGGCTGCGCCGCTTGGTTGCGTCGTCCTCGTACGTCAGCCCGTAACGGAAATTCAGGAGGGTCTGCGGGTTGAAGACGTAGACATCGTCGAACACCGTGCCATAGTCGGTGCGGTCCAGGACGGTGCCGGAGGCCAGCCCGGGCAGGGTATCGGTCTTGTTATCGTGCTGGTTGTTGCTCAGCCGGAAGAACATCCGGTGCCGCTCGCTGAAATTGTGGTCGACCTTTCCGATCATGTTGCGGTCGTCGCGGTTGATGTCCCGGGTGCGGAAATAATTCTGGCGGAAATCGGCGCTGCCGGCCTGGTTCGCTTTCGGCCAGTATTCGAGCAACTTCAACGCCACCGGATCCAGGCGCGCTGTGGGGATGATGTTGCCCGCCAGCACGTCGCGGCTGAAGCGGCCGGCGGTGGTCGAAGCGCGGATGGTCATGGGGTCGTAGATCTGGTAGCGGCTGTTGATCTTCAACAGGTCGGAGAAATCGCCGCGGCGCTGCGCATCGGGCGGAACGTTGTACGTGCCGTTGAGATTGCGCATGATGTACAGGCCCTCATAGCCGAACACCCAGAAGGTGCGGTTGCGGCCGTTGTAGAGCTTCGGAAGCACCAGCGGCCCGCCGAACGTCGCACCCCAGCGCTCGTGGCGCCAGCCTTCCAGCGCCCGCGCTTTCTTTTCGTCGTTGATCGGACCGGTGGTGGGGTCGTAGATGAACTTGTTGGTGAACCAGGGCACGGCCCGCCAGCGCGAATAGAACCCATAGGAAGTCGCGTGAAGCGCGTTGGTACCGGCCTTCAGGCTCACGTTTGTTACCGCGCCGGCGGCGTGGCCGATGCTGGCGTCAAAGGTGACCGTCTGCATCTTGAACTCCTGCACCAGGTCCTGGATCGGGGGAAGGGCGCCATCGCGCTCAGCCATGTTGGGCACGCCATCGAGCGTGATTTCGCTCGACCCGCTTTTCACGCCGTTGACGATGATGTCGGTGCCCGCGCCGGTGTCCATCGCGTTGCCGGCCGAACGGCCGCCGCTCGACAGGACGCCGGGCGTCAGCCTGGCCAGGTAGAAGGCGTTGCCGCCGACGATAGGAAGTTCCGAGGTCTGCCGGGACTGCATAATGGTCCCGACCGACGCGGTGGTCGTATCCAGCAGCGTGGTATCGCCCGCCACGGTGACCGACTCGGCGATCGCCCCCAGCTCGAGGTTGAAATCGACGGTCAGGCGGTCGGCCACGTGCAGTTCCACGGCCTCGCGGATGGATTTCTTGAAGCCGGTCATCCCCACCTCAACGCGGTACACCCCGGGCAGCAGGTAGGGAATCTCGTAGTTGCCCTCCGCATTCGTTACCGAAGAGGCGCCCCTATTCTGTTCGATGTTGATGGCGTGAACCTTGACCCCGGCAATCACCGCGCCGCTTGGGTCGGTGACGCGGCCCAGAAGCGTGGCGCGCGACTCCTGGCCGTACATGCTGCACGCCGAGAGAAGAATAAACGCCCAAACTGTCAAAAACTTCATCGCAACCTCCTGCCCAACATTGAGGGGAGAATACGCCCCGGGCGGGAAGCTGTCAACGCCGCTGCTCTTCCACCAGAAACGAATCCGCAGATTTCGCAGATTGACGCGGATTAAATCTGCGCAAATCTGCGTAATCTGCGGATGGTCCTACACCTCGCGGATCACCTTGAAGCTCATCAGGCGTCCCATGCGCTCGATGGGCTCCACGTGGTCGCCGTAAAAGATGACGCGGTGCAGCCCGCCCGTGTAGCCTTCCACCATTTTGCGCGCGTCGCTGACGCGGGTGACGATCTTGGTGCGGCAGCCGCGCGCGCTGTCCACGTTGGCCGTCACCCGTCCGGTGGACACCAGGAAGGTTTTCGGCTCGCGGAACTTGCCGCAGGTGATGGTTTCCGCCTCGGGCATCTTCACCTGCATGGAGACGCCCTTGTTGTCCTCCATGTGGGAGCGCAGGATGTAAGGCGAAGGGGGCGCGTCCATACCGTGCAAGCGCGTCGCGGACACGCAGTGGGCGTGAATCACGTCGTTGGTGCTGACGTCGAACGTGGGGTCGGATACGAAGCCGGGCTTGCCGGAGTAGCCGGTGACCAGCAATTGCGTCATGGTGGATTGCAGGTCGGCCTCGCAAACGCCGTACATGCCGCGATCGTTGAGCTTGCTCCAGGCCACGCAGGGATAGGCGGGCAGGTCGCCGCGGCGGAAGCCCCCCAGGCAATCGATGGTGATGGCGTTGGCCTGGTACTGCCGCAGGAAGGCCACCACGGCCAGGTGGAAGCGGGAGGCGTCGCGAAGGTCGGCCGCCGACGGTTCCACCACCTTGAGCGCCTTGCGCCTCAATTCCGCCGCTTCCTGCTCGGCCTGCTTGGGGTCCATGGCCTCGTACGCGGCCTTCAATTCCTGGTAGGTGGGAAAGGCGAATTGCGTGCCGAACTGCGTGGTGTAGCCGGCCGCCGCGGCCGCGGCGCGCTTCTCGTTGGTGGTGATCACCAGGATCTTGCTGTTGCGCAGATGATGGACGGCGCGGAGCAGCGGCAGATGCGGCGCCAGGTCCTCGAAGCGGCTGGAAGCCACCATGTCGCCCTTCAGCCCCAGTTGGATCCAGCGGGCGCCGTCGATGAACGACCACCCGGTAATGGGCCGCGTGAACAGCAGCTTGGGGACGTCGAGCTTGTCGAAGGGCTGCAGCAGCGCGCCGGTGCTGGAAGTCAGGTCCAGGACCAGCACGGCATCGGCGCCGCTCAGGTCCTTTATCCAGGCCTCGACTTCGGCCGTATCCTTGAGCCATTCCCCGCCGGTGAAGCGGACCAGGCCGGCGTGCTTGCGTTCCAGCTCGGCCAGGCGGGCGTCGATGCCGGCGATTTCTTTCTTGATATCGAGGTCGGGCCGGGGCCAGGTGGGATTGGCCACGCCGATATAAACCTTCTTGACGATGGCCGGGGCGGACCACGGCCCCGCCTCGCTGCTTTCAGCGGCTGGCATTGAGGCCGCCGCGGTGGCGGCCGCCAGCGTGATGCCGAACTGGCGCCGCGTCAGGGAAGAAAACTCATCGGCCATAATTGCCTCCAACGGGCGGTTTGTGTTTCTTGGGGCCCGTGCTGGCCGCAGTATACAGCGGTTGGCCCGCAATGGGAGGCGGATGTTGGAGTGGGACGGCTGCCCCGGCGGGAACGCAGATCAACGCAGATTCAGCCGGCAGCTCGGTGGCTCGGTCGTGGCAGCATTCTCTGGATCGCGCCAGCAGGAAGGTGATTGATTGTCGTATCGAGTGGCTTATTCGCCGGAAGCCGAAGATCACCTACCGGGTTTGACGGCCCGGCAACGGCGTGTGGGCTTCATAGCGCCGTATTTCACCACAAAGACACCAAGACACCAAGCGATGTAGGCCGCCGAGCAAGCCGCAGATTGCGCGGATGGCACAGATTCACGTTTTCCCGGTTAATCTGTGCAATCTGCGGCTAAACCGAGCTACAGGTACTTGCCGACGAGCAGCTCGAGCCTCTGGCGGGCCGCCGGCGGGATGTGGGCGCGGTCGGTGATGATGGCGTGCTCCAGCGCCGAGCCGCACTTGCACGCGCGCTGGCGCGGCATCCGTTCCACCGCCTGCACCACCACCTGGCAGGCATTGGCGGCGTTCTTCAGCAGGTTCTCGACGATCTGAGCAACCGTGACGGTGTCGTGCTCCGGATGCCAGACGTCGTAATCGGTCACCATGGCCATGGTGGCGTAGCAGAGCTCGGCCTCGCGCGCCAGTTTCGCTTCGGTGACGTTGGTCATGCCGATGACGTCCATGCCCCAGGAGCGGTACAGCCGCGACTCCGCCTGAGTTGAAAAATTCGGGCCTTCGATGCAGATGTAGGTGCCGCCGAGCTTGGCAACGACGCCCGCGGCCTGGCACGCGCCGTACACCGCCTTCGTCAGCTCCGGGCAGACGGGGTCGGCAAAGCTGATGTGCACGGCCACGCCGTCACCAAAGAAGGTGGAAACGCGGCGCTTGGTGTGGTCGTAGAACTGGTCGGGGATGATGAACTCCAGCGGCCGGTGCTCCTGCTTCAGCGAGCCGACGGCGCTGATGGAGATGACGCGGGTCACCCCCAGCTTCTTGAATCCGTAAATATTGGCGCGGAAATTCAGCTCCGAGGGCATGATGCGGTGGCCGCGCCCGTGCCGCGCCAGAAACGCCACCCGCCGCCCGCCCAACGTCCCCAGCAGGTAGTTGTCCGAGGGGTTGCCCCAGGGGGTTTGAATATCCACCTCGCTGGTGTCCTGCAACTGCTCCATCGAGTACAGGCCGCTGCCGCCGACGATGCCAATCTCTGCTTCCACATCTCCTCCTGAGTGAGGTTGAATTGCCGGGCGCCTGCGGATCAACGGATCAACCGCCTTTTCCGCGACGTAGCAGGATCTCCTCGATCTGCCGCTTAAGCTCTGGAATCTTGTGCTTGACCACATCCCAGACCAGGTCATAGTCCACGCCGAAATAGCCATGAATCAGGCGGTCGCGCATGCCGGTCATGGCCCGCCAATCAACCTGTGGGTACTGTTCTCGGAAAGTCTGGGGTACCTTCTTGCCGGCCTCGCCGATGACCTCGAGGCTCCTCACGAACGCCCGGCGCAGGGTCTCGCTTCCAAGGAATTCTCCCTTGCTCAGCGCAGCACTGCTCTCCAAGATGTACTCGGTTTCCGCGAGGATATGGCGGAGGTATTCAAGCGGCTCGAAGGACATCCTCAGCCTCGGCCAGTACGTGGGGACCGATAAAGGGGCTCAGCGCCTCTGTCGTAACCAGTTCTACGGGCTGTTCCAACAGCCGTTCGAGCAGCTCCCCGAGAGCCAGAAAGCTGTCGTATGTCTTCCGCCCTGGCTCGAACTCGACCAGCAGATCGACGTCGCTGTTCGGGCGCGCTTCGCCACGAGCCGCCGATCCAAAAAGCGCAAGTCGGCGGATACCCAGGCTTCGCACCTGGGCCTCCGCCGCACGTAGGCGTTGAACAACCTCCTCCCGGTTGATCCCGATCGCTCCCATCCACAATAACCTACCAGCGATACCCGCAAAGGACAAGGGCCATGGCACGCCATGGACCATCGCAACCACCCCGGCAAGTGGCTCTACGAATAGCGAGTGAAACGCATTGGCAGATCTCGCAGACGGGCGCGGCACAGGGCAAATCATTTTGGGTAGAAGTTGAGCCGCTGATTGCACGGATTCAAGGAGAATCTGCTGCCGCGCATCTGGTCATGTCAGGCCGATTGAGAGATAATCCTTCCACCATCCGGGCGCCATAAATCTTGCGAGAGGTGAAGATCATGGACTTGCGGGTGCCAACTACACGCAGAAGGTTTTTTGTGACGGCAACTGCTACGGGCACACTGTGCCGGCTCGATAACAGCGCCGGCGCAGCCGCCGCGTCATCGCGCAACAGCTATCGCGTTTTTTCCGAGGGCCGGATCGCGGGCTGGCGGTTGAAGAACCGCCTTGTGCGTTCGGCCACGGCGGAGAATGCCTGGCGCGACGGCGCCATCACCGAGGAAGGAGTCAACCTGTACCGGGACCTGGCGGCCGGCGGCGTGGGCCTCATCATGACAGGGCACATGGGTGTCATGCCGCAGGGCCGGGCCAGCGACTTGCAGACCTGCATCGACGACGACCGCTTCATCGGCAGCCTGCGGAAAATCGCCGCCGTCGTGCGCGCCACGAGCAAGGACTGCAAGGTGGCCGCTCAACTCGCCCACGCGGGAATGCAGGGACAAGCAACCGAACGGGTGGGGCCGACCGAGACGCCCTGGCCCCGGCTGAAGAACAAGCCGCGCGCCCTGACCACGAAGGAGGTGGAAGCGATCGTTGCCGCCTTTGCCCAGGCCGCGCGGCGGGCCAAAGAGGCCGGCTTTGATGGCGTCCAGCTTCACGCCGCCCACGGCTATCTGCTCAGTTCGTTTCTCTCGCCTTACACCAACGCCCGCACCGACAAGTACGGCGGCTCTCTTGAGAAGCGCGTTGCGGTAATCCGGGAAATCGTCGAGCAGGCGCGGCCGCTGGTCGGGCCGGACTTCCCCATACTCATCAAAGTGAATTGCGACGACCTGGTCGCGGGAGGCATTGATATCGGCAATTTCCCGCAATTGGCCGGGGAGATTGAGAGGGCCGGCGTCCAGGCCATGGAGGTCAGCGGCAATAATCCGATTCGAGAGAAAATCAGCACTGCCGAAGAGCAGTCATACTTCCTGAAGCATGCCCGGGCGCTGCAGTTGAAGATCCCGGTGATTCTGACGGGCGGAAACCGGTCGGTGGAGCGGCTGGAGCAGATGGCCAAGGTAGGCCGGCCTCAGTTCTTCGGGTTCGCGCGCCCGTTGCTGCGCGAGCCCGACTTGCCAGCCCGCTGGCGGGAGGGCCGGGGCGCTTCGGATGCCGCCTGCATCTCGTGCAACCGCTGCATTCGCGCCTACGGCAAGGGCCTGAGCACCCGCTGCCGCGTGGACGAGGCTGACTGAGAACGCTGGCTGCCAATCCTTCTTATACGCCCTTGGGTGACTCCTCAACGAGTTCGAGGAGCACGCCGCCGGCGCTCTGGGGATGGACAAAAACGTAGAAGCGGCCGCCGGCGCCGATCTGGGGCTCGGAATTGACCAGGCGGACG
>Ga0315293_10001213_pt1 | contig 24972 bp, 24 predicted proteins | sample YL17G13_20_MG_FD_203071 | JGI IMG/M metagenome (GOLD analysis project Ga0315293, IMG submission 203071) | Sediment microbial communities from Yellowstone Lake, YNP, Wyoming, USA - YL17G13_20 | ecosystem: Environmental > Aquatic > Freshwater > Lake > Sediment | place: USA: Wyoming | collected...
CTCAGTTTGTAGTAAACTCTTATAAGGAAGAGGCCCAAAGAAGACAAATTAAACTTGAGTTCAAAAAAACGGAGACCCCTTTGCCCCAAGTTTTAATAGACGTGGAAAAAATACGGCTATCTATCCAGAATCTTCTTGACAATGCCATTCGTTACACTCCTGCCGGTGGCAGCGTGACAGTTTCCCTGAATCGTGGTAAAAAAGAAGTAGAGGTTTTAATAAAAGATACAGGGTTAGGAATTCCAAAAGACCAACAAAAGAGGGTCTTCACTAAGTTTTTCCGAGCCGCCAATATAATGAGAACCGACACCGAGGGTTCGGGATTAGGGCTTTTTATCGTCAAAAACATTATTGAAGCCCATAACGGAAGAATCTGGTTTGAGTCAAAGGAAAACAGGGGCTCGACGTTCCATCTTGCTCTGCCCGTTAAGGAATAATTTGAAAAATTTTCAAAAGAGTTATAGAATATAATAAGTAATTTATTTAACTGGTCCCCTACATGCCAAAGTATGAAAAAAATTTTAATCATAGAAGACGAAGAAATAATTCTTAACCTTTTGCAAAAAAAACTTTCCCAGGAGGGCTATGAAATTTCGGTTGCCAAAGACGGCCAGGAAGGGTTAAGATTAATGAAGGAAGCGAAACCCGACCTTATTTTGCTTGATATCGTTATGCCCAAAATCGGAGGATTTGAAGTGATGGAAGAAATGCAAAAAGAAGATGAACTGAAAAACATTCCCGTTATTGTTGTTTCTAATTCCGGACAGCCGGTGGAAATTGATAAAGCCCAGGCCTTAGGAGCTAAAGACTGGCTGATTAAAACGGAATTTGACCCAAAAGAAGTGATCGAAAAGGTAATAAAACAAATCGGTCATTAAATGTATGGCGCAAAAAATTTTGATAGCAAGAATCTTTCACCTCGTTCAAGATTCTTTTAATCAAAATTCATTATTATGCAAAAAATTTTGATAATAGAAGATGACAGATTCCTTCGGGAATTAATATCCAAGAAACTTGCCAAAGAGGGTTTCGAGGTTTCCGATGCGATAGACGGCGAAGAAGGAATAAAAAAAATCAAGTCAGAAAAACCCGACTTGATTTTGCTTGACCTTATTTTGCCCGGTATTGACGGTTTTGAGGTTCTGTCAAAAATGAAAGACGACCCGACCGTTTCTTCAATTCCGGTGATTATCCTTTCTAATCTTGGACAGAAAGAAGACGTGGAAAAAGGGTTAAAACTGGGAGCGGTTGATTATCTGATCAAAGCCCATTTTACTCCGGGAGAAATTATTGAAAAAATCAGAGCCAATTTAAAATAACGGGTTAAGACAATATCAGAAAATTTCCCCCAAAGACGTTTGAGTTTTTTGGGGATTTTTATTAAGAAGGACATGAATAATATTTCAGATGATTATTTAAAGATAGGGAAGGCCTCGGATTTAAGGAACAGGAGAGAAAGAATAATCTATAGGTTTTTTGAGATTTTTCCCGGAGGATTAACATGGCTGGTAATTTTTACGGTTGTCTTTCTTTCCTGGAAAAAACCTGCCTGGATTTCTATTTTCATCATTTTCTTCGTTATTTACTGGTTGTTCAGAACGATCTATCTTTCCTTTCATCTAAGGTCTGGTTATCGGAAAATGAAAGAGCAGGAAAAAATTGACTGGCTGGGAAAACTTAACCGATTGAAGGTTGACTGGAAGAACATTTATCACTTGGTAATTTTTCCAATGTACCGGGAACCGCTGGAGATTGTCCGAGAGAGTTTTAGAGCGTTGGAAAAGTCCGATTTCCCTCGAGATAGAATGATTGTTGTTTTGGCCTGCGAAGAAAGAGTCAAAAGGCAGACGGAAACGGTTCCGGATGAGATAAAAAAAGAGTTTGGGGACAAATTCTTTAAGCTTTTAATCACCTGGCACCCGGCAGGATTACCCGGAGAGATTCCCGGCCACGGTTCCAACGACGCCTGGGCAGCGAGAGAGGCCAAAGAAAAAATAATTGACCCCTTGAACGTTCCTTATCGGGATATTATCGTCTCTTCTTTTGACGCCGATACCCGCGTTTTTCCGAAATACTTCAGTTGTTTAACCTGGCATTATTTAACCGTCAAAGACCCTGACAGAACCAGTTATCAGCCCATCCCTCTTTATCTTAATAATATCTGGCAAGCGCCTCTTTTTTCCCAGGTTTTTGCTTTCTCTTCAACTTTTTGGCACACCATGAACCAGGAAAGACCGGAAAAATTGATTACTTTCTCTTCTCACTCCATTTCTTTCAAGGCCTTGGTTGAGGTGGGTTTTAAACAAACCAATGTGGTTTCTGACGATTCCAGAATCTTCTGGCAGTGCTTTTTTAAGTATGACGGCGATTACAAGGTGGAACCCCTTTATTACCCTGTTTCCATGGACGCCAATGCTGCCAAAAGCTTTTTCAGTACGGCGATTAACATTTACAAGCAGCAAAGAAGGTGGGCTTACGGGGTAGGAGAAATATCTTATTTTCTTTTCGGCTTTATGAAAAATAAAAAAATCCCGTTCGGCAAGAAATTTTCCCTGGGATTTGAATTAATAGAAGGTCATTTATCCTGGGCGGTCGCCTCAATTTTAATTTTCCTTCTGGGTTGGCTGCCTTTAATCCTGGGAGGGCCGGAATTTTCCCAGACATTGCTTTCTTACAACCTGCCGAAAATTACCAGTTGGATTTTAACTTTCAGCATGGCAGGTTTGATTTCCTCGGTCTATTTAAGTTTTCTTTTGCTGCCGCCCAAACCCTTACAATACGGAAAATGGAAATATTTGGTCTTCGGGTTAAGCTGGCTGCTTTTTCCCTTTATGATGATTTTTTTCTCATCTTTTCCTGCCCTTGATGCTCAAACCCGCTGGATGCTGGGCAAATATATGGGCTTTTGGCCGACTGAGAAATTTCGAAAGTAAAAAGCAGCTATTCTAAGTGTATTCTTTGTTTAAATTCTTCCAACCTCTTTTTCAAAAGAGGATATTTTTTTAATTCCGGGTCTTCTTGCAAGATTTCTTTGGCCTCGCTTCTGGTTTTTTCAACCGAAAAGGCGTCTGCTAAAGAAGCCATGGTTAAGTCCGGTATTCCCCATTGCCTTGAACCCAAAAAGTCCCCGGGGCCGCGAATTGCCAAGTCCTTTTCTGCCAGTTCAAAACCGTTCTCGCAAGAGATAAGCGCCCTCAAGCGCCTGTTTGTTATAATGCCCGGGGCGTTAGTGGGCGAAGAGAACAAGTTCTCTTCTTTACCTTCGTCCCGCAAGCGGGACTCGGTAGTCAAAGAGGGCTTTGTCCTCTTTTCCACCTTCGCCCCGCTGCTGCGGGACTCGGTGAATAAAAAACAATAGGACTGGAAATCGGAACGGCCTACCCTGCCCCTGAATTGGTGCAACTGGGCCAAACCGAATTTTTCTGATCCTTCAATTATCATTACGCTCGCGTTCGGAACGTCAACGCCCACCTCGATAACAGATGTTGAAACCAAAATATCGGTCTTTTTACTTTTAAAGTCCTTCATCGCCTTTTCTTTTTCTTCCGTCTTCATTTTTCCGTGGAGAAGGCCCACTTTTAAATCGGGAAAAATCTCTTTTGAAAGTTTTTGATACTCTTCTTTCACCGCCTTTACATCCATCCAAGAAAAATTTCTCTCATCGGCCAAAAGAAATCCTTGTTCATTTCCGAACTCCGTTCTGGCGCGGGGTTCAATGCGCGGACATATCACGAAAACCTGACGGCCTTCTTTTACTTGTTCCCTGATAAAATTATAGGTTTCTTTTTTGTCTTTCGGTTGGACGATTTTGGTAATTATTTTTTTTCTTCCTTTGGGCAGTTCATCAATCAGAGATAAGTCCAGGTCGCCATAAACGCTCAAGGTTAGGGTTCGGGGGATAGGAGTGGCGGTCATGGATAATAAATGAGGGATGAATTTTTTCTGCCGGCAGAGATTCGCTCTTTGTTCCACTCCAAACCTGTGTTGTTCGTCGATGATGACGAAAGCCAAAGAATTGAACTGGACAGGGGTTTTGTATTTGGTTCTGGGGTTCGTGTCTTGAATTATGGCGTGAGTGCCAATGAGGATATCTACTTGGCCGTTCTTAGCTTTTTCTAAAAGTTCTTTCCGTTTGGTTTTTTTACCTTTTAAATAGCTTTCTTTACCTGTAATTAATCCGATTTTTAAGCTAAATCTTTCCAAAAGATTGCTTATCGTTTTGTAGTGCTGCTTGGCCAAGATTTCTGTTGGCGCCATAATGGCGGTTTGATAGTTAGCTTTCGCCGCATTTAAGGCGGCTATGGTTGCCACCACTGTTTTGCCAGAGCCCACGTCGCCCTCCAAAAGCCGATTCATTGGTCTTGGCTTTTCCATATCTTTTAATATCTGCCAGGCAGATTTTTTTTGAGCGTCGGTCAGTTCAAAAGGCAGGTTTCCGGTAAATTCTTTAACGAGCTCCAGATTTAACGGAATAGGGATTGCTTTTTCTCTGGCCAGTTTCATTCTTTCTCGCTGGACAAAAAGAGAAAGAATGAACAATTCCTCGAAGGCAAATCTTTTTTTCGCGGCTTGTGCCGTTTTTAAGGACTCCGGGAAATGTATCTGCCAAATCGCTTCCTGAAAAGGCAAAAAGCCATATTTGTTTATTATTTTTTCCGGCATGGGTTCCGGGACTTGGCTTTTTAATTTTATTAGAATGGGTTTCACGATAAATCTCAGCCATTTTGAGGACAATCCTTCGGTTTCGGGGTATACAGGAATCAACCTGCCTGTATGGGTCAGGTCGTTGTTAAAGTTTTCGGGGATTTTTTCATATGCGGGACTGGATAAATATTTCGCACTTCCTTTCCCGTTTATTTTTCCCGCCAAACAGACGCGCTCTCCCTTTTTGAAAGTATTAATGAGGTAGGGTTGGTTAAACCAAAGCACTTTCAGCTTTCCGGTTTCGTCTCCCAAAATGGCCTGTGTCAAAATCATTCTCTTTCTGAAAGTTCTGATAGTTTTGATATCCAGAATTTCTCCCTGAAAACAAAAAAGACCTCCCGTCTCCGCTTTAGCAATCGGAATTAAATTTGAAAAATCCTCATAGCGATGAGGAAAATGGTAGAGTAGATCGTGGACGGTTTTGATTCCCAGCTTTTTCAGTTTTCTTTGAAAGGCAGGGCCGACCCGAGGGATTTCTTCAACTGGGGTTGAGAGGTTCATGTGCCCTCGAGAGGAATCGAACCCCTATCTGAAACTCCGCAAGTTCCCGTTTTATCCATTAAACTACGAGGGCGAGCACTTTACTTATTTAAAATAGCATAAAATTGATAAAATTTCAATTTGACTTGATTTATTCTAAAAGATAATATTGAAAATAGTGGGAGAGGTGCCTGAGTGGTTGAAAGGGGGAGTTTGCTAAACTTCTATAGGGTGTAATAGCTCTATCGAGGGTTCGAATCCCTCCCTCTCCGCAGTTAAAATTTGGAGGGTTGCGAGAACGGCTATTCGGCTGGTCTTGAAAACCAGTGTCCTTCGGGACTTGCAGGTTCGAGTCCTGCACCCTCCGCTATCAAAAAAACCGGCATGGCCGGTTTTTTTATTCTCGCGCCGCCACGATTCCCCATACCTCTCTGGCGTCCGCGCATTTCAAAACTCGGGCGCATTCTTCCATTGTTGAGCCGGTGGTGAAAACATCATCAATCAGCAGAATTTTTTTATCCCTGACCGCCTCAGGATTTTTGCAGAAAAAGACACCTTTAACATTTTCTTCTCTTTGACTGCCCGACAATTCAACCTGCGGCAAGGTCTCTTTTATTTTCAATACGACATTAGAAACTAAAGGAATTCCAAGGGGAACGGATAACTCTCTGGATATTTCTTCGGATTGGTTAAATCCCCGCTGTCTTATTTTTCTCTTGGTTAAGGGAATAGGGATTAAAACGGCGTCATTCCAATCAAATTTCTGGTCAAGCAGTTGGAAATGTTTTATAATCAGTAAAGACAGGGGTACTGACAGCGCCTTGACGTATGGTTCATATTTAAATTGCGCGATCGTTTTCTTTATTATAAAATTCTGGTAAGGAGCGGCGCTGTATAAACCGTCAAGATTCTTGGTTCTTTTGCAAAAATTACAGGTCTTGCCGTCAAAAACGATTTTCGGCGGCCTGCAAAAAGGGCAATATTGATTTGACGAAACATCAATCAAAGACAAGCAATCCTGGCAGAGATAACTTCCTTCACTTTGACAATTGATACAGTAAGGGGGAAAGATGAGATTAAGGAAAAATTCTTTTGCCTGAGTAAATAAATTCGGCATTCAGGAATATTATATCAGATGATTCGTATGTCCGCAGGGGTTAGTTTTTCCACAGCAGTTCTTCTTTCTTGTCAGCGTCTTTGATGATATAATATGCTTGATGAGATGGTTTCCCTTCAAGATTAAAAAGGCGCCTAAAAGTTTTTTAGGCATTGATATTGGCACTTCCAGTATTAAAGTGGTGGAACTGAGCCGGAAAGGGCAGGTATTAAAACTGGTAAATTACGGAGAAGTTAAAACGGCTTCTCTTCAGAAAGAACCTTTTAGAATCGTTGAAAAAGACGGCCTCCTGCTTTCTAATCGTGAGATAGCTGCTGCCATTGGGGCGATATTGAAAGAAGCCGGAATTCAAAGTAGAGAAGTCAATTTTTCAATTCCTGATTTTTCCAGTTTTTTTACCACTTTTGGATTGCCTTCTATGAGTCAAAAAGAATTGGAAAGCGCCGTCAGATACGAAGCGAGAAGTTATATTCCCCTCCCTCTTTCTGAAATTACTCTTGATTGGACGGTGATTGAAGGTAATGCAGCTAACAAGGCAGGAGCCCCTCTGGAAATTCTGGTTGTTGCCATTCCGAATGAAGTAATAAATCAATATCAGGAAATTGCCGTTCTTTCCGGTGTTCGAATAAAGTCCTTGGAAGCCGAAGTTTTCGCTCTGTGCAGGTCTTTGGCTAAAAATAAAAAAAAGATTATTGCCGTTATTGATCTCGGAGCGCGGAGCACCACCTGTAACGTCCTTGAAAATGGAATCTTGAAACTGAGTCACAGTTTTAATATTTCCGGAAACGAATTGACGGAAATTTTAAGCCGTTCTTTAGGGGTTGATTATGAAAAAGCCGAGGATTTGAAAAAGAATATCGGATTGGTCGGCCAGGAAGGAGGCGGCCAGAACATCCGAGAGACCCTGCTTCCCTTGATTGATTCAGTGTCTACCGAAATAAAGAAAATTTTCCAGAACTATTCTCAACGGGAGAGCAAAGAGATAGAAGAAATTATTTTAGCCGGCGGAGCAACGTTATTGCCCGGGCTGAAAGAATATTTTTCTGAAGAGTTGAATAAGAAAGTGGAGTTAGCCAACCCGTTTTCTCAGATAGAATTCCCGCCCCTTCTCGAAGAAATCTTGAAACAAATGGGGCCTTCTTATGCCATTGCCGTAGGATTGGCGATGAGGGGCCTTGAATAAAATATGGCGATAGAAATTATTCCAAAAACCAGAACCAGAAAAATATCTCTAACGAAGACTTCTTCATTCGTTTTGGCGATAATATTTTTTGCTTTTCTAGTCAGCTACTCTGTTTTCAATTTTTATCAAAATAAGTTGTCGCTAGAGATTTCTGGCATAGAGAAAGCCCTTCAGAAGTCCCCGTCGGAAAATAATCTGGAGGATGGAATCTTCAGTTATCAAAAAAAGATAGAAGACACAGGTATTTTACTGGGCAACCATAAACCAGTGGCGAACCTATTAAGTAATCTGGAAAAGAACACGCACCCGAAGGTCTGGCTATCAAGATTTAAGTTAAATATGGCAGATGAAACGCTTGACCTTCTGGGGTCAACTGATAGTTTTGAAATTTTGGGGCAGCAAACACTCATTTTCGGGAAACAAGAATTTATTAAAAATACAAATTTATCCGATGTTTCAATGGGCAGGGACGGAAAAATTAAATTCGAGCTACAACTTATCCTTGACCCCAAAATTTTCGCCCCGTTAACTCCATGAGAAGTTAAGGGCGAAGAGAGTTTCACTCTCTTCTTCACCTACCCGAGTCGCAACGAAGGGTAGAGAAGAACGAATGTTCTTCGATTCGCTTCCTTCGGAAGCTCGGTAATAAATGCCAAAAATTTTCCCCATCACTTTAATCTTTCTTTTATTGATTCTTGGAATAATATTTTTATGGTGGCCGAAATACCAGGAATTCGGCGATTTGAGAATGAAAATGAAAGAAAGGAAAACGGAACTAGAGAACAAGGATAAGTATTTTTCCGAATTATCTCAACTCTCTGAAAAATTAAAAGAGTACAGTTCGGAATTGGCTACTGTTGATTCCGCTCTCCCCAAGACATTTGGTGTCCCTGATGCATTTAATCTTTTAGAGAAAGAATGTTCTCAAAACGGCATGGTTTTAGAAAAAGTTAATTTGGAAAACGTTTCTCCCATTGAGAAAGAGTCAAAAATCATCAGAATCCCGCTTGGTTTCTCGGTTTCCGGCGCTTACCCCTCTTTTAAAAATTTCCTACAGTCCATTCAAAAAAATGCAAGATTGATTGAAGTAGAATCTGTTTCCTTTTCTTCTCCGGAGAAAGGCGATGTGTTCTCTTTTGAATTGATAATAAGAGTTCATTCGTATTAAAATAATTAAGAATTCCCCGTGTCGGAAACCAGCGAACGCAGTGAGCGTTAGAAACCGAGGGTGTCTAACATGGGGGTCGGGGAATCTCATATGGCCATAGCTTTTGTCGAGGAAAGAAAAAAACAAAAAAAACTAATTTACGTTTTTGCCGCGGTAATTCTAATTACCCTTATTGTGCTATGGCTCGGGGTTTTAAGAAAACCCCGGAAAGAAGAGGAGGCGCCTCTTCCGTTCTCTGCCGAATTGAGAAAAGCGGAGATCGATTTTAATGTTTTGGAAAGCCCGACTCTGAAAGGACTTCAGCCATTCAAAGAGATTCCGCCTTTTGAAGGAAAAACAGGAAGAGAAAACCCCTTCCTCCCGTATTAAAATGATACTGATTCAGCAACTGGTTAAAAAAGGATTATTGGAAAAAGAAAAAGCCACCTCTCTTGAATATGAGGCCAAGAGTTCCGGGAAAAAAGAGGAGGAATTGATTTTAGAAAAGAGAATTGTTTCTGAGGATTTCCTTTTTGGCATGAAAAGCGAAGTGCTAAAGATACCCTTAAAGAAGGTTTATCCGGAAGACGTTCCTCTGAGCGTTCTGGAGTTGATTCCTGAGGATTCAGCCAAATATTATCAGATAATCCCTCTTTTCAAAAAAGATAAAACCCTGGAAGTGGGGATGGTCTATCCGGAAGACATCAAGACCCACGAAGCATTGGAATTTCTGGCCAGGCGTCAAAAACTTTCTTACAGGGTTTTTTTGATTACCCTGACCGATTTCAAGAATATTCTGAAAAAATATCGAACCCTCAGAGGAGAGGTGACCAGGGCCCTGGAGGAATTAGAAACAGAACTCAAAGAAGAAAGGATTGAAGCGAGAGTAGTGCCAATTACTGAATTTGAAAGAGTGGCTGAAGAAGCCCCTATCTCTAAAGTGGTGGCGGTACTTTTGCGCCACGCGGTGGACGGTTCGGCATCCGATATTCATATTGAGCCGACTAAAGAGAAAATCAGAATAAGGTTTCGGCTAAACGGAATATTGCATGCCAGTATTTTTTTACCCTTGAGAATACTGCCGGCCATAATTTCAAGAATTAAAATTCTTTCTAACTTAAAAATAGACGAAACCAGAATTCCCCAAGACGGCAGATTTACCGCCAAAATCGGAGGCAGAGACATTGACTTTCGTGTCTCCACTTTCCCTACTGCTTTGGGAGAAAAGGCGGCCATAAGAATTCTTGACCCGACCAGAGCCCTGGCAGATATTAAGGATTTGGGGATATCTGAGGGAAATTTAAAAATAATTGAAAAAACGATAGTAAAACCATACGGAATGATTTTGGTCGCCGGTCCCACCGGTTCCGGAAAAACCACCACTTTATACGCTGTTTTAAGAATTTTAAATAAAGAAGGGGTCAATGTCATGACCTTGGAAGACCCGATAGAATATTTTATTGAAGGAGTTAACCAGTCGCAAGTCAGGCCGGAAATCGGTTATGAATTCGCCACAGGATTGAGGTCTATGTTAAGGCAAGACCCCGACATTCTAATGGTGGGGGAGATCCGGGACGAAGATACGGCTTCTTTGGCGATCCACTCTGCTTTAACCGGGCACATTTTATTGTCAACCATCCATACTGCCAATGCCATGGGGGTAATTCCGAGGTTAATTGATTTAGGGATAAAACCCTATTTAATTCCTCCCTCATTCAGCGTCGCTATTGCCCAAAGGTTGATTAGATCTTTATGTCCGGACTGCAAAAAGAAAATAAAGCCGAAAAAAGAAATCAGGGACTTAATTTTAGCCGAGGTTGAAAATATGCCTCAAGCCGTCAGAAAAGGAGTTGACCTTTCCAAGCCGTTTTTTGTTTTTGAAGCGGCTGGCTGTAAAAAATGCAACAACACGGGGTACGCCGGCAGGACAGGGGTTTTTGAGGTTTTGGAAATGACCCCCACTTTGGCTGAAATAACCGTAAAAGAGCCATCGGAAATCAAAATTGAAGAAGAGGCAAAAAGACAGGGCATGGTAACAATGAAGCAAGATGGAATTTTGAAGGTCTTGCAGGGAGTTAGCTCAGTTGAAGAAGTTCTGAGGATGGCAGAAGAAAAATAACAAAATTATGAAAACAATTTTATTAGCTGAAGACGATCCATTTTTAGTTGACATTTATATTACGAAACTGAAAGAGGCCGGCTTTGAGGTTGAAGCAGTCAATGATGGAGAGGATGTCGTAAAAAGGTTAAAACAGAAAAATCTCCAGGGAAAACCTCTTTGGCCGGACCTTTTGATTTTAGACATAGTTCTGCCCCGCACGGACGGATGGGAGATTTTGAAAAAGATAAAAGAAGATAGTTTCTTGAAAGAATTAAAAATTATCATTCTTTCAAACTTGGGACAAAAAGCGGAAGTGGAAAGAGGGTTTGAACTTGGGGCAACAAGATATTTGATTAAAGCCCACTACACTCCTTCGGAAGTAGTGGAGGAAATTAAAAAAATAATTGGATAATCCAAATATATTTCCATGACGGATTACTCTATTCAAATCAAAGAACTTTTAGAGATGACAATTAAAGAACAGGCCTCCGATCTCCATCTTTCGGTGGGGCATCCGCCGGTTCTTAGGATGGCGGGCCGGCTGGTTCCCTTGGTAAAAATGAAAAAATTAACCGTCTCTGATGCTCAAGGGCTTGCCTTCGCTTTATTATCCGACGAACAAAAGCAAAGGATTCTGGCCGTCAAAGAGATTGATTTTTCCTATAATTTTGAAGAAAAGGCCAGGTTTAGAATTAATGTTTTTTTCCAGAGAGGATATATTTCTTGCGCTCTCCGCCAAATCCCGACAAAGATTTCAACCGTTGAGGAACTAAATCTTCCTTCAATTTTACACAAATTCGTTCAGCCAAATCAGGGATTTGTTTTGCTTTCAGGTCCTTCCAGCCAGGGGAAATCAACCACTTTGGCGGCTTTAATTGACGAGATAAACCATACCCGACCTGACCATATTATTACCATTGAAGACCCAATTGAGTACGTTTTTAAGTCAGACAAGGCGATTATTGACCAAAGAGAGGTTTATCAGGACACTCTTTCTTTCTCCAGAGCGCTACGTTCCACCTTCCGTCAGGACCCGGACGTGATTATGGTGGGGGAGATGAGGGACCCGGAAACCATGGCTATCGCTATTAGCGCCGCAGAAACAGGGCATTTGGTTTTTTCCACCCTTCACACAAATTCCGCCTCCCAGAGCATCCACCGAATTGTTGATTCTTTTCCCTCTGAACAACAGGCGCAAATAAGAGCCCAGCTCTCGGGGTCTTTGTTGGGGGTAATTTCTCAGCGGCTCATTCCCCGAATAAAAGGAGGATTGATTCCGGCTTGTGAGATAATGATTACCACCCCGGCAGTGGCTAATCTGATTCGGGAAAATAAAATTCACGAGTTGCCCATGGTAATTGAGACGTCAGCCGAAGCAGGAATGATTTCTCTCAACAGGTATCTGGCTAATTTAATAAGGGCAAAAGAAATTTCTTTGGAGTCAGCTCTCAATTACTCTCTTGACCCGGTTGAGTTAAAAACCCTTACCAGAAGATAAATCACCATGAAATTCAATTATCAGGCACGGAGCAAAACTGGAGAAATTCAATCAGGAATAGTTGAGGCTTCTTCCAGAGAAGCCGCTGTTAACGTTTTAAGGTCTCACGACCTTTACTTGACCCTTTTAGAGGAGGTTTCTCCCCCTTTTTACGCTAAAAAAATAAAAATTTTTGATAGAGTTTCAAGAAAAGAAATCGTGCTTTTCTCCCGCCAACTGTCCATTATGTTTAAATCGGAAATTCCTCTGATTGAGATATTAAGCACGTTATCAAAACAGACCGCCAATCTTGGTCTAAGAGAAAAAATTTTAAACATACTTGACAGCGTAGAGGGAGGAAGCTCTCTTTCAAAGACCTTCGCTGCTTATCCGGAAATTTTCAGCCCTTTTTATGTTAACATGGTAAAGGCAGGCGAGGTTTCGGGGAAATTATCCGACGTCTTTTCTTATTTAGCCGACCATTTGGAAAGAGAATACCATTTCTACGGAAAAATAAGGGGCGCCCTGCTTTATCCGGTTTTCGTTCTTTTCGTGTTTGTGGCGGTAATTTTAGCAATGATTTTTTTTGTGATGCCGCAGATGAGCCGATTAATAGCCGAAACTGGGGGAGAGCTTCCGGCAGTTACCAAAATTTTGCTCGCTTCTTCCTCTTTTTTAAGAAAATGGGGATGGGTTTTAATTTTAGTCCTGCTTTTTTTAGGGGTTGCTTCTTTTTTCTATTTCAAAACGAAAGAAGGCAAGAGTTTTCTTGACAAGAACACGCTGAAAGTCCCCTTATTAGGCAACTTTTTAAAAAAAGTTTATCTTTCTCGCGTATCTCTTAATCTCTCAACCTTGATTTCGGGAGGATTACCTATCGTTCAGGCACTGGGAATTACCGGAGAAGTGGTGGGGAATGAAGTATATAAGGGCATTATTTTGGAGACCGCCGAAGGAGTAAAAAGGGGAGAGCAGATAAGCGCTCTCTTGGAAAGATATCCTAAAGAAATTACCCCGCTTTTTATTCAGATGATAGTGGTGGGGGAAAAAACCGGCAGGCTAGAATCGTCTTTGATTAACGTCGTTGATTTTTACCAGAAAGAAACAGACCGCTCTCTGGAAAATTTTATGCGTCTTTTGGAACCAATTATGATTATTGTTTTCGGGCTTTTGGTCGGAGGATTGATGGCGGCTGTGATTATGCCTCTCTATCAAATAGTGGCCGGATTTTGATTTATCCACAGGTTGATTTGACAATTGTGTGGTATAATAGAAATTGAAGGAAATAAAAAAGGTCGAAGGAATCAACTCCTAATAAATACCAATAAAAATGAAATTCTTTACCAAAAAAGGTTTTACCTTAATAGAACTCTTGGTGGTTATTGCCATCATCGGAATTTTAGCCAGTATTGTTTTGGTTTCTCTGGGCGGTGCCAGAAACAGGGCCAAAGACGCCAGAATTATCGCTGATATGGGACAATTAAGGAGCACAGCCGAAATATTTAACGGAAACGAAAGCACTTACACTGGTTTATGCGCCAACGCTGACGTAGCCACTCTTAACGCAGATATTACTGCTCAAGGAGGTGCCTCTTACAACTGTCAGGTGGCTTCTGACGGCCTAAGTTATTGCATTGAAGCCAAAATTAATTCCGGGAAATGGTGGTGTTTGGACAGCGCTTTGAGGTCTCAGCAGTATGATGCCGACACTTCTTGCGATGTCACTCAAACAGCCAAGGCCTGCCAGTAATAATTAAGAATTAAAAAATGCTGAAAATTTTTACTGAAAAGAAATTTCGGAAGGGTTTCACCTTAATAGAGCTATTGGTAGTGATTGCCATTATCGGGCTTTTAGCTTCCATTGTTTTGGTTTCTCTGGGCGGTGCCAGAAACAGGGCCAAAGACGCCAGAATTATCGCTGATATGGGACAGTTGCGCAGCACGGCTGAGATTTTTCAGGGCAACAATGCCAGCTACACGAGTTTATGCGCTAATAGCGACGTCACTACCCTCCAAGCCGATATTACCGCTCAGGGCGGCGCCTCTTTTAACTGTCAGGTAGCGGCGGCTGGCGCTAGCTATTGCATTGAAGTTCAGATGAATTCCACAAAATGGTGGTGCGTTGACAGCGTTTTGAGGTCTCAGCAGTACGACGCTGCCCCTGTCTGCGACACTAGTCAGTCAGCCAAGGCCTGTCAGTAGTTAATGGGTGGAAGGAAGCTAAAACAGATTTGTTTTTTGGTTAGTTGGTGGTTTAAGAATCTTCCCTTGCCGTCCCCGCCAAAATTTGTGGCGGGGATTTCGTTTGACCAAGAAATCCGATATAATCAATGAATATGCGGAAGAATGGGACTTGAAAGATATGAGCTTATTTTTTTATCTAATTATTTTTATTTTTGGCTTGGCAATAGGCAGTTTTTTGAATTGCGTTATTTGTCGCCTGGAAAAAAGGGAAAGTTTCCTTAGGGGCCGTTCTCGCTGTCCTCATTGTCAAAAAGAATTATCCTGGAAAGATTTAGTGCCTCTGTTCAGTTTCTTAATTTTAAGAAGAAGATGCCGCTACTGCCGGCAAAAAATTTCCCCTCAATATCCGTTAATGGAATTGGCAACAGGCATTTTGTTCGTTTTTATTGCGATTCTCAATTTTCAACTTACAGCTTACAATTTTCTAAACGCTTGTTTCTTATCCTTTATCTCTTGCTTCCTGATTATTATCTTTGTTTACGATCTCAAACATTATATTATCCCGGACAAAGTAATTTATCCCGCCATCTTAGTATCTGGTATATGGTATTTTGTATTAGGTATTTTTTTAAACCTTTATACAAGATACGAGATACTAAATACAATATACAGTGCGGTCGGAGCGGCGGCCTTTTTCTTCTCAATTGTATTAATTTCTAAGGGCAGTTGGATGGGAGCGGGCGACATAAAATTGGCTTTTTTTATGGGATTAATTTTGGGTTTTCCGAATATTTTAGTTGCTTTGTTTTTGGCTTTCTTCCTTGGTGCTATAATAGGAATAGGACTGATAGTTTCCGGAAAAAAAACCTTAAGATCAGAAGTTCCTTTCGGCCCATTTTTAGTAACGGGCACATTCCTCGCTTTATTTTTTGGGGAAAATATAATCCAATGGTATTCTCATTTTTTTCATTTAATCTAAGGTCTAAAGCGCGAAGCAAGAAGAGACGAAGAAAAAACTCTTCAGCTCTTCAATTTTCAGATTTCAGGATTTCGGAAAGAGGATTTACTTTAATTGAGATTATGGTCGTTGCCGCCATCATTGTTTTCTTATCTGCTACGGTCTTGGTAAATTATCAGAAAAATTCGCAACAATTATTTCTTTCCATGTCGGCATATAAACTATCCCAGGATATAAGGAGGGCAGGAGAAATGGCGATGTCAGCCAAAGAATTTCAGGGAGTCATCCCCAGCGGAGGATACGGAATTTATCTGAAACTTTCCTGGGGGAATTTTTATAAATTATATGCCGACACAAACGGCAACGAGAAATATGATGGGGCAGACGGCGAGGTAGAGACAATTTATCTGGAAAAAGGGGTCATTTTGCAGGATATTTCTCCTTCGTCTTTGAGTATAAATTTCAAGCCGCCCAACCCGACCATTAAAATAAAAACAGATAGCGGTGGAGATTCAAATACTGCCACAATAACCCTTTCTCTTGAATCCGACTCAACAAAAACAAAGAAAGTTAAAGTTAATGCCGTTGGTCTGACCGAAATAGAATAGTCAAAGAACATTCGTTCTTTTTCACCCTTCGCTTCGCTCGGGTAATTAATTAAAATGCTCAAATATCTAAACGTAAAAAACAAGGAAGCGGGGTTTACTTTGATAGAGATGATGATAGCTGTTTTTATTATGGTAGTCGGCATAGTGGGGGTGATGTCTTTGATCCAAAGAGTAATATTTTCCAGCTCTATTTCTTCCTCTCGACTCGTCGCTTCTTATCTCGCCAATGAAGGAGCTGAAATAATCAGAAACGTCAGAGATACAAATTGGCTGGAGGCCAGAACCGTAGTTAATCTTTGGGACGAAGGTCTAACCGGTTGCAGCGGAGCTGGTTTTATTGCGGATTATAGTCATTCTTATGGCCCTAACCAAACTGATCCGACTTTTCCGTGTTATTCCGGTCAATATTTGAATATTGACGCCAGCGGTTTCTACAGTTATTCTTCGGGCGTTCAGACGAAATTCAAAAGAAAAATTCTTATTACTCAGGGCAGCAACTCGGATATACGGAATGTTTTAATTGAAATAAGCTGGACTGACAAGGGGGCGTCCTATTCTCTTTCTGTCCAGGAAAACCTTTATAACTGGAGATAGAAACCATCTAAACATCTAAAATAAAATGCTAAAACATCCAAACGCTAAAATGAAAAATGGGTTTACCCTAGTGGAATTATTGGTAGCAATAGGGATTTTCTCCATTGTTATTGGAATGGTTTCAGGAGTTTTCATTTTAGGCATTCGGCAGCAAAAGGTGGCTTTTGCCAGCCAAATCCTTTTGGACCAAACCAGTTTTGCCTTAGAGTATATGAGTCGGACTTTAAGAATGGCAAAAAAAGAATTATCATCTACTCCCACTTGCCTTTCTCAGCGGGGCTTAAATTATGAAATTACCCGCTCTGGCTCCGGTCTGAAATTTATTAATCATTTGGAAAGCGACGATTGTCAGGAATTTTTCCTTGAGAGCGGACAGTTGAAATATAGGAAAAAAATAGGCCAGACAGGGGAAGAGTCGCTCCCTTTAACCTCAAGCAAGATAGAGGCCTCTTTGGCAAAATTCAATTTGACGGGCGGTTCCCAGTCGGATAACCTTCAACCGAGCGTGACGATTTCCCTGCAGATTAAAGGGAAGGGCGAGCTTGAAGGCTCTCAAAGGATAAAAATTCAGACCACTCTTTCGCAGAGAAACCCCGATATTTTGCAATAAAATTATCTGAACATAAAAATAACGAATTTAATTTTTGTTGAAATGTTAAAGTCCTCAAATGTAAAAATAACGGAGAAGGGGGTGTCGGTTTTTCTGGCTATTATAATATTAAGCGTTCTCTTGGCCATCGGTTTGGGGTTAAGTGCTATTTTGGTCAGCCAGATTAGAATGATAAAAGAAATAGGCGACTCAATCAGCTCTTTTTTTGCCGCCGATACCGGCGCTGAAAGGATGTTGTATGAAGATAAAATGTGCCGTCAGTCAGGGTGCGGTAGTTTATCTTGGTCATGCTTGGATGTTGTAAATTGTGATGACGGCAGGTCTGCAGGCAGCGTTTCGGGGACTGTGGGAAACGCCAGTTATCAGGCAAACACAAACAACGGCGCCACGTCTATTTCTTCTCAGGGGATATATAAGGGGACGAGGAGGGCAGTTAAAATAGAAAGATAAAAATCTTGACAAAAAAGAAGCGGCGAAGGCAGCGGCTAAAACAGGCCGTTTTTTTTACGGCTGTGATATAATATGGTATTAATATGCTGGGTATGTCCGAGGAAGAAATCAAAAAAAGAATTGAAAAATTAAAAAAAGTAATCAATCATCACCGTTATCTCCAGCACGTTTTGGACAGACAGGAAATTTCTCCTGCCGCCCTTGATTCTTTGAAAAAAGAGCTTTTTGATTTAGAAGAGTCGCATCCCGAACTAATCACTCCCGATTCTCCCACCCAGAGAGTGGGAGGGAAACCATTGGAAAAATTTGCCAAAGTCAGGCATCCAAAACCAATGCTTTCCTTTAATGACGCTTTTTCACAAGAAGACATGAAGGACTGGCTGGAGAGAAATTCAAAACTTTTGGAGAAATCAGAAATCGCCGAGATCCATTTCTTTTGCGAGCCGAAATTGGACGGATTAGCCATTGAACTGATTTATGGAAACGGGATTTTCAAAACCGGTTCTACCAGAGGAGACGGGATTTTAGGCGAAGATGTTACCCGAAATTTAAAAACAATAGAATCCGTGCCCTTAAAATTAAAAGAAGTTAAAGAGATTTCCAAGGGATTAGGAAAAGATGTGGTGGTCAGAGGAGAGGCAGTTATCACCAAGAAAAACTTCGAAATTATTAATAAAAGACAAAAAGAATCTGGACAAGTTCTTTTTGCCAACCCTAGGAATTTGGCGGCCGGCTCCATCAGGCAATTAGACCCCAAAATCACCAACCAAAGAAAATTAGACGTTACCGTCTACGATTTAATTACCCGAGCCGCAGCGAAGGGTGAAGATGAAGGCAAACCTCCAAGAGGGCAAACTTCATCGCCTTCCGATTTCGGTCAGGAGACACACGAAAAATCTCATGAAATTTTGGAGGCCATGGGCTTCAAAACTAATAACAAGTTCAGCCGTTATTGTCGGAATTTATCCGAAATTTTTGACTTCCATAATTACTGGCTGAAAAACAGGGAAAAGCTGCCTTACGAGATTGACGGATTGGTCGTTACCATCAATAATAATAAAATTTTTGAGAAACTGGGCGTAGTGGGAAAAGCGCCCAGGGGCGCTATTGCTTTTAAGTTTCCTCTCAAGGAAGCAACGACCATTGTTGAGGATATCAATATTCAGGTGGGCAGAACAGGAGCCATTACTCCCGTGGCTATTTTAAAACCGGTCCAAATTGGCGGAGTGACAATTTCGCGAGCCACCTTGCATAACGAAGATGAAATAAAGAGATTGGGATTAAAGATTGGCGATACGGTTGTGGTTGGCAGGGCAGGGGACGTTATTCCCGATATTGTCAGGGTATTGCCTGGTCTGAGAACAGGAAAAGAAAAAGAATTTCATTTGTCCAAGGTTTGTCCGGCTTGCGGAACGAAACTGGTAAAGTCGGAAAAAGAAGTGGTCTGGAGATGCCCCAATTCCAAATGTTTCGCGAAGAGAAGAAGGTCTTTTCATCACTTCGTTTCCAAGGGCGCTTTTAATATCGTGGGACTGGGTCCTAAAATCATAGACAAACTGATTAATGCAGAATTGATTTTAGACCCCGCCGACCTTTTTGAATTAGAAGAAGGAGATGTTTCGCCTCTCGAACACCTTGCGGAAAAATCGGCCCGAAACATAATTTCGGCAATTCAAGCGAGAGAGAGAGTAACTTTGCCGAAACTTATTTACGCTTTGGGAATCAGGAATGTGGGAGAAGAAACCAGCCGGGATTTGGCGGAACATTTTGGAACCCTGGAAAAATTAAAAAAAGCAGATCTTCAAGATCTGGAAAAAATCAAAGAAGTGGGCCCCGTTGTCGCCAAAAGTGTTTTTGATTGGTTCTCGTCAAAGAGAAACTCGGAATTACTGGAAAAACTAAAAAAAGTCGGAGTGAAAATAGAGAGCCCCGCCTTCGCTAAAGCTCAGGCTCGCAAGCAAAAACTAAAGGGAAAAACTTTTGTTTTAACGGGGAGTTTGGAAACCATGGCCAGAGATGAAGCAAAAGAGAAAATTCGTTCGCTGGGCGGAGAAATTTCCGAATCGGTTTCCCAAAAAACAGATTTCATTGTTGCCGGCAAAGAACCCGGCTCCAAATTCCAAGAGGCAAAGAAGTTGGGCGTCAAGACGATAGGGGAGGAGGAGTTTCTGAATATGCTGAAATAAAAAGGAATTATCAATGATTAAAATTCGGCAACATTTCAAAAAATTGGATTGGCCGCTGATTGTCATTGCGTTATTGCTGGTTGTCTTCGGGCTTTTATCTATTTATAGTTCCTCCCTCGGCCATAGCCCTACGGGCGAGGCTTCCGGGAGAGGAGATTTTTTCAATTTTAAAAAACAGGTTATTTTTTTTGGATTAGGCCTTCTTTTCATGTTTCTTCTCTCTTTTCTGAATTGGAGGATTTTTCGAGACGATCCCTATTTAATTTTGATTCTCTATGTTCTTTGTCTTTTTTTGCTGATCGGTCTCTATTTTTTTGCTCCGGAAATCAGGGGGGTAAAAAGCTGGTTCAGATTAGGGCCTGTTTCTATGGATCCGATAGAAATAACAAGGATAGTTCTGATAATCTTGCTTGCCAAATATTTTTCAGTACGCCATATTGAAATGTACCGAATAAGACACATTCTTTTATCCGGCCTTTACATTTTTTTGCCGGCTGCGTTAATTTTCTTCCAGCCAAACTTAGGTTCTGTCCTGACCTTATTTTTTTTATGGCTCGGGGTTTTGATTATTTCCGGAATAAAACTCCGCCATTTTTTAATTTTGGTTCTTTGCGGATTATTGTTTTTTATTTTAAGTTGGACGACAATTCTAAAGAACTATCAGAAAGAGAGAATCCTCAGTTTTGTTCAACCGCAGCTATCCGACCCTCTGAAAATCGGATGGAGCCAACGTCAGGCGAAAATTGCCATTGGCTCGGGCGGTATTTTAGGCCAGGGGTTTGGCAGAGGGTCTCAGACTCAGTATGGTTTTTTATCAGAACCTCAGACCGATTTTATTTTTGCCGCCATTGCTGAAGAGTTTGGTTTAATAGGGGCAGGGGTTTTACTCTTCTTGTATTCGCTTCTAATCTGGCGGATAATAAAAACCGCCTTTGAGGCGACGAGTAATTTCCCCCGGCTTTTTGCCACGGGGCTGGCAATTTCAATCTTCTCTCAGGTTTTTATCAATATAGGCATGAATTTAGGAGTTTTACCTATAATTGGCATTCCCCTCCCCTTGCTAAGTTATGGGGGAGGGAGCTTAATAAGCATCCTTATTGGGTTAGGAGTGCTTCAAAGCATCAGAATCCATTAAAAATCAGCTGTTCTTTTAATTAACGGAATCTCCTTAATTTGAGAGGGGATTTTTTGATATCCGATAGTTATCCACATAGACAAGGTTTGTTCTGACTGGTAAAATGAGGAGAGAAGCTATGAAGAAAAATATAAAAACATGTAAATTCTGCCATCAATTAAAGCATCTCCCTGGCGGAGGCACTTATTGCACCTCTTGTTACAGGAAATTTGTCAGAGGCAAGAAAGAGTGCAGGCGTTGCCATCATTTAAGGGTTGTTGTTGCCCGGGGCTATTGCGGCGCCTGCTATAACTACGTGATGGGTTATTACGGGTTGGGGGGTTCTACATCTGGCAGTAGAGTCAAGCGGAAAATAGAACCCCAGAAGTGTTTCTTTTGCGACGAGAAGAGGATTCAAATGCTGGACGTTCATCACCGGAAAGAGAAAGAGGATAAAGGGATGGAGGACTTGGTTCTTTTATGCCCCAATCATCACAGGGAAGTTCATTTGGGTTGGAAAGAGTTGCCTGTGAATAATTGAGCTTGACAGCCCCCCTTGATTTATCCGATAATGACACAATATAAGCATATCGGATATCCGAGCATAGCGAAGGGTAGAAAAGAAATCCCGAGAAAATCGCCTTACGTGTCAAAATCTTCAGCGGTTTTTAATTACCCTTCGTTTCGCTCGGGTAGTTAAAGAATAAAGAATAAAAAAGAGAACCCGAGAAAATCGCCTTACGTGTCAAAACATTCAGCGGTTTTACTTTGGGCTCTCTACATTAAATTTAAATTATCCAAAATAGTTTGTCAATAGTGCTAAACAGATGGTTAAGGAGAATCCGGAAAATTACATATCCCTTCAGGATGCCACGAAACACTGCGATTATACTCAGGAGTATTTATCTTTGCGCGCCAGACAGGGAAAATTGAAGGCAATGAAATTCGGCAGAAATTGGGTGACAAAAAAAGAATGGCTGGAAGAGTATTTGAAAAAATCTGGGGAATACAAGGTTCGGGTGGTCGCTCCAAAAAAAGTCAGCGTCGCGCCCTCAGTAAAATTTTCCGCCAAAAAGTTTCGTCCGGCTTTCGCAGTGGCATTGCTTTTTATTCTGATAATTTCAGGAGTGGTTTTTGGTAAAGCAGGTTTCAAAAATATTTATCAAGACGCAAAAGAAATCTCACGCGTGGTTTATGACGGCTTGAAAACAAAAATGACAACCATCTCTTCGGTCTTTGAAGACTTCAATCTTGCCACAGCAGAAATCAGAGAAAGACCGGCGCAGGTTATCAAGGAATATTTCTCCTGGATAGGAAACGCCATCAAAAAAATCCCCCAGGCCATCGCCAACCTGTTCAGAAAAGAAACGCCAGAAGAGCCAGTCGTTAAAATCCCTCCAGAGCAGACAACAATTCCTTCTGACCAGACAGCAAAAGAAATAGAAGAACTGAAAACCCAAGTCAAAGAACTGAAAGAAGCCACGCCAAAAGAAATAATCAAAGAGGTGAGCGGAATCACCGAGATACAACCGATAAAACAAATCACCTACCAGACCATAGTCAACAGAATAGACGACGCTTCATTAAAAATTCTCAACGTCCAGATAGCTGACCTCCAGACAGAAGTGGCAAAACGCCTCTACGCCCCGGGCGGCGTCATATCCCAGCAGATTTACATCACGGAACCCGTCTCCTCCCCCAAAATCTACCAGGAAAACAGCGACATTGTCCTGCAGGCAGCCGGTTCGGGCAGCGTCATACTCTCTGCCGCCACCGGCATGCAGATTTCCGGCTCCCAGGTGGTGATTGACTCCACCAGTTTGACAAACCCCCTGGTTTATATCTCTGACAGAACCAAGATTGCCGGCAACGCAGACATTATGGGAGACCTGACACCCAGGCCATTACAGGTACCTCTCTCACCCTGACCGGCAGCATATCCGGCTCAGGCAACATCACCACTACAGGACAACTGGGAGTGGGCACTGCCAGCCCCACAGAAATGCTCACCGTGCTCGGCACTTCCACCACTCCTCTTTTAGGCGTCTACTCTTCCTCTTCCGCTTCCGCGATGTACGTGGATGCAGAAGGCAATGTGGGGATAGGGACAACGAGTCCGCACAAAGAGCTAACAGTTTCTGGCGAAGCTGCCATCACCGCCACGACGACTATCTACACCAGTTTAGTAGTAGGGACTTCTACTTCTCCTGATCCTGATGCGACCTTTGGTGTTCCAAGTTTTGACATTTATCCTTCTGGAGCTAACGGATTTGTACGATTCAAATCACCTTACAATACTATTTTTTTTGCCATAGATTCAGCAGCTAATGGTTACGGCATGATTGAATTTATGTCGGGAGGGACAAGAAAATGGTCAATCGGCAGATATCCTGATGACACCTTTACGTTGTGGAGCAATCGCAAGCCGACAGATGGAGATGTTATGAAAATAGGCAGTCAAGGGCAAGTGTCTTTTGCCTCAGGGGAAACAGCAATCTTAAATCCTGAAGCCACCGCTGCTTTTTCAATTATTGCCGCTACCACTACTAATCCAACGTTTTATCTTACCAACAGCGGCAACGTCACGTCGGGCAATGGTATTTTAGATATTCAAACTCTCGGCAGCAACACCGTTCCCATTTTAAACATCAACGCTTCCACCACCGACGCTGTTTTAAAAATTACTCAGTCGTCTTCGGTCGGCGCCGGCCCAGCCGCAGTGTTTATGAACGGCAACGTCGGCATCGGTACCACCACGCCAACCGGTAGTTTCACTCTCCAGCAGATAACCAACGGAGACACCATGTTTCTCGGCGTGCGCAAAACCGACACCGCCCCATCGGGCGACTTCATAAAATATCAGACCGTTTCCGGAACAGACCTTTTCAGGGTTGACAACAGCGGGAACGTATATCAGGGAGGCATCATCTCCAGCGGCGCCCTGACCGTCACCTCATCTTCAACCCCCCAGTTCAGAGCCCAATATGATTCTTCCAACGAAATGACCATTACCGTCAGCTCCGGAGGCACCACCACCATTGCCGTCAACTCTCCCTCTTCTCCTTCTCTCTTCTTCACCCCCCAGTCAAACAGCACAAACACCTTTTCCTTCACTGACGCTTCTGAAAACTCCATTCTTTCAATTGACACCTCAAGCGGTTATGTCGGCATCGGGACGACGAGTCCGGATAAAGAACTGTCAGTCAATGGAGAGGTGGCAATCACTGCCACAACGACCATTTATACCAATTTAGTAGTAGGAACTTCTACTCCTTCCGGGCCTGACGCAGCATTTGGCGTTCCAACCTTTGATTTGTATCCATCTTCTGGCACGACCCTGCTTCCAAGATTCAAGTCGCCTTCTGGCAGTGTCTGGCTTACAGTAGATTCGGCAGCAAATAATTATGGTATGATTAATTTCGAAACCGCGGGCGTAAGAAAATGGGGGGTCGGCAATAATTCCGATAATCAACATTTCTCTATTGAGAGTTTAACTCAAAGCGGTTATTCCATCAGGATGGACGGAGAAGGGAATATATCTTTTACATCTGGAGCAGCAACACCTTCAGTAGCTCCCGGAGGCACGGCTGGCTTCTCAATTATCGCCTCCACCACCACTAGTCCAACTTTTTATCTTGCCAATTCCAGTGATGTCGTTTCTGGCAATGGAATATTTGATATACAGACCTTAGGCGGCAACACTGTTCCCATTTTAAACATCAACGCTTCCACCACTGACGCTGTTTTAAAAATTACTCAGTCATCTTCAGTCGGCGCCGGCCCAGCCGCAGTGTTTATGAACGGCAACGTCGGCATCGGGACCACCTCGCCCTCGGCTTTATTAGAGGTATTTTCGGATAGTTCATCTGCAACAGGATTGTTCAGAGTGGCAACAGGGACAACGGAGGCAATGTATATTACAACAGCAGGCAATGTCGGCATCGGGACGACTTCGCCATCGGCTTTGTTAGATTTGTATCACCCGAGCAGTGGCAATATCTTTGCTATTTCCAGCACCACAGCAGGGGATTTGGTCACAATAGATAACTCCGGCAACGT
>Ga0315293_10001217_pt1 | contig 24967 bp, 19 predicted proteins | sample YL17G13_20_MG_FD_203071 | JGI IMG/M metagenome (GOLD analysis project Ga0315293, IMG submission 203071) | Sediment microbial communities from Yellowstone Lake, YNP, Wyoming, USA - YL17G13_20 | ecosystem: Environmental > Aquatic > Freshwater > Lake > Sediment | place: USA: Wyoming | collected...
GACAACTTCTGGGGACACTACTGAACCGAGGAGCGATCGAGCGAGAATGGTACCGATCATGAGTGTCGAAAGTGACAGACTAAATCACCGACGACGCATCCTGTTCGTCGGATCGTGTGGCTATGTCGGACACCTGATCGCCCATGCTTTCAACACTTGCGACAGGTGGTGGAATGGCAGACCATATCGTATGTCTGGCTTCGACATCCGGAGGTGTCAGGAGTGTTCCTGGCCTCCCTGGCATGTCGTCATCGGGGATGCCACGGACCTGGGTGACCTCTTCTTCGCCGCAAAGGGCATGGGCACGATCGTCTACATGGCGGAGGGCGATCTGAGTCGCCCCGAGACCCTGTTCTTGGCTTCCGTCTATGGCTTCTACAACGCCCTGATGGTGGCGAGGGCCCAACATGTCAGACGGGTGATCCTGCTCAGCACCCTGTCGGTCCACAGTGACCAGACCGGGAGCATAGAGAACGTGCGGAATTTCGATGAGGACACGCCTCCCCAGTGCGATCATCCCGATGGGATCACCGTGTTGATCGGGGAGTGGTTGGGTAGGTACTTCGCCGAGACATTCGGGATGTCCATCTTTGCCCTACGGATCAGCAGCCCGACGGCCGATGACATCGTGAGGTCCGAGAGGTCCGAGCACGGGGATGACCCCATCTTCTATATGACCGCCGCCAGCGACCTGATGGACGCCATCCTGCGGACGGTCGAAATCGAGGATCACGTCGGTTTCGAGATCATCAACATCGTCGGTGATCCCACCGGGGAGAGAGTGGATACGTCCAAGGCGGAACGCATTCTGGGCTGGAGGCGTACGATATGAAGTTGTCATGGTTCATCATTCTGATGGTAGCTTGCGGGGTCGTGAACGCCAACCCAATGATCGTCAGGTCCGGGGGTAATGCGGTCGAATTCCCACGCAATGGGGCCGCCTCGGTCAAGATGGGAACATCGCTCGAGTGTCGTGCCTGTCGTGGGGAGTACGAGTCCCTCTCGGCCGTGGTGTCGGCCGAGGGGGATCTGATGGGGGTCATGGCGACCCCTTCGGACCTGACGGGGACCGGTGGTCGCATCCCCTCCTCCGCCATCGACATCCGGATAGTCAGGTGGTGGTACCAGGGCAAGATGGTGGACATGCTGCGCAACCACCCCGTCGAATACTCCCCCATCAAGGTCCTGACCCCTGAGCTGCTGCTCAGGGACGATGCCCTCGTCAAGGTGGATCCTGCCAAACAGGACAACTACCTGCGTGATACCAGGTCCGACGGCACCACCAACTACCTCCTCTGCAGCGACCCGGACAGCTCCAACCTCGCCAATGTGAGGCCCATCGATGCCAGACGCCTACAACCAGTTGACATTCTGGCGGGGACCAGCAGGGAGTACTGGATCAACGTGCATGTCCCGTCGGATATCGCAGCCGGAAGGTACACCGGGCTGGTCAGGTTCACGGCCAGGGGGTGCAGCGTCGATCTCCCACTGAGGGTGTCGGTCAACGACTTCGACCTGGAACCGTCGAGGCTCATCTACTCCATCTACTACCGTGGCTACCTGGCGGCCGATGGCAGACCGACAGTCGAATCGAACGCCAAGTCGGAGCACCAGTACCGAACCGAGATCGTCAACATGCGGGATCACGGTGTCCTGCATCCGAACAACTACCAGGGGATGACGGAGAAGGGTACCTTCGACGATCTGAGGCGCACCCTGAGAATCCGCCGGGAGGCGGGCCTCCCGGCGGGTGACTTCTACACACTGGGGTGTGGTGCCGGGGACGAGAAGAACATCCCACGGTGGGTTCAGGTGTGCAGGGAATACGGGTATGACAAGGTCTTCTTCTATGGTGCCGATGAGGCTGAGGGAGATGCACTCATCGCCCAGAGGGCCGCCTGGAAGGTCACCCAGGACCTGGGGGGCAGGACATTCGTCGCCACCTACAGCCGCTCCAAGGCATACGAGACGATGGGTAGTCTCCTTGACCTCGCCGTCATCTCTGGACTCCCGAACCCGGAGAATGCCAAGAACTGGCACGAGATCGGCTCCAGATGCTTCGCTTATCTGTGTCCCCAGGTGGGCGTGGAGGATCCGAGGATCTACCGTCGGAACTTCGGACTGCTGCTGGCGAAATCTGGCCATGATGGTGCGATGGACTACGCCTACCAACACTCATTCCATCACATCTGGGACGATTTCGATGATACCGACTACAGGGATCATGTTTTCGCCTACCCGACCATCGATGGCGTCGTGGACACGATCCAGTGGGAGGGTTTCCGGGAGGCAGTGGACGATGTCCGTTACCTGACGACGATGGAGAGGGCCATCTCCCAGGCCGAGGTGAGGAACCCGGGGCTCGCATCGAAGGCCAGGAGCTGGCTGGAGGGAATACCAACGGATGATTCCGACGGGGACCGACGAGGGATGATCGGTTGGATCATGAGACTCCGACGTTGAACATGGTTCGCCAAATAGTAGAAACAGAGGGGGTGATCATATTCGAGTCCGTCTGAGGCCCACGCCAAATGGACTACCTCATATGGGGCATGTTTTGGTATCCATGTACTCCTGGTGGGCGGCTAGGGCCACCGGTGGGCGTTACCTGTGGATCATAGATGACATCTGCTATGACTTGCAGAAATGCACTCGAGGGTCTGGACCCCTGCGAGAGAATGTCGATCGTTGGTTGGAGGACATGGACTGGCTCGGACTGGCACCGGACGAGGTCTTCTGGAGCAGCCGCAATGCGGAGGCACATGCTGATGCCAACGAGCGGTCCGGTCTGAACATCCCCCTCACCGCCCTATCGGCAGACCATAGTTTCGTCGGAACCATCATCCGTGAGCCGTATTTGGTGGGGACGATGCTACCCACCATCATCTACGACCCCTACTTCGTCCTGATCCGTGTGGTGGATGATCATGTCCATGGCGTGACCGACTTCTATCGGGGGCGGGACCTGGTCACGGAGATGCAGCTCTACGACTTCATCGCCCGTCGATGTCATCTCAACCCCCCGAACCAGGGGTATCTCCCGACGGTGCGGAGACAAGCAGTCCCAGGTAAGGAGAGCAGCTCCGACGTTCGTTCCATCCCGATCCGCAGCCTGAAGGATGCCGGGTATACACCTGGAGAGATCAAGAGGACGATCAGGGCCTGCGTCCGGGATTCGGCCGCTGCCGGACTGATGGATGTCATGATCCCCGATGGGATCCTCGAGCCCAACACGCATGGGGTGCTGCACTACAACTGGGCGGAGGAGGCGTGGGGTAATGTCGTGGTAACTGATGAGAATGCACTCCCCAGCACGGCCTCGATCATCCGTAACTACATCAGTTCGGCGATCCAGCGTACGGAAGCATTCATCACGTCCGATATCGGAGGTTTGCGAGATGAACTTTCTTAATAATAATAGCCTTCCTCATGTTTTGGCGATGCAATTCCTCGATGAGGCACGGAGGGGAGAGCTGTGGATACCAAGAGATGTGAGCGGTGATTTCGCATATGCCATCGCAGCCACCATACGGGGTCTCCCGTTGCAGGATCTCAATGTCCACATCGACACCGACAATGGGACGGCCTCGGTATGGATTCTCGCCGACATCCTGATCGCTCATCAGGGTGTCACGACGGCGCTCATCGGAGAAGTTGCGAAATCGGCAGGACTCATCCTCTCGGTGGCCTGTCAGAATCGCATCTGCCGGATCGACACGGAGTTCCTCTATCATGGATCTGCATACAAGAGCGGGGCCGATGATGACCGCAGAAAGGCCAAGTGGTTCGCCAGTCGAACCAAGATGCCCGAGGGCTTCTGGCTCGAGAAGGCGATCGGGGGCGGAGATCACATCTTCGGTTGTGATGAAGCAATGGAGTGGGGGGTCGTCACCGAGATCTCGTCGTGATCAGATGGTGATCCCTCCGCACATCCCGGCATCGAATCCATGCTCTGCCAACACGATGTCGTTCTTCCTCCTCAGTCCTCGCAGGAATTCGACTCCGGAGATGATGAGATCGTATCCAGAGAGGTATTCCGACAGAACGGGCCAGGGAGGCTCTTCCTTGTGCGGGCACACATCCCAGAAGTGGATATCGCTCTCATCCGGGACCCCTGGGAAAAGAGGTAGCCTGTCCAGACCGAGGAAGAAGAGTTGGAACCCACAAGACACGATCTGGATGGTGCCGATCTCGTTGCAGTAGTCACGGTACCTCGACTGGCAGTAGTAACAATCGAGCGCCACATCCCAGTCCACCGGAACATAACACGGAGTTCCTCCGAATCCCTTGATGATCCCGCTCGTCTCCCTCACGAACTCGATCATCGCATCGACCATCATCATTCTTGGCAGTATGCGGTCTCGCTGCCACAGATGCTTGAACGAGAGCTCAGAGTCTCCATTTCCGACGAGGATCCCCTTGACCCTCTCTGCGATGCGTTCGATGAATGCGATGTTCTCGTCATAGCACTTGATCTTCTGATGAAACCCATCAGTCGGAAAGCCACCTCTGTTTGCCAGGAGATCGCAGATCGGGACATGGACGATGTCATTCGGTCCGAGCTTCTCCTCGAACCCGTCCTTGATGCTGCCATCCTCGTTTATGTGACCGTTCATCAGGATCCGTCCTGGCTCGTATTCTGTGGGGACATTGCGATCTGATGCCAGACCATCGGGGATGAAGGCGTAGATCGGGAAGGCGGTTTTCCTGTCCAACAACCCAAGATCGTCTATGTTCATCTCATGCTCCTTCAGGACGGGTACCATCCGAACAGTCCTGCTCCGAATCCATGGTCGAGCAATGTGATGTCGTTCCCCTTCCTCAACCCCTCGGCGTAGTCGAGTCCCGTGATCGAATGATCGAATCCCCGGATGTACTCCGATATGATGGGAAATGGAGGGTCCTCGACCATCGGGCAGAAATCCCAGCATCTGTCATTCCTCTCCGGTATCGTCTGACCGATTCCGAACAGGTGGAACCCGGGGAAGCAGAGGGCCGTCCCTCCGAGGGAGTTGATGAGGTTCCTGCACTCCCAATTCCCGAAGTAGCAGTCGGCCGCCAGGTCCCAGTCGATGATCGGAAAACATGGACGAGCTCCGGCATCGAGGATCAGCTCCCCCGTCTCCATCACGAAGTCCAGCTGGCGACGCAGGACGGCCTTCCTGGTCTCTCCCCCATAGAGGAACAGGTGCTTGAACGAGATCTCCGGACCGATGTTTCCGACCAGGATCATCCCAAGGTCCTTTCCGAACTCGTGGATGAAGTTCAGGTTGTTCACATAGCAGTCCAGCTTCTGGTGGGTGCAGTCGGCTTCTGGCGTGTATCCAGTGAGGAACGATGCGTTCCCCCTGTAGAGGGGGATGTACACGATGTCGTTCTTCCCGAAAGATTCCTCGATGCCAGGTAGCATTCCGCCGGTCTCCTGGTCGTAATGATAGAGGATGATGACCCGCCCCGGCTCATATCCCATCAGCTCGGAGGGAGGAGTACTTGTGAGAAATGCGTATACAGGGAATGCGGGATCCCGATCGAGGATTCCGAGGTCTGAGATCTTCATTTGGTTTCTCCGTGAAGGATCTGCTTGTCGGGGACGCAGCATCGTAGTATCATTTGTCTGTGAGCTCCCTTATACCTTCGACATGGAGGTGATGATCTGTCTTCGTTGACGAAATAACCCATGAGGAGGACTCCGATGAGACGAGGTTTCACGTTGATCGAGCTGTTGGTCGTGATCGCCATCATTGCGATTCTGGCGGCGATCCTCTTCCCGGTGTTCGCCAGGGCTCGTGAGAAGGCCCGACAGGCGAGCTGTCAATCCAATCTCAAGCAGATCGCATTGGCTGCCATCATGTACAGCAACGACTATGATGAGATATGGGCCCCGATGTCGATGGGAAGCCCGATCGGTCCAGAATGGACAGCGGTCCTGCTGCAGCCCTACATCAAGAACCTACAGATCTTCGACTGCCCGAGCTTTGCCTCGGCCGGGCCACGATCATGCGGATGCGGGCCGCAAGGTCTGCGCTACATGAGCTACGGGTTCAATTGTGGGTGGACGGCCGGTGGCAGGATGCCCAATTGGTTCGGGCCAATGGGACAGAAACTCACGGCCATCGAGGCACCGGCAGAGGAGCTGTTCGCTGGAGACTCTGGTTGTGTGAACATCGGACCCGGTAGTGCATACGCCTCCACACAGGGCACCACATGCCCTGGATGGGATGCACGACACAACGAGATGGTGAATCTCGCTTTCGCCGACGGTCATGTCAAGAGCCTCAAGGATATCCCCTGGGGGCTCTGGACCAATAGATCTGGCGACTAGATCGATTCCGCATCAAGTGTTCCAAGAACACGCCGCCCTTCTCTGGGCGGCGTGCTATTTTGCGAGCTTGTCTTCCATCTTCCGACAGAGTATGATGATCTCAGAGACGATGACAGGAGAGGCCGGCATTCAACTTCCAGAATGGGGACTACTGAGTTGCCACCGAAACGGATCGTCCTGACCGACATCGTGGTCAGCAAGGCCGCTGCAGATCGATTGTGCCTCGAGGGATGGAGATTCGACCGGCACATCATCGATGGCACGCAGTCGTTCGTCAAGTACCTGTATGTGAACCCCGAGACCATCGAGGTGTACGAGGTTCCTCATCGTGGCACCAGCACGGTCACCATCAGGCTCGAGACCAATCACATCTTCCATGCGAGAGCGATGATATTCGGCTGGACGAATGGGGGGGTGATAGAGGAATCTTCGAGGCTGGGTGGCATCCTGTCATCCTACCTGCTCACGACATTCGAGAGGTTGGGGTACTACAGCTACGACGGGGACATCGAGAAGCGGACGCTCGATTACTATCCGATGGCTAGGGACTACATCGTTGGAAGATGCAGGGATGTCTACCACATCCCCGTCCCCGATGTGATCATCCTGTCCATTCCGAGGTCGCTGTGGGACACCTTTCAATTCGACAAGTTCTGTGATGCGGAGTACCTCACTGGCGAGCGCCTCATCGCCGTGCCGGATCTGAACTGGAAGTCTAGGAACTTCGAGGAGAGCCTGATCGTTCACGAGGTCACACATGCCATCCAACATGTGAAGGGGTGGGTCCTCGACCTGAGCGAGATGGGCCTGACGACATACGAGCTCTCCCGGCTGGCAGATGCCGTCATCGTGGGGCGGCCACTCGAGCTCGTCGCCAGGGATATGGAGAAGGATGTCAAGATCTTCAGGCGAGCCAAGGCGTTGATCGAGAAGCGTTTCGAGAGTCTGACGAAGTACTTCGAGATCCCGAACGAGGTGAATGCCTTCGCCGAGCAATTCAGATTCCTCTCCGTCGACAGGGGTGTCTCCAACGACAGGATCGTCGGGGCCATCGATCACAGATGTTTGGAGAAGGGAGGCTCGTTACAAAGCAGGGATAAAGCCCTCATCCAAGGAATGATCGAGAACAGCGACCGCAAGATTGCGGAAGCCATCATCGATCAAGAGGCTCTGACGAATGAGCATATCCCTGAGGCGGGTGGAGGCGAGGCCGAATCCGCAGGTCCGGATCCAGAGACTCGATGAGTCTCTCGAGGCACTGGGATTCCGCCTCGACTCCAACGGTCGTTTCTCCAAGTCGTACTCATCCCCCGTTGCGAACCTCAGGATGTCACTGTCATGCGGGATCGACGACCTATCGTCGGTCTTCGCAGAGCTCCAGATAGATGACCCCCACGCACTCGACCGCTCCATCCGTGATGGAGAGATCATCGTTCGAGAGAACGCAACTGCCATTCTGTCACTCGGCAGGATGGTCAGGTCCGCTCAGCTCGGTGGCCCATCGGGGCCTGCCGGGCTGAACAATGTGAATCAGCCACTGACGTTCCCGGGACCCAGGTGGTGGCCGATGTCCGTGGAAGAGGGGGACCAGTCCAAGTACGAACAGAAGATCAAGGATCAGACCAGATATCACCCCCAGTACATGCCCATCGGCGAAGCCGCCGGGATCCCGGGCTCGCCGGATGGATACATGTTCATCCCCGATCGTGCATCCCACGCAAGATTGGTCAAGGACAGACAGCGAACGCTCCTCGAGTACACCACGACGGACGGCAGGACGGGAAGGGTCCCCGTCGACGATCGTGGCAAGATCGGGGATCTGACGCAGGAGCTCGGCAAGTTCAAGATCAACCTCATCCCCAGGAATGATGGGACCGTTGCCGAGCTGACGAAGGTTGATTCCCGTGGTGACACTAAAGGGATATGGGAGATCAACGGGAAGCCGGAGGTCCCTGGTTTCGCATACATAGATGACGACGCCAGGACGAGCTACTCGCTGCATCCCGAGCTGCTGTCGGATCCAGATTGGGCATCCGGCAAGTGGTCGCCGGGCAGGAACAACTATTAGGAGGTCATCGACATGCCATCTCCGATCAGACCGGTGAGGGAGATCGAACAGAATGTGCCTGCCGCTCTGATGGGTGGGGGTTTCGGATCCCTGTCTCCACTCCAGCAGATGTTCCTCGGCGAGGAGGCCCAGATGACGGTCAAGAAGATCACGAGGGTCGATGTCAGGGATGCCGAGAACCTCCACAAGATCTGGCTCGCCAATGATGACTTCGAGATCGAGGCATCGATCCAGGACGATGAGGAGATCAAGCTCATCGTCCCCGGGGATGTGGACGATTATGATCTGATGAGGCTGAAGACCAACGGCCTCGTCGTGGGGAGCGGTCGCAGGGTGACTCCGACCAAGAAGGGGAACAAGGTCCTAAGGGATACCATCCTCAAGTCTCCCTCCGACTTCCAGATGAACAGGACGAGGGAGAAGTACAGGTCAGAACCGGAGGACTAGATGCCCAAGTTCCGACGCCTCGCATTCCCATATGATCCCAAGAATCTCCTCAAGGAGACGGGTCCTCCTCAGCTCAGGGTCAAGCGAGGCCCGGAGGGAATTGTCGAGCATGTCGACGTGCCGGTGTACCAGACTCCTCCACTGATCGCACCATCGGGTGTGTTTCCAAAGGCTGCCCCATCTGAGGTTGAGAGGTACTATCGGATGATGCGTCCTCCGGAGAAGGAGGAGGGCAAGCCCTCCCCATCCAGGGCGGCATGGGATGAGGCACTCAAGAACATGCAGGTATCGAAGGAGGGATATGCACCCAGATTCCCTCAGGGGTTCCACCCCTGGGTGTCGGGAATGGGATCCACCGAGGATGACATCGCAGCCAGGGAGCTGGCCGAACAGGACCCGGAGCTGGCGAAAGACATCAAGTCGCAACGAGGTGGCAGGACCCGCAGGATGGACTGGTGGACCCAGGATATGCTGGAGATGGCCGAGAGGGAGGGGCTGCTCCCTCACCCATCGATTCACGAGGAGGAGTTCACGCCCGGCCTCGCCATCAACAGGTTCATGGGGGATCCCTCCGAAAAGGGATATGCCTACCAGGAGAAGCCCATCGCTCCCGCCAGCATCTCGTCCAAGAGGGACTTCACGATCACCGATCAGTATCTCAGATACATGATGAACGCAATCGCCTCTCCGACGGGGAGCGTGAACATCCCCGTCTACACGCAGGACAAGTGGGTGAGGGGCATGATCAAGGGAGAACCGACTCTCGACAAGATCGCCGCCGGGACCCTCGCCATCGGAGACAAAGAACTGATCGACTGGCTCATCACGTGCAACAACGTGGCCTTGCAGTGGGGGGCGGATCAGGCGAAATCCAAGAAGAGACTCCCTCCTCCAGATCTGCCACCACGACCCGAGGGCATCGGGCTTCAACAGAAGTCCTCCGAGGATCTCATCGAAGAGATCACGACCTCGGGAACGCTGAAGAATCTCATCCTGCAGGACATCTCCTCTAGGGAGGGAGTCCTGGATTCCGGCATCGACGTGACACCGATCGTCGACAGGGCGCTATCGAACCTGTGGGTGATGTACACATCCAAGAAGATGGCCGAGAAGGGAGGGTTCACCGGATCGGATCAATCTCCGTACGCCTATGTCGTCGAGAAGGTCCTCAGGAAGATCAGGGAGATGGGCAGGGAGATCGCAGAGACATCCCTCCAGTCGGCCGGCGATTTCGAGGAAGGAGTTCAGAACACGTTCATCGAGACTCAGGGAACATCCGTGACTCAGGAACAGGCGGAAACCGCCTTCTCCTACAACAGGGAGGAGGCCAGGAGGATCATCGAGAACTCCGACCCCGGGTTCATGGATGCGATCAACCAGGAGTTCGCAGAGTTCATGTTGTCTGGATGGATGCAGATGCCGAGGCGCTTCTACACCACCGACATCATGTTCAAGATGATCCCCCACCTCGACCTGAGCCTTGGAAGCGATCTCAATAGGATGGATCCCATCGGGGTTGTTCCAAGCTCGTTTTGCCCCAACTGTGGAAGGACATCTGGAGAGGATCCCGAGACGGGAGAGGTGATCCCCGCCATGTCCATGAGGTCGGGAGAGCCACAGAAGAAGTTCTGCAACTTCTGCACCTTCGCAGACCCGGAGACGGGACAGCCTACCGAAGAGGGATTCTGGCTTCCATCCAACGCCCACAAGATGTACATCGGGATGCCCAGCATCGCCGCCCTCGCATTCCTACACAGGGAGGCGACCAGGGAGAGGAATGCCGAGGGTGGTGCGGAGCTGTCCGACAGGTACAAGAACCTCAGATTGCTTATGGGAAACCTCCAGGCCCCCGTCATCTCCGGAGGAGGTGGCGTCACATCTGCGGCCAGTAACAGGAGGCAGTTCAATCTCATGGGGATCCCGGACAGGGCGGACGAGTTCGGACTGAGATTGTTCCCCGTCTCTGCTGGCAAGAGGATGGATGACATGACGACGGAGGAGGTCGACCTGTTGAGTGGAGGTATCTCGATAGGAGAATTCCTCAACACCCAGGGGTGGCAGTCCCCCTCCGTCGGAAGGAAGGGAATGTACCTGGTGCCATTCGACAACTGGGCCGAGGAAGGGTGGAGGATCTTCACCAATCCTGCCGAGAGGGCGCAGATCTTCGCCCACGGAATCTCGGAGCAGATCGCCGGAGGGTCGACGATCCCGGGATACGAAAAGGACATCGGTATGTCACAAGGAGTGGTCGAGACCGACGACCCGATAACGAAGGCGGCGAAGGTCCTGTTCGGGAAGGTGAGAGGGTCTGGACTGAATGATGTCGGGGCCTTCAGCGAGGCCTTCCTGATGAGAGAGTACCCCAGGCATCTTCCGGAGGCCCTCGAGAAGGCGGGGTTGCAGATGCCCTCGGAGGATGTCATACAGAACATCCTCAAGAAGACGATGCAGATCAACGAATCTGCCAGGGAGGCCAAGACGCTCGGGCAGAGGAAGAGCGTCGTACAGACCGAAACCATGGAACAGATCGTCAAATCATCCATGCACGCCGCCAACTGGATCTATGGAGGAGTCATCTCCCAGCTGGCAGGTGGTGTCCCGGTTCCCAATGATGTCCTGAGGCTCCTCGTTGGGCTGGACGAGGTCCAGGAAGGACAGACTGCTCCGAGGGGAGTTGGGCAGGTCAGGGAGATCATCGACAGGATGGCGAACATGGTCGTCAGCTCGTACCCCGAATTCGCAGGTATCTCCCCTGGGACCGAGGCCTTCAAGGAGAGGGCGATCCAGCAGGTCAGGGAGACCATCATCGACGATCTCCTCATCCTGAACAAGGGAGGGAGATCGCCATCGGAGTGGATGGAGACGGTCGGACTGCAGGATGAAGATGTGACGCACGTGTTCGATATCATGCAGAAGATGGGGGGCGATGTGGAAACGATGCCGCCTCTCTTCGATGACTTCGAGCCATTCAAGGGCAAGAGGGAGAGGGGAGTCACTCCTCCTGGTCCTCCTCTCGTCGAGAAGTACCACGAGAATGTGGTCGAGCAGCTGACCGACGAGATGATGGTGGGGAAGAAACCCGCCACTGACGAACAGGCGATCTCGATGAGGGCCAAGGCGAGGGAATTTGCGGAGAAGAGGTGGGAGAAAGCCCTGATGTGGTTGAGCAGGACTTCGACATTGTCTTCCGAGACGGAGAATCTCAGGTCTCATTTCTCACCCGGCCCTGTCGGAAATGCATCGGAGGAGGTGTTCGCACCACTCTTCGCACCGAACCAGAAAAAACAGGTCGATGACATGATCGAGAAGTCGATCGGCAACATCTCCGGAGCGCTCTCCAGCACGATGGGGATTCAGGACCCATATGCGACCAGACCAGGGGTCTCGCCAGAGATGAAAGGTCTCATCACGCAGACATTCGATCAGCAGTTCGGAACTTCCGATCAACCGTACATGGAGATGAATCGCCTGAAAAATGATCTGGTGATAGCCGCAACCGGTCTCTTCGGATTCGGGAACGAGTATGGGAACGAACCGAAGGGCAAGATGGTGTCAGATGTGCGGTTCGATCAGGCCAAAAGATCTTTCATATTCGAGGCCGATGTCTCGGAGAATCTCCCAGATGGCAACTATACCCTCATCCAACAGAGGAAGGCTCCGAAGAAAAACAAGGCTGGAGAGGTGATCGGAGAGGATGTCGTCCCGTCCTCGATCAAGGCCAGGCTGAGGAAGGTCAAGGATGAAGACGAGAGGGGAAATGCGAGAGAGAGGTTCTTCTGGGAGACGAAGGAGGAGATGCCTCCTGGTGTGATGCCGGGGTTCGTGGTGGGGAACTACGTTCCCGCAAAGGAAACGAATGTCCCCGGGGTGGAATCCAAATTCAAGACATCGGCAGACTACTCGCCGGAATCCATAGTCGAGAGGTACCCAGGATTCGAACTGACACCGGACAAGGTCGTCAATATGAGGAATGCCATCCAGAACTTTGCCGTCAAACAGTATCTTGGTGGGGAGTACGGGGTTGGGAAGGACTCCTATGCGATCGGGAAGACGCTCTTCACGGCGCTGATGCCCGTCGAGCTCCAAATGGCATTTCAGCATGGAAAGGCGGCAATGGAGGTGGACGAATTCGAGGGACGAGTCGATCCGACGGCGAAGGCTCTCGGTTTCATAATGAAGGTCTACGAACTACATTCTGCAGGGCGACTCGACAACGAGGTGGAGATCAGGAGGCTCGGTGCCAAATATCCAGAGGCCACACCCGATATGTTCAGGAAGGTCATCCAGGAGATAGAGGATAAACAGGGTCCGACATGGAGGACCATCGAGATCGTGAATGGCAACAGAGGAAACAGGGCCGTTGAGGATATGTTGACGAGGCAGAACGTCATGAGAAGAGGAGAACAGGACGAGAACATCGATCGGCACGAGGAAGCCAGGAGGTTGATGTCGTCCTCCAACAGATCGATGAGGCGGGTGTCGGAATCCACGACGAGGCCGAGGATGACGAGGAAGGCCTCCCATGATGGCGAGTACAGGATCATCCTGCATGCCAACACGGACGACAAGCGGGTGAGTGGGCTGATGTTCGCAGATCCCATCGGCGATGACGAGGTGGCCCTCTTCACATTCCCGAGGGCTGGGGATCATGCCTTCCACAATGCCAACGTGTCGTTCCCACTGACATTGGCGTTTTGCGACACTCAGGGCGGCGTGGTGAGCATCAGGGATATGGAGGCGATGAGTCGTCAGGCATGTGCATCCGGCGATCATCATGTGAAGTACGTCATCGAGGCGAGGCGTGGGGCGCTGGATGAAGTGCGAGTCGGGGACAAGATGGCCATCTCGGAAGACGGGATGCACATTCGGTTCCTGCGATGAGGTCGTCGTTGCAGGTTGTTTGGGTGCTTTTGTGTAAGAAGTCGAATCAACATGAGGCTGTGACATCAAGGCCAAGAGCTAGGAGGGTCCTCAATGCAATCGGCAAGGGTTTGGCAGACGCAGTTCAGGAAGGGCGGGGTCGCTCCCCCCGAAGAACTTCCGACCATCGACTATGATCTCGTCAGGAACAGCATGAGGCAGATGGGTGTCAACCCAGCGCCGAGGCGAAGCGAGATCGATCCCGCAGGAATCGGGAATCTCGTGAGAGAGGCGATGACTCCCGTGAGGCCGGAGTACAGACCGTCCGCATCTCAGTGGCTTCCGGGTGGAGGTCCTCAGAGGCGACTCAAGTTCGCCAGCGAGGAGCCGGTGGAGTCCACCGTGTGTGGAACATGCGGCATCCCCCATCCATGCCATCATGATGTGCAGGCGGCGATGGATGCCGGCGATGTGAATGCCGTTCAGGCGATGAACGAGATCCGCAACATGCGCAGGATGGCTTTCGTCCAGGCCCAGGAGCAGGCCGTGACGGCAGCCGAGGGGGCCTTCGTCAAGGAGGCATCCGCACGCCAGGAGCGGAGAACGGCCGTGTCCCAGATCCTCGACGAGATGGAGAACGATCTGACGGTCGAGGCGAAGGATGACAAGTGCAAGTGCGCCGATGGGTGCAAGTGCCCCGATGGCGAGTGCAAGTGCAAGAGCGGTTGCATCTGCGCCAGTGCGGCGGGCGATGGATTCAAGTCGGTCTCGGCCCTGAACCCCGCAGAGCGGGAGCGCCTGAGCAAGTGGGCCAGCAAGAACGGATGGGATGCGGAGTACGCAGAGAAGTTCTTCTCCCCGGTCGACGATGGGATTCCCGAGGCGGTCAAGAAGATCGCCGCAACGACCCTCGACGAGGCATCGAAGAAGAGCATCGTCGTTGCGATGTTCAAGGAGTCCAAGCTGACCGGCGAGCAGGCGAACCGCATCAAGGAGTACTGGCGGGACGAGTTGCAGTATCAGGACACCGACTGGGTCAACGACCTCGTCGCAGATCCGGACAAGTGAACGAGGTGATCAGGATGGGGAAATGGTGCCCCGATGTGGTCAGGCTGCAGGGTGCAGTTGATCTGAGGAGGCTCGGTCTCACCGCCGATCGAGCCGGTCAACCGACCGGTGAGATCAGGCGAGCCAGCAAGTTCAGGAGGATCTCCTACAGGGATGGGATCTCGATGGATGAGATCTCCGATCCCGATGTCCTCGCTGCATTCAAGGCCGCCATCGAGGCAGGACTGATCCCTTCCGGAGATGGAGGAATCTGACATGTCAGGTAAGGTGCAGAGAAGCGACAAGAGAGAACAGGAGTATGACAGGTATGCCGAGGCCCTCCTCTCTTCTGACAGAAGCAGATCGATTGCTGACATGTTCGGTTCCGGTCGTTCGGTCTCGTACCAGCAATCGGATGCAAGACTGCTTCCGACGATGACGAGTGGACTTCTCAACCTGTCCGAGATGGATGGACCGAGGAAGGCCGATCCCGCCCCCCGCCCGAAGTTCAGGTTGGCGAGCGATCTCGGAGATGAGATGTCCCATGAGATGGTGAGGAGAGCCATGAACCGAAGGGTCATGGCCGGACTCCCACTCCCAGAGATGTCCCAACTCCTCGAAGAGGACCGTTTCGTCGAGGAGCCCGAGTCGGTGCCTGCAGATGAGATCCTCGCATCCATCGATGCGATCCTGCCGACGATCGCCCGGAGGGCGAGTGGACAGATGAACCGAACCGCCCAGAAGACCGCCGTCGATCTCGTCAAGATGCTGGGACTCCCAGAGGATCAGACGGACTGGTTCGTCGCCAGGATCGAAGGAGGAGTCACGAGCCCGGAGGTCTTCAGGCGAGATTTGAAGATGGCTTTTTCTTCCGAGGAGGTGCTGTGAACGATGCCAAGACTGAGGAGAATTGGCGAGCAGCTCGGTTACGGGTATCAGCCAACGAACGAGGACCTCGCTAGGGTCAGGATGGCGGAGTTGCGCCAAGGACAACAGCAGGCCGAGGAAGAGCGTGAGCTGATGCTCGTCCGTGAACAACAGGAGAGGTGGGTCCAGGCGGGAGCCACCCGTGCTCCGAGACGACCGTTCACCCCGCAGACGCCGGAGGAGTACGAACAGTACTCACCGTACGATGTCCATCGAGGAACCGTGCGCCGGATGGACGATGCCGTCGACTACGACTTCGGGCCCAGCGACCTCAGGATCGCCGGGATGCCGAATGGGATGCATGTCATGGATGATGTCGGTCTTCTCGAGGACATCCTGATGGAATCCATCGAGGATCGAAAGTCCAGGGTCGACAAGGACAGACAGGAGCGGGAATCCAAGGTCATGGACGAGATCGCCTGGGAGGAAGCCCAGCTTGCGAAGATGGGGCTCCACAAGGACGATGGCACGAGGTTCTCCGGTTCCAACATGACATCCGGCAGGATCACGAGGACCGCCAACGAGCGTGATGCATCGAGCGGGTTCGGTCTCAGGGACTACGCATCGATGGACATGGCGAGGGAGCGGTATCAGCAGATGATGTCCAATGTCGCAGATAGGAAGAACTCCATCAGGAGGAAGTTCGCTTCCCCCGAGGAGCGACGTCGGGAGATGTTCGACCGTGAGAACCAGCGCTCCACCTCTCTTCAGGAGAGGTTCGCCATGAGTCAGACGCTCGGGAACCTCAGCGACAGAATCGCCGAGATGGACGAACGGCACGGTGACGGGGGCATCAGAAGGGCTGGTGGTCACGAGACCGACTACCGCAGGGGCTACGAGCAGGAGCCGGATTACGAGCGATACTACGGTCGCAGACCCGTCCAGGATCACAGAGTCAGCTATGTCTGATGCCGGAGGGTGACAAATGGCGACATCCCGAACCTACAACCTGATGAACAAGATGTCCGCCGACATCCCCAACGGTGTCGGAATCTCCTCCATCCCAAACGGATCGGACTTCGGAGATTCTCAGGGCGTCCAGCTCTCGGATGGAGGAGAAGAGCAGGCCGAACAGCAGAAGGTCCCCCTCAGGGAGATCGTCGCAGACATCCTCCTGGCAGCCGCAACCAACAAGGGGCCGGAGGAGATCTCGGACATCGCAAAACGAGCCATGAATGCGGAACTCCCTCAGGAGCTGATAGGGAATGATGATGCCTTCAAGATGGTCGTCGCCCTCGGTAGGAGGGCCGGTGAGGATCAGTCCGTGCCGGCGATGAACCCCGACACCGGGACGAGGGAGCACACGCTCGACCAACTCGCCTCGCAGATTGCGAGCGAGGCCGGATGGAATCCGGAGGAACTGATTCAAGAGGCGGAGGAGAGATCTACGATGCCAAACGCAGGACAGGATCTCGGAGTTCAGGCCTCCATCAGGTCTGCCGCAAAATCGGAGCCACAGGACCCCCTGAAGAAGAGGAAGCGTGGCAATCCGTTCAAGGTCCTCATGGGAAAGGTCCAGAAGCTGCTCGATCATGGCATGGGCAAGCACGAGATCGTCAGGAAGATGAAGTCCCAGGGCAAGGGGTGGGACCCGGAGACGGTCGCCAGGTGCGTCGACATCGTCAAGGAATACAACCGTCGTGACAAGCGGAAGGGCAAGTCCAAGGAGAAGCCCGAGAAGAAGTCCGAGGAGAAGAGATCCTTCAATCTCAGCAGGTCCATGGAGAGGACGGCTGGAGAGAGGCCGGGGTTCAAGTACGACGATCCTGCGAAGAGGAAGTCGGTCTATGACATCGAGCGTGAGCCGGCGATGCAGTCGACGATGGAGCTCCTCACGAGGATGATCTATCTCAAGAATGCATCGAACTTCGACATCGATCTCAGCAACGAGAACCGGGGTGGCATGGACCACGAGGTGGACAAGAGGTTGGCCAAGCGACAGCTGAATGCGATCATGACCGAGCTCCGCAAGAGACAGTACGCCGATGAGGATCTCTCCCCCCTCGTCGAGATAGCCTCGGGCGAGATCAAGGAGGAATCCTCATGAGCAAGTACCGATACCTCCGCCGAAAGGCTTCCGACGATTTCGTCGATGAGAAGAAGGATGATGCCATCACCATCGGTCCCGATGAGGAGTGCGAATGCCTTCCGGATCGTGATGAGTGCTCGGAAGAAGACGATGCGTGTGACACATCCGAGTTCGAAGATGAGATCGACGACCACACGGTCCAGGAGGAATCTGACGATCCGAGCGAGGAGAACATCGACCATGGCGATGATGATTCCTTCGACTTCGACATCGGCGATCATCTCGAGAGGATACTGAGCCTGTTCGGCCTGGGAGAGAGGGATGGGTTCCCGAAGGGGATCTCCGGCCTCCTCAGCAAGATGCTGTCGCCGGACCTGATGTCATCGCTCCCCCACGCAGATGTCGCCCTCGACGATGAGGATCTCGACTCCGCAGACAGGGCCCATGGCAAGATGATCATGATGCATGGTCACAAGTCCGGAGACGAGCCGATGCACGTCAAGAAGAAGATCATCGACTTCGGAGATGACGAGGATGCGCTCGGGGAGGCCTCCAGGAAGGTCTCGATGAGACTCGCCGCCATCAAGGGTCTGAGGACCTCGATCCCGAAGAACATGAGGGTTGCGTCCAACGATCTCGAGTCCGTCGTGACCGACAGGGTCGAGTACATCGATCTCCTGAGGGAAGGCTTCGACATCGCCCATCGTCTCGCAGATGCGGGCGGCAAGGTCGTCCCCTCGCAGGTCGCCGATCTCGTGGTGTGCATCAACCCGGGGGAGTACAGGGATAGCATCCCGTCATCCGCCAGGAGGGTCGTCGCCGAGGTCATCTCGGACCTGGCGATGTATGGCGAGAGCGAGGGCTTCTTCAGGTCGGCCGCCTGCAGGATCAAGACGGCCTATCGCCGGATCGTGGATGGCGAGGAACCGATGTCCCGTGTCGCATACTACGAGGTCAGGACCGCTCCGGCCGAGGAGGCCGAGGGTTACAACCCATGTCCGAAGTTCAAGAGCTCCGGCGTGGAGGTCCCCGTCGAGTGGACCTTCTGCAGGGACTACTGCATCGAGGGCAAGCAGCAGAACGACGGCAAGGTCGAATGCAAGTTCTCCTCGTGGCTCGAGGATGTCGCCGACTCTCACGAGAAGGCGATGAATCGCCTCGACGAGCACAAGAACCCCGCCAATGAGGACATGAGGCTCAGGATCCCGGATGGGAAGAAGGAGAATCCCAAGCGGGAGATCGACACCCACATCGAGACCAAGCTCGACAAGGATGGGAAGCGTGGTCGTGAGTGGGATGACATGATGCCCAAGGCCGGACTCGCAGGCCGGCACATGAACGTCGAGGCCCTCATCGGAGAGATCCTCGATGGATCGAGGCTGGAGAGGCACGAGGTCGGAAACGACGATTCCACGGAGAAGAGATTGAGGGATGCCTCCTCTTCGAAGATCAAGGATGAGTCGAGGGAATCCATGTTGGAGGATAAGCGAGATGATGCCGCCTTCAAGGATGGCAGGTCCAATGAGGAGGCCCTGATCGCCGAGGTCCGCCCGAAGAAAGATTTCAACATCGACAAGCTGCTCGACGAGCTCATCCAGGATGCGTTCCCACGAGATCACGACGAACGGCCCAAGGGGTGATCGATATGTGGTGGCGCAATGCCAAGCTATCGGTATTATCAGCACTCAGTGGAAACTACATTCCTGGAGGAGTCGTCAGGAAAACTTCTGAAGGGATCATCGCCCCGTCCATGGAGAAGACGGATAATGAGCGAGCCATGGAGATCCGCAAGACGAACCCCAACGAAATGTCCACGGAGGACAAGCTCAGATCCACCGTCAACCGGGATGGCAACATGCACACCCCACCCAAGGTGAACACGGACCAAAGTGGGGAAGCAAGTCTCGAAATGAGCGGTGAACAAACGGTTCCTGCATCTTTCCGACCAGACCAGCGTCCCACGAGTCCCAACGATGGGTGGGATGCTCAGCCCCCGATGGGTCCTGTATCAAAGAGCACATATCCCACCGTCCCGCCACGCTGAAGCAGGAGGAACAGAAATGCGCATGGCTGGAATGCAGGGACCAAGAAGGATAGGGACCAACCTGTCCGGAGGTCGGGTTTTCGCCGGGAATCCAGCATCGATGGGCGAGGTCGCATCCGCCCAATCGAGGATGATGTATCAGAGATCATCCGTTCCTTCGGGACAGGATGGGATGATTCGTTCGGGTGTGCCAGAGATGAACTACCATCTGGCAGGGTCTGCGACCGTCCAGACGGGAGGAATGGTCAGACAAGGAATAAGTACGAGTTCTGGCGCAATCTTCACATCTCCGTCATTTTATTCACCTTATCATACGCCATCTTCATGGCAGATACCAACAGTTCGTAGGGAGGTCTATAAGTGGTGTCTTGGTCCTAAAACCTTAGTAACTATGGCTGATTTGACACAATCAAGGATCGATGAGCTGCTTCCTGGCGATTCGATCATGACATCAGACGGTGTCCCTGGTGAGGTGACCGTCATCAGCCGCCGGTTCTACTCTGGCAAGATGAGATCAATCAAGGTGAGGGGAAGCAGTTGGAAATTGGAGACCACTCCAGATCATATCCTGTATCGGGTCAAGGAGGGTCATCTCTCCTGCAGATATGCGTGCGGGTTCAATTTCTGTCGAGAGAAACAGTTGTGTGAAACCCATCACTGTGACGGATGGAAACAACTTCCAAAAAGCGTCGAGATCGAAGAGGTGAGATCTGATGAGTTAAATGTCGGTGATTTCCTCTATTGCCCCACTAACATCCTGACTGGACAGAGGGAGGATTTCTCTCCAGAGATGATGAGGTTGTTTGGTCTTCATCTGGCGGACGGGACCTTGACATTCAAACACAGAAACGGGAAGAAGATCCCATCATCGATCCGTCTGACATTCGGGTCGAAAGGGACATCCGAGCTGATCGATCACATCACTCAGATCATGAAGGATGAATTCGATGTCGAACCGAACCTCAGGACCGTAAATGGGAAGCTAGGAGAATGGAAGTCCCTGGACATCTACAGGAAGGAAGTGTCCGATCTCTTCCTCACCCACTGTGGACATGGTTCGAAGGAGAAGAGGATCTCCGAAACTCTCCTGTCCCAGAAGCCGGAGCTATTAAGGGAACTTGTGATCGGATTCATCCTCGGAGATGGCGGAAAATCCCCCAATGGTCAGATCGCCATCAAGAGCGTGAATTTGGGATTGATCTCTCAACTCAAATTCATCTTGACTGGACTTGGATGCATTCCTACGGTGGAAGATCAGGGCAACATCTACAGGATCTACATCAATGGAGTGGAGGCCAACGATCTCTTCGCATCCTCATCGATCCCATTCGGGAACTACAAGACGGATCAGGTGGAGCGCAAACATGCCAACTCCAGCCGATCGATCATGGTTGGGGACAAGGTGTTCCATCGCATCATGGAGATCGAAGATGAGGATTACGATGGGTTCGTATACGACCTCAGGGTTGACAACGAGACCGGTGTTCACAAGTTCCTAGCCAATTTCGTGGTGGTCTCCAACTGTGAGTACTGGATGTCAAATGAGGCTCGCATCGCCATCGCCATCGATTTCTATTGTTTCACTCCTGATATGCAGGTGATGATGGCAGATGGGACCAGCAAATCTATCTGTGACATCAACGATGGAGATGAGGTCATTCGAGGTGACGGTAACCCTGGCAAGGTTCTTCGAGCGATGTCGAGGGATGCCTCTGAGGAAATACTCACAATCTCGGCCGACGGGATTGACCCCATCGAATGTACTCTCGGGCACAAGTTGTTGAGATCAACCGAGGAAACAGTCGAATGGGTGCAAGCCCAAGAAATCAGAGAGGGAGATTCTCTTCTTTCTCCAACATCGATCGTTGATGGAAATGATGATCGTGGTGGTTATGTAGAACGGCGTGTCATCGGAATTGCGAGCAAGCATTACAGCGGACCTGTCTACGATCTAGAGATCGAAGACGAACATTCATACACCGTCAACAAGATAGCATGTCACAACAGTGAGTTTCCATGTAGCAACATCGAGCTGGAATGTGCAGATGCGTCCGTCAAGGACTTCTACGAGGGCCTGATCAAGAGGATCAAGCTCGAGGAGTCCCTTCCGCAGATCCTGAGGGAATACTACGGCAAGGGCGACGCCTTCGTCATGTGCAACCTCGACTGCGAGGAGTGTGGAGGGAGTGGAGTCGATCAGGGCGGCAAGGAGTGCGATCACAAGGGTGCGACATGGAGGGGAATCAGCGTCCTCAATCCCGAAGAGGTAGAGGTCTCTCCGTTCAGCAACATCATGCCGGAGCCGCCGATCTACCTGCTCCCCAATGCGGACCTGAAGAGGCTCGTCCAGACGGGCCAGCCGAAGGACATCTTCCAGGCCCTTCCGCAACAGACGAGGGAGGCCGTGAGGAAGGGACTCCCCATCCTGATGGACCCATTGACCATCACCCACCTGAAACATGGGTCCTCGTCGTATCAGACATATGGTCAGTCCATCATCAGGAGGCTGTTCCCGACGCTGGTCTACAAGGACAAGTTGCGACAGGCCCAGTTCCTGATCGCCGAGCGGCACATCGTTCCGATCAAGATCGTCAAGATCGGCAGCGAGCAGCGACCTGCATCTCAGGAGGACATCAACGATGTCCAGGAGAGGTTGGCGGAGGTCGCCAATGACCCACTTCTGACACTTGTGACACATCATGCATTTGATTATGAGTGGGTGGGCAGCTGTCTGGAAAAATCTGCGGAGGTTTTGACTAAAGATGGATTCAAACATTTCGACGATGTGACGGAGGAAGATCTGATCGCATGTTACGATCCGGAGATCGAGGGGATCGTATATGCTCCATACATCGAGAGACATCAGTATGATTATGATTCCGACAAGTTTGGACCATTGATCAATTTCTCCGCCAAGAAGTATGGCATCACCGTCACTCCGAACCACAGGATGTGGACCAAGAAGAGAAGATGGAACAACGATGAGGGCAAGTACGATGGGGAGTGGATGCTGGCAAGGGCGGATGAGATCACCGATCACGACCGTTTCCTCACCTGTCTTGGATCATGGGAGGGGACAATCCCGGATGTTCTTCCATACCAAGAATCCGGTGTTGACATGCTGTCAGATATCGAGCTGGACGATTTCCTCAGGTTCCTCGGATACTACCTTTCAGAGGGGACCCTGCAGAGACAGGCGAAACCATACGATAACAAGATGTGCAGCGTGTACATCTATCAGAATGGGGGAGAGGTTCACGAGAACATCGATTCAACCATGAAGAGATGTTTCGGGAGCAAAGTCAAGACCTGGGAAGACAACCGCTATGACAACTCGACAACCACATTCAAGATCCACAACACGAAATTGGCGGAGTATTTGAGGAAGGAATATGGACATGGGTGTGATGAGAAGCGAGTTCCCCGTTGGATCATGGGTCTTCCATCTGAACAGTTGAAGATCTTCCTCGATGCGTTGGTGGAGGGAGATGGCGATATATCTCAGACCAACAACGGGTTCGAAAAAACCAGATACTCCACCACATCCAAACATCTCGCAGACGCCGTTCAGGAGATTGCTTTCAAACTTGGTCATGATGTCACGATGACAGATGATGAAGCCCGTTATGAACCTCATCACAAACAGATATATAGGATCAACTGGACAGAGCGGCGAGGAGATGGGACTCATCCAATAAGGTCTAGGAACATCCACAAGAAAGAGTATCAGGACTGGGTGTTTTGTTTCACCGTCCCCACTGGGATGTTCATCACTCGTCAGGATGGTTTCATCGGAATACATGGAAACTCGGGGAAGATCCTCCAGCTCACCAACGAATTCGATCTCATCGAGGGGGAGATGATCGACGGTCTCGGTCTGAGCAAGGCGATCCTGTCGGGCGAGGGTCCGACATATGCCAACGCCCAGGTCGGAATCGAGGTCCTCGCCAAGAGGCTGGAGACGGTCAGGAAGAAGATCTCCGGTTGGATCGAGGAGAAGGTCTTCCGTCCGATAGCGATGTTCAATGGATTCACGAAGACGAACGAGCGAGGAGAGGACGAGTACATCTATCCGACGGTCAAGTGGACGGATCTCAGGCTCCGTGACAACACGCCGAAGGTCCAGTACATGTGGGAGGCCAGGAAGGCGGGGGATCTCTCTGCACAGACGTTCCTCGGGGAGGCCCTCGATGTCGACTTCGACCAGGAGGTCGAGAGGATAAGGCTCGAGGAGATGTCGACGGTCCTCAGCAATCCGCAGCTCGAGCTCGGGTCGCCAGGGGGAGGGATGGGTGCGGGGTACGGGGGAATGCCCGCCGGTGGGGACATGGGCGGGATGGGAGGGATGATGCCTCCTCCAACCATGGGTGCAGGTGGAGCTCCGCCACCTCCTGGGGGAGGATCTCCTCCCGGAGGAACGGCACCTCCGGGTGGGGGAGATGCATCCGGAGGGATGCCGACTCCCATCGGGATGGGGCCGAGTGCCAACCAGCTCTACGAGAACTACATGACGGTCATTGCCGATAGGAATGGGCTGATCGAGAGGGTGGTTCAGAATGGTGGGCGAAATGGCTCATCGTCCAACATCGTGGTATCTGGAGATGGGCATCGAGGGAGTCTCCCGGACGATCCAGACATCACCGATCTCACCCTGATGTCCCATGACGGGATGAACAGGGTCTCATTCGGGCCGCCGAGGGGTGATGGCAAGGCCCCCAAGCAGAAGTCGTTCTTCACCAGTGTCGAGCAAGCCCTCTACAAGGCGATCCTGTCCCAGAGATTGCCATACGACTTCTGGGCGCAGTACATGGTCGGAGGGGACCCTCGGATGAGGGTGGACGGCGCATTCCCCCAGATCAAGGTCGTGGTGGAGGCCGATGGGCGAGAGTGGCATGCCGATCCGAGCTCCATCGAGAAGGACAAGCGCAGGGATGCCTACCTGGCATCGCAGGGATGGTTGGTCCTCAGGTTCACCGAGGAGGAGATCGAGAAGAGGTTGAACGAGGTGATGGCGGTCATCTCCAAGGCGATCAATCAGAAGGTTCAGTCGATGGGAACGAGGGTTGCGGTAGAGATGCTGAACGGGAACAGGAGGGCGAATGTCGAGGGTCAACCGCCCACGACTGAAGTCGTGGGTTTCCTTGCCAAACAGAATCATGACTAGCCCGCACTAGAAGGTCTCGAATCCAAGGAGGGGCGGCACATGATGTGCCGCCCCTCATT
>Ga0315293_10001218_pt1 | contig 24957 bp, 18 predicted proteins | sample YL17G13_20_MG_FD_203071 | JGI IMG/M metagenome (GOLD analysis project Ga0315293, IMG submission 203071) | Sediment microbial communities from Yellowstone Lake, YNP, Wyoming, USA - YL17G13_20 | ecosystem: Environmental > Aquatic > Freshwater > Lake > Sediment | place: USA: Wyoming | collected...
AAGTTGTTAAATTAATTGCCACAAAATACCCTCAATTAGACAATGAAATTATTGTTAACCGCATTTTGGATTTAGAAAAACAATATGGCGCCTTAGATAATTCTGTAAGTTTCACAATTGCAAGAGAAATTGCCCAGGAAAAATATTGCAAGTTTAAAACCCAGTTAGAAGCAATTGATGCTGCAATCAGGGTTGGCTTTGCTTATAATACTCTGGGGGTGGTAAGCTCTCCTATTGAGGGTTTCACAGAGATAAGAATTGGAAAAACCCAAACAGGCGAGACTTATTTAAAAGCATTTTTTTCAGGCCCAATCAGAAGCGCAGGAACAACTGCAGCCTGTGTAGTAATTATTTTAATAGATTATTTAAGACAGGTATTTGGTTATGCAAAATATGATTCTACTGAAAAAGAATGTAAAAGAACAGTTACAGAATTATATGATTATCATGAGAGAGTCACTAATCTACAATATTTGCCTACTGAAGAAGAGATTTATTTTATTGCTAAAAATTGCCCCATACAAATTACAGGAGAACCTACTGAAAAAAAAGAAGTTTCAAATTATAAAAATTTACCTAGAGTAGAAACTGATTTTATCAGAGGGGGGATGTGTTTAACTATTGGAGAAGGGATTGCTCAAAAAGCTGCAAAAGGGCTGAGGATTTTAAAAAAATTGCAAAAAAATGATTTTAAGATTAATGATTGGGAGTGGTTAGAGGAGTATGTTAAATTACATGAGCAAAGAAATTTAGGAAAAACAGATGCAAGCCCCACATATATTAAAGATTTGGTTGCAGGAAGGCCTGTATTTGGATATCCTGGAAAAGGATTTAGATTTAGGTATGGGAGGGGGAGAGTTGCTGGTTTTTCTGCTGTAAGTGTTCATCCTGCAACGATGGCTGTTACAAATGATTTTCTTGCTACAGGAACTCAATTAAAAATAGAAAAACCAACCAAAGGGTGTGTTGTAACTCTTTGTGATAATATAGATGGGCCAATTGTTAAATTTAAAAATCAGAGTGTTAAAAAAATGAGTGATTATGAAGAAACTAAACAGCTTTATAATGAAATTGAAGAAATCATTTATTTGGGGGATATTTTATTTCCTTTAGGAGATGTTATTAACAGAAATTCTTTATTAATTACCTCAGGATATGTTGAAGAATGGTGGGCATTAGAATTAGAAAAAGCTAAAGGCAAGATAGAGGATTCTTATAATGTTGATTTAGAAAAAGCAATTGAAATTTCTAAAGAATATAATGTCCCATTACATCCTTCTTATATTTATTATTGGACCCAAATAACCTGGGAAGAGTTTTTAGGATTTATTGATTGGTTTCAGCATTCACGCATTAATAATGAGAAATTATTATTCCCTTATAATAAAACTGAAAAAATAAGATTTCAAATTGGCAAGAGAGCTTTAGAATTGCTTGGGGTGCCTCATGAAGTAGGAGTTGAGAATGTTATCTTAGATAAAACTGAAACAAAGGCATTGCTTATTAATTTAGGTTTTGATAAAAATTTTGACAAAGAATTACAAATTGATTTTGATTTTAAAAATTATCCAGATAAATATCTTGTTATTAATAATTTAAAAGAAAAACAAAGCGAGGTTAAAGAAGGGAGGAGGGTATTATCAGCAATAAATGAATTATCCAAGTTTAAAATTAAAGATAAGGCAGGAGAATTTATTGGAAGCAGGATGGGAAGGCCTGAAAAAGCTAAGCTTAGGAAGTTAACTGGAAGCCCAAATGTATTGTTTCCTATTGGAGAAGAAGGCGGGAGGCTAAGAAGCGCTAATGAAGCACTTAAAAAAGGCGTCGTAGAAGCAGAATTTCCTTTTAATTATTGCAAGAAATGCAATAGAGAAACAATCTATAGAGTTTGTGAAGTTTGTAATGAAAGAACTGAACAAAGGTTTTATTGCAAGATGTGCAGATCTGAGATTAACCAACCAGAATGCGAAGAACATAAAATCAGAGCTGGATCTAAATTTTGTAAAATTGATATGCAGCATTATTTTGAAAAAGCAAGAGAGAAATTAAATTATTTAAAAACAGACATGCCTGTTTTAATAAAAGGAGTAAGGGGGACTAGTTCTGAAAATCATGATATGGAAAATTTTGTGAAAGGGATTTTAAGAGCAAAATATAATCTTTGTGTTAATAAAGATGGGACCATAAGATATGACATGACTGAGCTGCCGATTACTCATTTTAAACCCAAAGAAATTGAAGTTAGTGTAGATAAATTAAAAGAATTAGGGTATTTGAAAGACCATTATGGAAAAGAATTAGTTAATGAAGAGCAGATTTTAGAATTAAAACCGCATGATATTATAATCCCTTGCAATAATTTAGCAGGAGATGAAAAAGCAGATGATGTTTTTATAAATGTGGCTAAATTCATAGATGAATTATTAATTAAGTTTTATAACCTGCCTGCATTTTATAATATTGAAAAAAGAAGTGATTTAATTGGAAAATTATGCGTTTGTATGGCCCCCCATAATTGCGCAGGAGTTATTGGAAGGATTATTGGGTTTTCAAAAGTTCAGGGGCTGTTTGCTTCGCCATATATGCATGCTGCTATGAGACGGGACTGTGACGGAGACGAGGCTGCTATAATGCTGCTGCTAGATGTTTTAATAAATTTCTCAAGAAAGTTTTTGCCTGCGCACAGAGGAGGGACTCAAGATGCTCCTTTAGTATTAAACGGGCAGATTAATGCACGAGAGGTTGATGACCAAATCCTTGATTTTGAATTAGTTGAAAAATATCCTTTAGAATTATATGAAAAAGCAGAACAAAAAATTCATTCTGGAGAAATTAATATTGAAACGGTTAAACAAAGAATTGGAAGAGGGGAAGACCCTTTTATTAATACTGGTTTTACTCACAATACAAATGATTTTAATTTAGGGGCAACCTGCAGCAGTTATAAAACCCTGCCTACTATGAAAGAAAAGGTCGAAGCACAAATGAATTTGTGTGTTAAACTAAGAAGCGTTGACCAGGGAGATGTTGCAAGATTAATTATTGACAGACATTTTATGAGGGATTTAAAAGGAAACTTAAGAAAATTTTCCCAGCAAAATTTCAGGTGCGGGAAGTGCAATGAAATTTACAGGAGGCCTCCTTTAAATGGCAAATGCGAACATTGCGGGAATCCAAAACTTATTTTTACAATTGCTTATGGAAGCATTGTAAAATATCTTGAACCTGCTTTAGACTTAACCAGGAATTATAAAGTCCCTGTTTATATTTCCCAGGATTTAGAATTGACTAAGAAGTATATTGAAAGCATTTTTGGAAAAGAAAATGAAAAGCAGGAAAGCATGGATAAATGGTTTGGGTGAAAGTATATTTTAAAATGCTTTTTAGTAATATACAAAACTTACTACTCTTTTCAGATGAGAAGGTTTAGGATTTTGTGAATAGCTTTAGAATATTTGCGGTTTTAGAATTATAAACATTACTTATCTACTCTAAAAGATATTAGAATATATTTTCTAATATAGTTTAATTTAAAAACCTAATTTTATTTTTTTGTTCTGAAGAGGCAAAATGGGGAGAGAAATAAAAGAAGAATGTGGTGTATTTGGAGTTTATTTAAAGAGTGAGGGTGATAAAACTTTAGTTCCTAGAGTTCTTTATACTGGGCTTTCACAATTGCAGCACAGAGGGCAATTAAGTGCTGGAATAGCTGTTTTAGATCCTAAAAGCGGGGTGTATAGAAAAAGATTAAGTGTTTTAAAAAAAACAGGATTAGTTGATGAATTATTTGAAGTCAATCATAATTCTAAAAGTGAAGAATTATTTTATGATTATAGGGGGATTGCGGGGATAGGGCATGTTAGATATTGCACTTCTGGAATGGCAAATAATGAACAATTTATCATAAATGGAACTCAGCCTTTTGAAAGAAGACATGGTAGGCTTTGGAAGAGATTTGCATTTTGTTATAATGGAAATTTAGCAAATCATAGAATACTAAGAGACAGATTAATAAAAAAAGAGGGTTATCATTTAGATACAACAACCGACACTGAAGTAATAATGCATTTAATTTCGCTTAATCTTAAAAGAGCTGAAGACAAATCTGGGGAGAACACAAAGCCAGAGCATTTTGAAATTAATATAGATTTAATGAATCAATTAGATGGTTCTTATAGTATGATTGAATTATTTGCAGATGGTGATTTAGTTGTGGTTAGAGACCCCCTTGGATTTAAGCCCTTGGTTTGGGGTGAAAATTCTGATTTTTATGCTATTGCATCAGAAAGTGTTGCTCTAGAAAAAATAGGGATCAATAGGTTTTACCCTGTTTCACCTGGAAGCTGTATGATTTTTAATAGATCTGGATTAAGAGAAAAGCAATTAGTCAATAGCAAGAGAAAGGCAAGATGTCATTTTGAGTTTGATTATTTTTCAAAAGAAGGTTCTGTTTTTGATAACAGGTCAATTCATTTAACAAGAAAAAAATTAGGAGAAAATCTTGCTGAGATAGAACCTTTAAAAAATGAAGTAAGGGCGAATCCTGAGAAATATGTTGTTTTTCCTGTTCCTAAAACAGCTATTCCAGCTGCAGAAGCTTTTGCTGAAGCATTAAAAATAAAACATAGCTCGGCAATATTGAAATCAGATGATAAAAGGGGGTTTATTAACAAAGGAAGAGCCAGAAAAAGAATAATGAGTAATGCTTATTTTGTTATTCCTGAGGAGGTTGAAGGAAAAGAGGTTTTTATTGTAGATGATAGTGCTGTAAGAGGGGAAACAATTCAACAAGTTGTTGGTCCTCTTCGAAAAGCAGGAGCAGAAAAAATTCATTTTCGTTCTACAGAACCCCCTATAAGGCATCCTTGTTTTTATGGAATTGATTTTCCGACTAGAGAAGAACTTATTGCAAGCCAATATCCCCCTCAAGAGTTTGAAAAAAAATTTGCTGAAATAATAAATGTTGATAGTGCAATTTTTCAGACACTAGAAGGATTAGTTAATGCAACTGGTTTTAGAAAAGATGAATTATGCCTTGCTTGTTTAAATGGAGATTATCCTACTCCTGGCGGGATGAGGTTGGCTAAAAAAGCTACAAAATGTAAATCAAAATAGTAGGAAGCATTAAGCACCCCATTAAATGAGTTCTTCTAACCCCTGCATAAATGCAGGTTAAACCTGTAAAAGCTGAGATAATAAAAACCAAAAATCCTAAAAATCCTGAGAAAAGTAAAACAACTGCTGAAAGAACAATTAAAATTATTAAAGAAAGTTTGTTGTAGCTGATTTTTGAAATATTTTTTGAAAATATTTTAGCAAGAAAAATTGTCAGAAAGGAAGCTAGGATCCCTGAAATTAAAATTGCTGTTAAAATAATTAATAAATTGTTTAATGAAAATATTTCAAGAAGTTTTGAAATTGCAACAGCACTTCCTGTTCTTGATTTTTGGATTGTATAAAGAGCTACGAAGGAGAGGCCCATTACAATTGTGTTTATACTCCCTAAAAGAATCAAAAATTCTTTTCTGTTTAAATCCCCTGTCACCTCGCTTCCAATTACTGCTGCTTGCCCGCTTCCTAAGGCAGGAAGAAAAGAACATAAAGGAGAGGCAATTAATGATGCTAATATGCTTTTTGTTATACTTTTCTTTTTTATTCTTATGTCCCTAAATTTTATTATTCTTTGTTGCGGGAGTTTTTGTTTTTTTGAAATACTAGTTATCAAAGATGAAGCACCAAATAATCCTCCAAGCATTGGAAGAAGAGGCTCTTTTAAATTTAAGTTTAGGCTTGCTATGCCTAAAAAACCTGCTAAAAGGAAGATTATAACTGCCCAGAATTTTGAACCCTTTTCAAAATAAAATAAAAATAAACTTGCTAAAATTAAAATAAAAGGCATTATTGTTAAAGCATTTTCATAGATTTTTGGAAGAAAGAAAATAAATAAAGGTGTAAACAAGAAAACAATAAAAATTCCTGCAATGCTTCCTATTAAGGTAAGAAGAACTGCTTCATAACCTCTTCCTCTAATTAAAAATTCGTGTCCTGGAAGAACTGAAAGAACAGAATCTTCGTCAGGAGCACCTAAGAAAATACTTGGGATAAAATCAATAAATGTGTGGGTTATTGATAGAGACACTATAAAAACAACTAAGATTATTGAAGAAATCCCTGCAAAATATCCTGCTGTTACAAGAGATAAAAGAAAAAATGCAACAAGATTTATATGAATGCCGGGAGTTAGGCCTGTGATTGAGCCGATAACGACTCCGATGATTAATGCGATTGTTAATTCTATTAACATTTTATAATTAAAAATTTAGGATTAATAACCTTATATACTTCTATATCAGAACTAAAAACAGAATTAGCATTGGAGTTTTTGATTTTAATCTAGTTCTTCTTTTTTGATTCTCGGATCTTGGTATATTCTAGTATTCTATTGTAGAGATACATAAATATTCTCGAGCAAATGTAACTTAACAATAGCACAACAGTTACGAATAAAATATATCTGATTATCCAATTTAGTTCAGCGTTAAAAAAAGTCATCTTGGAATATTTAAAATTAATAAAATAAACAAGAATATTGGTGTGTATTAAGTATATAACTAACGAATTTTTGCCAAATTCTCCGAAGAGATTAAATATCTTTGATGCCATTAAGGACGTACTAAAATAATTGTAAAAGATACGGAAAAACAAGAATATAAAGATTGGATAAAAGTATGTTAAAATTAATTTAGAATAAAGTAAAGAGAGAATTATACTTGATGATATGAACCACACAAAAAACTTAGTTGTTTTAGATGAACTTAACTCAGAGAGGTCTAACTTAGGCAGATACATTCCTATAATAAAATATAAGAGATACCCCCCAAAAAAGCATAAAGATACCCTGTTTGAGTTCCATGCCAGGGCCCGTAATTTTAGGTCCAGATATAAAAAAAACAAAGAAAAAGCAAAGATTGCACTTATAAGATAAAAGTTTTTAAAAAATTTCTGGAATTTAGAAAGGATTGGAAAAAGAATGTAGAATTGAATAATTAGAGGAATGAAATAATAATTACCATATCCCAATATGAGGTCTAAAAAGAAGCCAATAACATTAAAAGCTCCGGACCTAATGTAAGTCAGAAAATATTGAAATAGGGTAAACAAGAGGTATATTAATACTATTCTAAAAAAGAATCTTGAATAATACTTTTTCAAATCTATCTTTATTCTGTATCTTAATGATAAGAGATATCCACTGCAGATTATAAATAAAGGCACGGCAAATGAAGTAATTAGTTTTAGTGTATTAATATAATTATTTGTATAATGATCAGCAACATGCATTCCAATAACAGCAATTATTGCTAATCCTTTAACAAAATCAAAAAAAAGAAGTCTCTTAGTTTTAATGGGAGTCTTCCTTGCAGGAGGTAATTTTAATTCAAGAATCAAAAATATCAAAATTAAACCAAATGCAAACTCAAGTAGAAGTCGGAAGTCCATTACAAATGCCTCTTAAGAGGGTTGTTATTTATTTTATATTTTAAATTGAATTGTTTATAAGACTTAATTATTTGTTGTTCTAACCTCTTTTTCATATTATTATTAGATTCTCTTTATTTTTAATTTTATTGCCTTTGTTTTTTGGCAAAGCCATTTTAGCTGGGGGTTGTAAAATTGTCTCTAGTATCATCAAATTTTAACAACAGTAATCTTTAAAAAGATTATATTAATTAATTGATTAGGTGATTTTCTGGGGGGAGGTGATGATTTAAAATGCCAATTGATTTAAGAGCACAACAGCTAGCAAAACTTATTGTAGATTATTCTGTGTTTGTCAAAAAAGGAGAAAAAGTAGTTATTTCAGGAACAGAAGAAGCAAGAGATTTTGTTATTGCTTTGTATAAAGAAGTAATTTTAAGAGGAGCTCATCCTATTTTAAGATTCAGGCCTTCTGGATTATCTGCTTTTTTCTATAAATATGCAAATAAAGAACAAATAGAAAAATTTCCAGATGAATTTGATTATATTGTTAAGAATTGCCAAAAATATATTGGAATTTCAACAGAAAGTAATACAAGGGAATTAACTAATTCTGATTCTAAAAAAATAACAGACAGGCAGAAAGTAATGAAACCAATCCAAGATTATGTTGTTAATGAAAAACCTAAGATACATAGAGTAACTGTTGGGTTTCCGTGCATTGCTTTAGCACAAGAATCTGAAATGGACTTTATTGATTATGAGAATTTTCTTTATTCTGCTTGCTTGCAGGACTGGAAAAAAATAAGCAAACAAATAAATAAGGTTGCAGATAAGTTTAGAAAAGGAAAAAAAGTTTGGTTGAAAGGAGAGGGTGTTGATTTAAAATTTGAGATTCATGGAAATAAGCTTGTTGTTGATGATGGAAGAGAAAATATGCCTGGCGGGGAAATTTTTATGGCTCCTGTAAGAGAAAGCTTAAATGGATTTATAAAATTTGAGTATCCTGCAATAAGAAATGGAAAAGAAGTTAGTGGGATTTTTTTAAAATTTGAAAATGGAAAAGTTATTGAAAGCAAAGCAGATAAAAACGAAGATTTTTTAAAACAAATGCTTGCAACAGATGAAAATGCAAGTTATGTAGGAGAGTTTGGAATTGGAATGAATCCAAAAATAAACAGATTTACAAAAGATTTATTGTTTGATGAAAAAATAGGGGGAACAATTCATTTAGCTTTAGGAATGGCTTATAAAGAAAATGGAGGGGGAAATGATTCTGCTATTCACGGGGATATTGTCAAGGATATGAAACATGCAAGAATTGTTTTAGATGGAAAAGTTGTTCAAAATAAAGGTGTTTGGAAAATTTGAGCTTTTTTATTGATTTTTCAATAATTTAATAAACAATTTTAAGCTTTGATTAGATGGATTAAATTTATTATTCTTGATTTTGAGTTAAGTTTTATATATCTCTTATCACTTTATTAATTATGAGATATAAAATCAGAAGTCTTAGAAATTTTAAGAGAAGAAATATTTTTAAGACTTATGAGCCTGGGAAGAGAAGCGGGATAAATAAAGAAAATGCTGTTCCTTTTCTTTTTAAAATTGGACATGAATCATCTCATTTAGGAGGATGGATTGGGCTTTGGGCTTCTGGTGTTTTAATGGCTATTGAAAGTTTTTTTGGGATTAAGAAAAAAATAAAAAATTTTAGTTTTAATAAAAAAATGATTGAAATAAGGATTAAGAAGAGATAAAAATAAGCTTATTTTATAATTTTGATATTTGAAAATGAAGAAATCTAGTTTGTTGTCTTATTGATGTTTATTACAACTCTTTCTTATGGGGCTTATATTTTTAAGTAATTAATTATAAATCAGTTATTTCACTAAAAATATTTTATCTGCCTGAATCTGCAGATATTGTTTATATTCTGTTATTGTGCCTGTAGCAATTATTGTTTGATTGTTTTTTAAATTTAGGATTTTATCTATTGTAATATCAATCTTTCCTGTTTTATCTTTTACTGAAATGATTTGAAAATCTGAATTATTATAACTCTTTATATTAATTATTTCTCCTTGAATCCTTACTTTTTTATCAAGAAGATTTTTGTTTATATTTTTGATTTCTATTAGTTTAGGTTCTAGAATATTTGAGATAAGAAGAAGCAGAAAGACTCCAATTATGGAGATTATAAGAGAGATTTTTAGAGTATTAATTCTCATATGAAAGAGAATATAATAATCTTTATTAAGGATTTTGGTTGTGGGGTTTTATGAGAATTGCAGTTGAAGATGCAGAAAGATTTGCTAGGTATTGTGAGGAAATAAGACATAATTTTGATCCTAAATATTTTAATAGAAGTGCTTCAATGGCTAAAAGGTTGCATGTAACCCCGTGGCTTTTTGATGATATCAAAGTTGAAGGGCTTGAGAATATAGAAGTAGTTAAAGACAAGCAGTTATTTTTTGTTTCCAATCACAAGAGTTTGGCTGATTTTTTAATTCAACCATATGTTCTTTGGGAGAATCATTTACCTATTCCAAGGATTATTGCAGGAGCAAATTTATTTAAGTTTCCATTTAAGAATTTTTGGAAAAAATGCGGTGCAATTTCCTTTGATAGAAAAATAAAAGATAGGTTATATATCTTTGCTGCTTGTGAGGTAATTAGAGGGGTTCTTTTGTCTGGGGAGAGTTTATTAGATTATGCTGAAGGAACAAGAAACAGAGGAGAAGGAGTAAAAAAATTTAAAACAGGGATAATTAATTTAGCTTTGAAAGTTGCTAAATTTGGAAATGATATTTACGCTGTTCCTTCTTCTGCATATTATGATAATATAATAGAAAAAGATGCTTTAGAAACAGTTGATATGTGGAAAGCTAAAAGAGATTTTCATTTAGATAAAGGAGAAAAACTAAGAGCTAAACTTTATGATAATCTGTGTTTTTATTTTGATTACCTTGCTTATGTTCCAAGGGTGTTTTCAAAAAATAAAGGGAATGCTTATCTAAAGTTTGGAAAAGCCTTTCCTATAAAAGATTTTGATAAACTCTCTCTTGTTGAAAAATTATACCAAGAGGTAAGTACTCTAAGTAATCAAAAGCTTTAATAAGGTTTTGTTGTTTATTTTTTTATGGCAAAAGAATTATCTGTTGAAGAGAGATTTGAATTAATTAAGCGAAATACTGCAGAGATTTTAGGGGAAGAGGAATTAAAAAATTTATTAATCAAGAAGAAAAAACCTGTGATTTACTGGGGGACTGCTCCAACAGGAAAACCTCATGTAGGTTATTTTATTCCTTTTCTGAAAATAGCTGATTTGTTAAAAGCAGGCTTTAAAGTTAAAATTTTACTTGCAGATTTGCATGCTGCGCTTGATAATACCCCTTGGATAATTTTAGAAAAGAGATATGAATATTATGCAGCAGTGATCCCAGAAGCTATAAAAGCAATAGGAGTAGATACCAAAGAGTTAGAGTTTGTTAAAGGAAGTGATTTTCAATTAAAACCAGAGTATATGTATGATGTTTTGCAAATGTCTAGTTATACTTCTGTTCATGATGCTGCAAAAGCAGCATCAGAAGTTGTTAAAGTAGTAGATAATCCTAAACTTTCTGGCCTGATTTATCCATTAATGCAAGCAATAGATGAGCAATATTTAGAAGTTGATGCTCAGTTAGGAGGCACTGATCAAAGAAAGATAATGGTTCTTGCAAGAGAAAATCTTCCTAAATTAACTTATGATAAAAGAATTGAAATTATGAATCCCTTGCTTCCAGGATTAATTGGGAAAAAAATGAGCAGCTCAAATGAGGATTCAAAAATAGACTTTTTAGATAATGAAGAAACTATTAAAAAGAAAATGAACAAGGCAGAGTTTGTAGAGGGGAATGCTGACAATGGAGTCATGGCTTTTTTAGAATATTTTTTAATGGTTGTAAAAAAAGACAAAAATGAAAAATTTGTTATAGAAAGGCCTGCTAAGTTTGGAGGCAAGGTTTCTTATAATGCTTTTGAAGACATTAAAAAAGATGTAATTTCAAAAAAACTGCATCCAATGGACTTGAAAGTTGCTGTTGCAAAAGAAATTTCTAAATTATTGAGCAAGATGAACCAGGAAAAGTTGAGGAAACTGGCTGAGAAGGCGTATTAGGCTTAATTTTTATTTTATAATTCTAGGGCAGTTGGACGCTTTCTAGACCTATTCACAAAGATTTTTAAATATCGATGATTATGATATTATTAAGATGGCCTATTTTATTTACGGGTTAGGGGTTTTTGTATTGTTGATAATAGGTTACGGTTTAAAACTTTTGTATCAATATGAAAGAGGAGTAGTTTTTACTCTTGGGAAATATTCTCATATTAAAGAACCTGGTTTGAGATGGATTATTCCAATAATCCAAACTATGAGAAAAGTAGATATTAGAATAAAGACTGCAGAAATTCCAAGACAAGAAGTTATAACCAAAGACAATATTCCTCTTTTAGCAAATACAGTAGTATATTTTAAAGTTGAGAGACCTGCAGATGCTATTATTAAGATTGAAGATTATGAGTTTGCGGTAAAACAATATACTCAAGCTGCTTTAAGAGATATTGTGGGAAATTCTGAATTAGATTTTGTCTTAACAGAAAGAGAAAAGATAGCAGAAAGTATAAAGAAAATTGTTGATGATGAAACAGGTGGATGGGGGATAAATATAGAATCAATCAAAATTCAAGAAATTGAGTTGCCTCAAGAAATGAAAAGAGCAATGGCTAAACAAGCAGAGGCTGAAAGAGAAAAAAGAGCAGTAATAATCGCAGCAGAGGGAGAGCTAAAAGCATCAGAAAATCTTAGAAAAGCTGCAGAAAATCTTTCTAAAAGTCCGGCTGCAGTTCATTTGAGAACTCTTCAAACTATTAGAGATATTGCTGCAGATCCTTCAGAAAAAATAGTTTTATTTCTACCTTCAGACATTTCTAATATTATAAAAAAATATTCAAAATAAAATGTTAGATGGAAAAAAAAGATATCTCCAAATTGCCTTTAATTCTGATTTGAGTTCAGTTGAAAACATTTTGCCTAATATTGAAGAAAATGAAAGAATTTTAATTGAAGCTGGAACTCCGTTTATTAAAAAAGAAGGAATGAGGGGCATAGAAAGAATTTCTCAATTATGGGATGGTGTTATTGTTGCTGATTTAAAAACTGCAGATGGAGCTATCGGTGAAGTTCATATGATTAAAGATGCTGGTGCTAATGCTGCAAGTGTTTTAGGAAGCGCTCCTACTGAAACTTTGAATCTTTTTATTGAGGAATGCAAAAAGTTAGATATTTATTCAATGATTGATATGATAGGAATAGAAGAGCCATTAAAAGTTATAAGAGATTTAAAATCTCCCCCTGATGTTGTTATTCTTCATAAAGGAAGAGATGAAGAAAGCACAAGAGGTAAAATAATAGGATATAAAAATGTAAATAAGATAAGAAGCAAATATAATGTTCTAATCTCTGCTGCTGGCGGAGTAGATTCAAAAGAAGCAAGAAGTGCTATATTTAATGGGGCAAATATTGTTGTTGCTAATATTGTTAGCGAAGGACAACCTTGGACAGGAATAAGTGATAGTGATGATGTTGCGGAGATGGCTCAAAAATTTTTAAAAACAATAGAATAATTAATATTTATTATTAGTTTAATTTTTTCTAAAATATTTAAACTTCTTCTTTTTTTATTCAGTAAAAAATTCCACAACATCTTTATCCTGAACAACGTGTTTTAATCCAACTTTTTGGTTTTTGAATTTTGCTGAGGGTCCGGTTATCTTTGCATATTTTACTTTTTTGCTATAGCCATGCAAAATCTTTTCTGCAACATCTTCTAAAGTGGAATTTAAATGTAGAACAACTGGTTTGTTTTCATTTTTTGATTTTTTTCCAGGATGTTTTGTGTAAATTCTAATCACTGGAAAAGATTTAAGTATTTTTTCTTTTAGTTCTTCAAGTCCTTCTCCTGTTTTTGCGGAGATTATTGCATGATTATATCTTTTTGACTTTAAAGTTTCAGATATTTTCCTTTTTATATCCTCATTGTACAAATCTATTTTATTAAAGACAATAATTTTTGTTGCTTCTTTGTTTTGTTTTATTTGTTCTAAAACCATCTGGATTTCATTTATTTTTTCAACTACAACAAGCAAAGTATCTGTAGAATTTATAATCCCTTTGTTAAGATTTGGGGAAGGTATTGGAGGCAAATCAATTATTTGAATATCACATCCTTGATAATTTAAAGTCCCTATTTCTGGTTCTGTTGTTGTAAAACCATAGCTTGCTATTTGCGGGGTTGCATTAGTAATTGCTTTAAGAAGGGAAGATTTTCCTGAATTTGTTAAACCTATGAGTATTGCCTGTAACTCTTGTTTTTTTATCCCTTTTTTACCTTTTGTTTTCTTTTTTGATTTTATCAGCTCTTGCTTCAGTTTTTTATATCTTGTGTTTAGGTTTTTTCTTAAATTTTCAGAACCCTTATGTTTTGGCATTGTTCTAAGCATTTCTTCTAGTGCTGCAAGTTTTTCCTGTTCTGTCTGAGCAGAATGATATCTTTCTTCAGCATTTGCAAACTCAAAATTAGCATTAATTGGCATGATTATAATAATAATCTTGAATTTATAAGACTGTTGATTTTTATTTTTTTATTAATTATTAAAGTTATATCTGACTATTTCAAAGTTTTATTAGAAAGAGCATACTTTATTGATAACTCGAGGGAGTTTAATCTTTTTAGTTTACGAGTTACCCCGCAGAAAGAAGAATTGAGGTAGTATTTTATGTTTGTTTTTATTAATTAACCCGCAATTAGAAGTATTTATATATATTCATCTTTTAAGTAAGTTATAGTTACCCCGCAAAAAAGAAGATGGTGCATAAAAAATATATAAAAAGAGGAGGAAGAACCTTTGGGCCTTACTTATATGAGAATTATAGAGAAAATGGGATTACAAAAACAAGATATTTAGGGAGATCTGAATTTAAGAAAGCAAAAAAATATAATAAATTACTTCTTGGTTTTGTTATTGTTTTATTGTTAATATTAATCCTTAGTTTTGTTGCTTTATTTTTATTAGAAAGAGATTTTCTTAAAGTTGGAAAACCCGAAGAAGGATTAGCAAGCTATTCTCCTTTAGACTTCTTTAAAAATTTATTTGTTGCTGCGCCTTTAAATGTTTTTATTATGATAAGGGATAACTGGCCTCCTGAAATTTTTAATCTTCCTTTTGAAATTGAGGTTTGTGAAAATACAGAAATAAACACATCAGATTATGTTTTTTATGTTCAAGACCGAGATGGCGCCAATGATATTGATTCAATTACTTTATATCCTGTTCAGCCTTTTTTCATTAGCTATCCCCCACCATCTAATGATCCAAATATTACTAATATAACTGTAATTCTTTGGTCTCAACTTTTGACTAAAGAATTTGTGAATTTAAAAAGAAATTTGAATAATGGCTGGGCTGTTTGGAATGAAACAATTTCTGTATCTGATGGAAAACTCCCATTAGTTTCTCAGAAATTTAATATTACTATTATAGAGGTTAATAAGCCTCCTAAATTTAAGATTGATGTTGCAACAATTTTGTCTAATGATTCATTATACACGATTGGAGATGACAGAATTTTTTATTATGATTTAGGAGCTTTTTTAAGAGATTATCCTCAGCTTGAAGAAACCCCAACACAAAATCTTACTTTTAATTTAACTTATGTTAATGGTTCTTTATCTCCCTTTGGTATCAGCAAATTAGGAATAATTAATATTACTGGAAACGCGAATCTTATTCCTGCAGGAAATGAAAGCTGGACTTATTATTTGAATGTTACTGTTAAAGATACTGGTTTGTCAATGAGAACCTCTTTACATGTAAATAAAAGTAAATGTTATGGCCCTGAATTTAATGAAGATCCCAGATCTTGGAGTGATGATTTTTATTTAACAGTTACAAAACAAAACAGAGCTCCGATAATAACTTCTTATTATCCTTTAAACCTTAGTTTAAGTGTAAATGGGGCTGATAATTTATATTTTAATTTAACTGCACGTGATCCTGATTATACTCCCTTAGATGTTAATTGGTATGTTGATGAAGCTCTTAAAAAAACAATGAATGGTTTGAAAGAAGAAAATGTTTCTGAGTTTGAATATCTTTTTGATTGTGATGTTTCTGGGGAACATAAGATTAAGGCAATTGTAACTGACGGATTAGCAAATACTTCTCTTCAATTTAATTTAAGTGTTAAAGCTGCTGCATGTCCTGGTCCTGGAAGCCCTGGAGGGGGGGGCGGAGGGGGCGGGGGCAGAGTTTATTGTGAAGAAAAATGGGGATGTTTAGAATGGATGCAATGCCAGAATCTTATAAACCTTTCTGAATCTGGATGGGCAAGTAAAAAAACAGAGTTGGCAATAAGAGAGAGATGTGCAAATTTTAGCTGGCAAGAAGAATTTTGCGGGTTTCAACAAAGGCTTTGTCAAGATTTTAATCATTGCAATACTGAAAAAATAAAACCAGGGACAATAAAAGAGTGTTATTATACTGAGAATCCTACTTGCAAGGATAATATTAAAAATTGCCATGATGGGATCTGTGAAATTTTAGTAGACTGCGGAGGTCCTTGTGATGATTGTCCTACTTGTTCTGATAAAATTAAAAATCAGAATGAAGAAGGTGTTGATTGCGGGGGGGTTTGTGAACCTTGTGTGGAAAATCCCTTAGCTCCAAGAATAATCAGGTCAGTGATTCTCTATTCTTTATTCTTATTGTTATTGCTTATCTTGTTTTTAGTTGGAAGACAAATAATAAAATATCTTAAAGGAAAAAAGACATTCCAAACAAGTAATATTAAAAATAAGTTAATCAGAAAAGGAGCAGGAGAATTTGAAAATAGAAATGTTTTGAAATCTTTGTTTTTTATTGGTTTTGTTATTATATTATTATTTCTTGCTAATGCATATATAATCAGAGTTGCTCAAACAAATATAATTATTCCAGATATACCAGATATTGGAGGGGGGATTATAGCTAGTTATGGTTTAATTAATAGTTTTTTTAAAAATATGGGGTTGTTTTTTATTAGTGTGCCTTTTAGTAATAGTAATTCAAAAATGATTCTTTGGGATGATACCAATGATCTGGGGGGGGAGAAATTTACAATTTGTAATGATGCTTATTGTATAGAAAAAAACAAACCTTCTTCAATTGTATGGACTTCTACGTTTTATGCAAATTACACTGATTTAAATAGCCAGCCTCTTGGGGGGGGTTCTGGAGCAGTTTGTAATATACAATTTCAAAATTCTGAGCATAATTATGAAGGCAATTGGCAACCAATGACATATAATCCTGGCTCTGGATTTTGGGAGCATACTACTAGTTTTGATTATCAAGGAAATTATAATTTTCAGACTAATTGCACTTTTGCTTCATTTTCAAACATCCGAGAAGATGATTTTTTAATTAAGAATACAGTTCCATATATTTTATTTGAAACTGCTCAAGGATATTGGGATTTGGACAGAGATGGAGTGAAAAATAATTTATTATGTATAGAAGATAGTGTTTGTTATTATAATTTTTCAAATAATGTTACTGAAGATGATGTTAATGATGAATTGATTTTTGGTGCTGTAGATTATGGTTCTAATCCCTTAACACATTATAATATGAATTCTACTACTGGTCTTTTTAAGGTGGATGTTACAAGAAGTATTGATACTGGAAACGAAAAAACAGTTAAACTAAGCGTAGGAGATTCTGAAGAAAATGTTTCTACGATTTTAGAAGTAAATATTCAAGAAGTAAATGATGCTCCTGTTTTTAATAATTTAGAAAATAAGACTCTTATTATAAATGAACCTTTTACTTATAATATTACTATAGTTGATGAAGAGTGGAGTGCTCCTTTTGTTTTTACAGTTAGCCCAAATCTTTTATTTGATGAGAATGATTATTCTGTAGATAAAGATAATGGAGTTTTAAGCATAAGTTTTACACCCAATATAAGTGATATTGGAGTTTATGAGATTAATTTTAGTGTTATGGACTATAATCTCACTCTTGGTAATTCAACAACAAGTAAATCTGTTAATTTTAGTGTAACTTCCCCAATTTGGATTGAGCCTTTAGAAACAAATTATTTATTTAATGAAGGAGAGCCTTTTTCTTTAAACTTAAGTAAAAATGTTAGTACAGACAGGGGGAATGTGAGTTTTTCTAAAGGAGCAAGTTTTCCTTCTTTTAATATAAGTAAAGACGGAATTATTAATTTTATACCTGATGATAAAGATGTTGGATTTTGGCAAGTAGAGGTTATTGCAACAAATCCTGAATCAAGTTCTATTAAAATATTTAATTTTACTATTTTGAATAAAAACGATAGTCTTTCTTTTCCTTTACGGCCTATTCAATCCGCAGATCTTTCAGCAAAAGTAGATGTTAGTTCAAATGTAGAAACTTATGAAAATGCAAATGTAAAACTTTTCTTATTTGTTGAGGATAATGATTTAGCAATTTCTCAAAAATCTTTTTATGATGAAAAGATTAATCTTAGTCTAAATATTCAGGGGCCTAATGGAACAACTGATCTTTTTAATTTTACTTTTGGAGGAGTAATGCAAGGAAATAAATCAATGCATATTGCGGCTTTCACCCCCATAACTGGAACTGCAGGAGAATATAGTATTTTAATAAATGCAACAGACGAAAATCATTTTTCTAATGCAAGTTTTAATTTTACATTAAAAATTATAGATAGAAATTATACTATCCCAAATATTACTTATCCTGATGAGACCGCAGAGTTTAATCTTACAGAAGGGATAACAACAAATCTAACATTTAGAGCAAATCATAGTGCTCAGACTGACAATTTAATTTATGAAATTTATATTAATGGAAGTTTAAGAGATTCTTTTTTAGGTGCCGGAGATGATACTAATGTTATATGGAATTTTATACCTAATTTTACAGATGAGACTTATGGAAATAAAACAAATCTTACATTAATAGTTAAAAATCAAAATCCATATTATCCTGATTTACGGAGTTCTAGAGCCTGGAATCTTACAATAGATCATTCAAATGCTCCTGTTGAATTTATTGATGAAATTTTAAACACTACTTATCCAATTAATTTTCCAGTTCAGATTGATTTAAAGTATTATTTCTTAGATATTGATCATTTAGATGAACATTACAATCAAACAGTTAAATTTGAAGTTTTTAGTGATTCTAATAATTCTGATTTTTTTATAAGTGAGGTTTCTAAAGATTGGAAATTAATAGTTTTTTCACCAACTGAAAGAAATGTAACATTAAATATAACTGCTTCTGATTTAAATATGAGTAATGAATCTATTATTTTAACTAGTATTACAAGCAATAATTTTCAAATTAATTTTGAAAAAGTTGATCCAAAAGTTGAGAGAATTTATGTTCCTGTTCCTGGAAGCAATACAGCAAGTTCTAGTACAAACATAGTTGCATTAAAACTAATCACCCCGGGAAGACTTTCTGTTAATGAGAGTGAAATAGTTACTGTCCCTATTTATCTTGTTAATACAGGGACAGTTAGTTTTAATGATCTTGTTTTAAATACTTCTGCATTTAAAGAAGGAAAAGAAATTAGTGAATTAAAGACTTCTTTGGATATAAACTCCTTTAAAACATTGGCCCCAGGAAAACAAGAGAATTTAACTCTTACTATGTTCTTTAATAACAATACTAAGGCAGGACAGTATGAGGTTTTGATTAGTGTTGAGTCTAAATACCCAAGATACAAAGACTGGGGGAAAATTTATGTTGACTTGCAGGCAATAAATGAATCTCAGGTCAGAGAATTATTGCTTTTTACAGAAGAATTTATTGTTCAAAATCCTCAGTGCATTGAAATAACAGAGGTTATTAAAGAAGCAAGAAAATATTTAGATTCTGGGGATTATATTAATGCAAATTTAAAGACAAAAGAAGCTTTAGAGTCTTGTAAAAAAGCAATTTCTCAGGTATCTGTTCCAAAAACAAAAATGAAATATTTTAATGTTGGTTTGTATTTGGTTTTAACAATTTTTGTTGCGCTATTCTTGGGATTAATTTATTATTTTATTAAGAGAAGAAGATTTCAAAAAATGACAAATATTTCAAAAATAAAAGAAGAAACAATCAAAAGGTTTTAATATTTAATCTTATTTTGATAAACAAGAAAAAAAGAGGAAAATGGCATCAATTGATTCAGAAGAAAAAAAATTAAAAAAGAAATTAGAAGAACTTGAAAAAGAATACAATGAAAATTTATTTGAAGAGCCAGAAAAATCTTTATCAGAACCGCCAGAGGTTTCATCTTATGAAGAACCAGAAATTTCATCTTATGAAGAACCAGTAATCCCAAAAAAACTTCCTGCAGAGATTTTTAAAAAACCAAAATTTGTTAAAAAACCTTTAGAAATAGAGAAGGATATTATAAAACAAGGAAATAATAAAAGGTTTCAGATGAAAGCCTCTTTAGAGAACAATGGGCTGTCTGGAAAAATTAATCCTGCAGAAATAAAAAATATTGCAGAAAAAATCAATATACTCAGAAAAGAAATTTCTAAAATTCTTGTTGGCCAGGAAGAAATTGTTGATGGTTTAATCAGAGGGTTATTATGCAATTCACATGTTTTAGTAGAGGGGGTTCCTGGGATTGCTAAAACTCTTGCAATCAGGGCTTTGGCTGCTGCAAGTGGCTGCAGTGTTAAAAGAATACAGTTTACAGTAGATATGCTTCCTACAGATATTATTGGAGTAACAACTTATACTCCTGAGAAAGGATTTGAAATTATTAAGGGTCCAATTTTTGCAAATTTTCTTATAGCAGATGAAATTAATAGAGCTCCTCCAAAAACACAATCTGCCTTGATTGAAGGTATGCAAGAAAAGCAGGTAACTATTGGGAGAGAAAGCTTTAGCTTGCCAAATCCTTTTTTTGTTATGGCAACTGAGAATCCAATAGAAAACGCTGGAGTTTACCCTCTTCCAGAAGCTCAAATTGATAGATTTTTATTTAAATTAATTATGGGTTATCCAGAATCAGAAGAAGAGAAAAAAATTATGGATACAAATATGACAATTAAAAGATTTGAAGAATTTGATTTAAAGCCTGTTATTAATCCTAAAGAAATTTTGAAAATGCAAGACCTTGTTAAAAAAGTTTATCTTGATGATACTATTAAAAATTATATTTTAACTATAGTAAGGAAAACAAGGAGCAAGGATTTTGAAAATGCACAGTATATTTCTTATGGATGCTCTCCAAGAGCAAGCATTGGTCTTTTTATAGCCAGCAAGGCAAACGCGTTAATGGATGGTAGAGATTATGTTTTGCCAGAAGATGTCAGGAAAATTGCATTTGAAGTTTTGAGGCATAGATTAATTTTGTCTTATAAGGCAAGCATTCAAAAAATCAGCCCTGACTTAATAGTAAAAGAAATTTTAGACTCGGTTGGGATTGAATAAAAAAGTTAGTTTTTAAGTTTCCAAACCTTTAAAAGTCTATTAATACTATAAAAAGAAATAGCGAAAAAGAGTTCTGATAAATTAAAATGAATGCAAAACAAAAATTATTAGCATTGGGATGTGAAGAAAATGTAGTTGAAGGTAGATGGCAGATTCTAGTTACATCTAAAACTTTGGAGGATTTAGCGCAACAAATAATAAAAAATCATCTTTCATGCGACATTGAGCAATTCTTATTTCCTATTTTTCGACCATTATACAAAGATAAAACTAAGGAAAAAGTAAACATGGAATTAGTGCAATCAGGATTTGATGAAATACCCCCGGAAAAATATTTAACTGGAATGGGAAATCGACCATATGTAATTCTTGCTACTGGTTACGAGCATTTATGGGAAAAAAGAGATAAATTACGTACAGCTGCCCAACAGTCAATGTTTGGAGTAATTAAAGAATATTTGAGCAGTTAATTCTTCAAAACCATAAATTTTAATACTGAATTTCTTTTTATTTATAATAGAAAAGAGGTATGCTGAAAATCAAAAGATGGTTGAACAAAAATTAAATTTAGATATTGCTGAAGCTGTTTCTCAATTAGAAACTCTTTTAAAAAGAGTATTGCCTAAAAATATCATGTATCAGATAGTTTTAGGAAAGGGTTTGGAATTTGATGGTTATAGAGATTATACCCCAGCAGATGACGCAGATTTAATTGACTGGAAGGCAACTGTGAGAGGTGGGAGAACTCTTATAAGAAAATATATTGAAGAGAGAGATTTAAAATTTACATTTTTAGTTGATGTGAGCGATAATATGGTTTTTGGTTCAACAGAAAAATTAAAATGTGAATATGCTGCTGAATTAGCTGCTGCTCTTTCTCATTTAATTTTAGTAAATGGAGATAGATTTGGATTTGTTTTGTATAATGACAAGATTGTCAGCAGAAGAGTGCCAGAACTAGGCAACAAGCAATTTGAAATTTTTGTGAGTGAATTATCAAATCCTTTGATCTATAATGGAGTTTCTGATTTAAATAATATTTTAGAGCCTTTGGCTAATGATTTGGATAGAGGTACTTCAATGATTTTTATTATTTCTGATTTTATTAAAGTTGATGAGACTTATCAAAAAAATTTAGAAGCCCTATCAAGTTTATTTGAAGTTGTTGCAGTTATTGTAAGGGACCCTTTGGATAGTCATTTGCCTATGATTAATAATGAGATTGTTATTGAAAATCCAGAAACAAAAGAGAAATTGCTCATAAACCCTAAAATAGCAGCAAGGATTTATGAAGAAAATGCCTTTAAACAACTTAGTTTAGTAAAAAAAATCTTTCAAAATAATAATATTGATTTTTTAGAATTGTCTACGGAAAAATATTTTGCTGAAGAATTTGCTGCATTTTTGAAAGAAAGAATTAGAGGAGGCAGAATTGTAAAAATAAAAAAATGAATATCGGCTTCACCCACCCCATTTATTTGCTGTTTTTATTTGGTATTCCAATCTTAATTTTTTTTCATTTTTTTGGACTTAAGAATCTTAGAGGGAGAAGTTTAAAATTTGCTAATTTTGAAGCAATTGCAAGAGTCAAAGGCATAGATCTTTATTCAAAAAATATCTTTTTATTAATCTTTAATATCTTATTTATTATCCTGCTTGTATTTGCCCTTTCTGGTTTTAGTGTATACCAAGAAATGGAAGCCAGCTCTTTTTCTTTTGTTATTGCAATTGATAATTCCGAGAGCATGTCTGCAGTAGATATTTCTCCTAATAGATTAGAAGCTGCAAAAGAAACTGCAATAAGTTTTGTTAATTCCTTGCCCCTTGAATCTTATGTTGCAATTCTTAGTTTTTCTGGAGACTCTAGGATAGAACAAAGATTAACAAAAAATAAGCAAGAAATTAAATACGCTATCGATAATATTGAAGCTTCAGATATAAAGGGAACAGATGTTTTTGAGGCTGTTTCAAATTCTGTTTTATTGTTAGATAAAGAAAAAAACAAAGCAATTATTTTATTAAGTGACGGCCAGATTAATATTGGAAAGATTAATGATGCAATAGATTATGCAAAATTTAATGAAGTTTTAATCCATACAATTGGAATAGGCAGTATTGAAGGCGGACAAACAGATTACGGGTTTTCTAAATTAGATGAAGATAGTCTGAAAAGTTTGGCATACAATACTAATGGAAAATATTTTAGTGTTGGGAGTAAAGCAGAATTAACAAATTCTTTTTCACAAATATCAGGAGCTACAAGAAGATTAGGAAGCATTAATTTAGGTTCTTATTTGATTATAAGTGTTATAATCTTATTTATTATAAAACAATTTTTAATGAGCATAAATAAAATGATTTGGTGATTTTTGTAAGTTATAATTGAAAAACTTGATGATTTTTATTTAATATGAATCTTAATTAATTAAATAAGATTAGTGATGAGAAGCTTAAGTTCTGTTATGCATAGCTGAAATAAGAAAAGATTTAATGAACTTAAAATTATTAATAATTTTTTAATAATTATTTATTATTTTTTCAAAAAGATTTGTGGCTTGTATGATGTTTTCAGGAGTTTTTTGTCCTTTGTATTTTATGTCTGACATTAACCTGCTAAATTCTGCGTATTCTGGTTTATTTTGCTTTTTGAAAATTTTTTCAAGTTCTAGGTATGTTAAGTTCTCATTTAAGTCTAGATATTCTTTGAAAAAAGAACGCACATATTTGCTTAATATATTAAAATCATCTTCAGGCTTCCCAGGAACATTTTTTAGATTTGCGATGCCTTTTTTATATCTATAAAATCTTGTTTTTTCAGAGATTAGTTTAGAATAAATTTCTTTATTTCTTGTGTATAAATACCATAAAACCACAATTAAAATTATTATAACTAGCCCTATGGGCAGTACAATCTCTAAAGGAAGATTTATTTCCATTTTCTCTTTTTACATAATTTTATTAATGAGTATATATTTAAAAATATATGGGAAATAGAGGAAAAGCAAAACTTTCACAAATCAGCATTATTACTGTTGTTTTAATTATTTTAATAGCAATTATTTTAATTGCAATAATTTGGAATCTTGTAGTCCCATTAGTTAGAGAAAGAGGAGAAGAAGTTCAAATTGGGCAGTTTACAGTTAATCTTGAGATTCAGGGTGCTGTTTTATTTGAAAACGGAGTGTCAGAGATAAGAGTTAACAGGAAGTCTGGAAAAGAAGAGTTAGATAGCTTGAGATTTGTTTTTTATGATGACGCAGGAAACTCTGCAATAAGAGAAGGCGGATCAATTAATGAATTAGAAACAAAAACATATTCTTTTAGTGCTATAACTGAAGTTGCGGGGTTTGGGAAAATCAGCAAAGTCGGTGTTGCACCAATTATTAATGGAAATCTAGGAATGGTAATAGAATCAAAACCAGATAGTGTTTTAAAAATTCCATATAGTGTTGCTAGCTGGTGGAGATTTGATGATTTAACTGATTTTATTGGAGGAAATGTTTGTGAAGTAAATAGCGGGGGGATAGGCAACGGAATTTTAAATGGAGAAGTTAATTGTTCTGCAAATGGTTTAAGTTTTAGTGATGAAATGGCTATTAGTTTTTGGGTTAAAGGAAATTCTAATAAAACAATTATAAAAAAAGGAGAAAATTATGAAATTAGTATTGAAGATAGAAAGATTAAATTTAATGGATTTTTAAGTGATGAAGAGGAATTAGGAGAAGATTGGAATCATGTTGTTATTAGCATTGATCCTGCGTTTTCTGAAATTTATGTAAATAAGGTGGTTGATACATTCACAACACTTGGTTCTTTTAATGCGGGTAATGAGAACTTAATAATTAATGGAGAGGTTGATAATGTTATGATTTTTAATAGGCCTATAACTAATATTGTAGGAATTTATAATATTCAGAAAAAAGATTAATTTTTTTGGTT
>Ga0315293_10001219_pt1 | contig 24952 bp, 20 predicted proteins | sample YL17G13_20_MG_FD_203071 | JGI IMG/M metagenome (GOLD analysis project Ga0315293, IMG submission 203071) | Sediment microbial communities from Yellowstone Lake, YNP, Wyoming, USA - YL17G13_20 | ecosystem: Environmental > Aquatic > Freshwater > Lake > Sediment | place: USA: Wyoming | collected...
ACGAGGTAATTAGGGATTCCGAAGTAATTGTGGCAGGTCATGACACAAAAGAGTTCAATAAGGCAGTAAAAAATCTGAGAAAAGAGCAGATTTTAATGAAGTTAACATAACAATGTTACAAACTGACAATGTCAGTTTGTAAACTTGCTGGCTGGGGGGCGGGATGGGGTTGAGAGGTGTGTTGATATTAGTGGAAAACTTATCTGTGCCGTTTGATAGGCGCGTATGGCTGGAAGCCAGGGCATTAAAGGAGCGCGGGTTTGCGGTAAGCGTGATATGCCCGCGTTTTAAAAGAGAGCAATCTTTTGAAGCGCTAGAGGGGATCAATATATACAGATACAGTTTGGCGCCTGCCACTAAAGGGTTATTAAGCTATATATTCGAATTCTCTTATTGTTTTATCATGACGTTTTTATTGAGCATAGCGGTTTTTTTAAGGCATAACTTTGATTATATACATGCCTGCAATCCCCCGGACACATTTTTTATTATAGGCATCTTTTACAAGATATTCGGAAAAAGATTTGTATTTGACCAGCATGACCTGTGCCCGGAGGTGTATCTTTCAAAATACGGGGAACATAAAAAAGATTTTTTTTACAGGATGCTTTTAGTTTTAGAATACCTTACGTATAAAACAGCAGACAGGGTGATTGTCACGAATAATTCTTACAGGGATATAGCTATTTTAAGAGGACGGCTGAATCCTAACAAGATTTATGTTGTGCGGACAGGCCCTGATATGGCCAGGTTTAAAAGCATTTCTGCCAGAAAAGAACTAAAGTCAGGTAAAAAATACCTTGTTACGTATCTTGGTGTCATGGCCCCGCAGGATGGCGTGGATTACCTTTTATTGGCTATAGATATACTGGTGAATAAATATAAGCGCGATGATATTACGTTCGGTTTGATAGGAAGCGGGGATTCTATTAAAGATCTGAAGAGGTTGAACAGGGAATTATCTTTGGATGAATCAGTTGTGTTTACAGGCAGGGTGCCGGATGAAATGCTTTTTGATTATCTGGCTGCGTCTGATGTGTGCGTTGCTCCAGACCCAAAGAATCCTCTTAATGACAAATCTACTATGAATAAGATATTGGAATACATGGCGATGTCAAAACCAATAGTGTCTTTTGACCTTAAAGAATCCAGGTATTCGGCAGGCGATGCCGCATTATACGCCGCGCCTAATAATATTCAGGATTTTGCGGATAAGATTATCGAATTGCTGAAAGATCCTGAGCGCAGGGGTAAGATGGGGCAGGCCGGCTATAAAAGGCTGCAAGGCGAACTTTCCTGGGATTATAACAAAAAGAGGCTTATAGATGTTTATAGTTAGAAGAATAAGGATATATATATTATTGTTTTTATTTATATCAGCGCCTTTGGCAATAGCTGAGGATAGAAAAGAAGAGGCGTGGTTTCCTTTTTATATCCCATGGAATTATTGTGAAGGGTCTAAGATAGATTTTGGCTTCTTATTAGACGCGCCTGCGGGAAAGCATGGTTTTCTGGAATCAAGAGACGGGCATTTCTATTTTAAAAACGGAAAAAGGGCTAAATTCTGGGGCGTAAATATACATTCTAACAGGGCGTGTTTTCCTGCGCATAAACAGGCAGAGGGCATAGCAAAAAGGCTGGCTCAGCTTGGCTGCAACATAGTCAGGATGCATTTTCTGGATAACAAGGCCCCTGGAGGCGTAATAGATCCGGATTATAATGATTCTCAGCATTTTTCAGCCTCACAGATGGAAAAACTGGATTATTTTATATATCAATTAAAAGAAAACGGCGTATATGTGATGTTTGATGCGCTTGGATTAGGAGTAAGGAAGTTTAAACCAGGAGATGGGGTGGCAGATTGCGAAAATATGAAAGAAGGCGCGGGAGGTATTTCATTTTTTGATAAAAGAATTATAGAATTGAGCAGGAAATTTGCCGTTGATTTTATGTCTCACAAGAACCCTTACACAGGCAATAGCTATCTGGACGAGCCTGCAATTGCCATGGTTGAAATGACAAATGAAAACACGCTATTCGCAGATTGGACAAGAGCCTATTTCCCATCTTATTACAACAAAGAGATAAAAGATATGCGGGAGAAATGGCTTAAGGATAAAGGGCAATCGCCTAATGGAGATTGGTCCAGCGACAGGCGGTTTATGTTTGAAATAGAGAATAAATACAAAATAGAGATGTATGACTATCTTCGTTCCATAGGAGTAAAATGCCTGATAGGCGCTTCAAATACTCCGTATGATAACCTTGCGCTTATTGCTGACAGCCATACTGATTTTACAGATATACACCCTTACTGGGATCTTGTATGCAGGTCAAACAGGATTCATAACAGGCCTCTAATAAAACAGAGCTGCCTTAGTCCGAATACCATGGTTAATGTTATGGCCAGCGCAAAGGTTAAGGATAAACCGCTTGTGCTTACCGAATGGGGAAGCGTATGGCCCAATGAGTGGAGGGCCGTGGATATGCTGACCACTGCTTCTTATGCGGCTTTAAATGATATAGACGCTCTTTTTTTATACTCCTATAACGGCGGATGGGGCATGTCTTGGGATAGCCTTGAAAAAAAGCTTTATCATGACACCGTGGTATTTAATGATCCTGCCAAGATGGGGCTTTTTCCTTTGGGCGCTTTGATTTTTACAGGAAACAGCGTAATGCCCTCATCTAATGTACGCAGGGTATTTTATGGACTTGATGAACTTTTTAATATGAAAGACCCTTATTCTGACAGAGCGCGGTTAGCTGGCATAGCGTATGTTTCAAGGCTTGAAAAGGTATTTGATTTAGATGAAAATGAAAAATCATCAGGATCTGAAACAGAATATCCGGTCATGCCTCCTCCAACAAAAAATGGCAGCGGGATAATGGCAGATACAGGAGAGATTAGCAGGGATTCAGAAAAGGGTATTTTTATCTTGAGGGCTCCAAAGGTATTTTCATTCTCAGGTTTTACAGGAAATGCGCCAGAGCAGGAGTTTAACGGTGTAAGGTTTTACTCTAACTCGGATTTTGCCACGTTCACAATCGTTTCTTTAGATGCGGAAGATATATCTGGGTCCAGCCATCTTTTGCTTACAGTTGTAGGCAAGTCAGAGAACACGGGCCAGAAGATTGCCCCGCATGTGACTAAAAAGATAGACGACATAGAAAGCGATGTGTATATATTAAATAAAGGAAAAGGCCCTATTTTGGCAGAAGGCATAGAAGGAGATATTTTTATAAAAAGGAACTCGATAAGCAAAGGCATAGAGATTTTTTGCCTGGATGAAAAAGGATTGAGGAAATCATCTATTAAGCCGAGCGGAGAGGATGATGGGTTTTTATTCAAGATATCTACTGCCAGGGATGAAACCATATATTACGAAATCATAAGGAGATAAGATCATGATAAAAGAAAAAGAACAATTACTCAGAAGGATCCTGATGGGAATAGATTTATGCGCGGTGGCCATGTCATTTGTCGCGTCTTTTGCCTTGAGGCAGAATCTGAATATTTTTTACAGGCTTGACCTGTTTCCCGCCGAGCATGTTATGAAAGAATTTTATGTTTCAATAAAATATTTTAATATGCTGCCTGTAATACTTTTCAGCTGGTGGGCCGCGTTGACCTCTTCGGGACTATATGAATCATTCAGAAGAAAAAGCTTTTTTGAGATAGTGTGGGGCATAATAAAAAGCGCGTTTTTTGTAATGATAGTGTTTTCAACCATTAATTTTATTTTAAAGCTGGAGTTTGTAAGCAGGAGTTTTATACTGCTTTTCTTTTTCATAAGCTGTTTATTTTTGATAGCGGAAAGGCTGTTTATAGTCTGTTTTTTCAGATACGCGAGAAAGAAAGGGTATAATTACAAGAATATACTTGTGGTAGGCACGGGCCAAAGGGCGGAAAATTTTATAAAGCTTGTCCATAATCACAGCGAGTGGGGTTTGCATATAATAGGATTAATAGATGCTTATAAAAATATGCTGGGTAAGGATATATCAGGAGAAAAGGTCATAGGCGTGCTTGAGGACATACCCAAGATACTTCATGAAAAGGTAATAGATGAGGTTATGTTTATAGTGCCAAGGGCATGGCTGTCTATTATAGAAAAGAGTTTATTAGCGTGCGAGATAGAGGGGGTTAAGACGAATATAGCGGCGGATTTTTTTAATATGAATATAGCGCGCTCTGTGTCAAGCGAGATAGAAGGCATGCCGCTACTAAGTTTTCAAACAACCATAGGAGAAGAATGGCAATTGTTATTAAAAAGATTGCTTGATATAATAATAGCACTAGCAGGAATCATATTATTATTGCCTATATTTGTTACGCTGGTTGTTATGATAAGGTTCCTGTCCAGCGGGCCTGCTATATTCAAGCAGGTAAGGAGCGGGTTGAAAGGCAGAAAATTTGTCATGTATAAATTCAGGACAATGGTTGAAGGAGCTGAGGCCAGGAGGGATGAGCTGGAGAAATTCAACAGTATGAACGGCCCTGCGTTTAAGATGCGCAATGACCCGAGGGTTACAAGGTTCGGAGCTTTTTTAAGAAGATCCAGTTTGGATGAATTGCCCCAGTTATTTAATGTGTTAAAAGGCGAGATGTCTATTGTAGGGCCAAGGCCTCCGCTGCCTTCAGAAATAGAAAAGTATGAAGTATGGCAGAGGAGAAGATTGAGCATGAAGCCAGGGCTTACATGCCTATGGCAGGCCAATGGAAGAAATAATGTGGATTTTGAAAAATGGATGAAATTAGACCTTGAATATATAGATGAATGGTCCTTGGGCCTGGATTTCAAGATTTTATTAAAAACAATACCTGCTGTGCTTTTTTCAAAAGGGGCGCGGTAGAAGGAGGTTGTATGAGGTTACTGATTTGGATCATAATGATTTCTTTTATTGCAGGGTGTTCATCCGGTAATAATAATGCTGAAAACAAGATCGTAGCGCAGATAAATAAATACAAAATGACAACTAACGATCTTAGATATGAGCTTAAAAATGCGCCATACGATGAAACAGCATCTTTAAAGACAGAGAACGGAAGGAAAAGATACCTCGATAGGCTTATAGAGAAAGAGGTGCTTTTGCAGGAAGCGCAGCGCCAGGGCATAGACAAGGAAAAAGACTTCATGAAAAGTATTGAGAATTACTGGGAACAAGCGCTTCTCAGGATGCTTCTTGAAAGAAAAAGCAAAGAGATTTCAAACCTGATATATGTTTATGATAATGAGATAGAAGAGTATTACAAGAGTTCAGGAGAAGACCTGCCTTTTTCAAAGGTTAAAAATGAAATAAGGAACATAATAAAGCAAAAGAAAGAAACTGAGGCAATGAGCGCATGGATAGATGAGTTGAAAAAGAAATCTTACATAAAAGTGAATGGGGAAATTTTAAAGTCCCTCGCCGTAGAATAGCAATAAAAAGGCGGCTCGGGATCAAATTTTGTTTCACAAAATTTGGGAGGGTAGCTATATGGGTTATAAGCGGAGGAATTATTACATAAACAAGGCATTTCAATCAGAGTTTATATTAAAATTCTGCGGCCTTGTAGTGCTGGGGTCAGCCGCGTTTGGCGTAATACTGTATATATTCTCCAAGCATGTTCTTACTACGTCTTTTGAAAATTCCAGGCTTGTGATTAAAAGCACTGCTGATTATCTTTTGCCTGGCCTTTTGTTTGGCGGAATAATAGTGGCGATACTTACAGCTTTGGCAGCAGGCATAGTTGTAATGCTCATGACTCACAGGATAGCAGGGCCTATGTACAGGTTTGAAAAATACATAAATGAAATAGGGTCTGGCAGGCTCCATTCTGATTTAAAAATAAGAAAGAAGGATCAGTTTCAGAATATGACAGGCGCTTTGAATAAGATGACAGCAGACCTTAAACTTGGGCTAATGGAAGTAAACGAAGTTTCTGCGAAATTAGATAAACTTATAGAAGAGCTTTCAGACAGTTCAAGCAGAGAGATTCTTTTAAAAGAGGATATAAAGAGAATAGTAGGAGAGTTAAAGAAAGACAAGCAGAATCTGTCAAAAGCGCTGGGATATTTTAAAATTAAATATTAACTAGTAAGTTTACAAAACAAGCAATACTCCTTTTGTAAATATGAAATATAAAGCAATTTTTATCCTATCTATTATATTTTGTATTAGTTTCTGCGGGAAGACAGGTTATCCTCAAGAAGAAGACAGGAGTGTTTTTTCTTCAAAGTTTTGCACTGTTTTTTATGAGAATGATGTGGATTTGAAGAAAGTAAATAGGCGTATAAACCTCGGATTTTCTAAGTTCTACGATCCAAGGAGTGATAAGAAAAGCTCCCCAATTTCAATAGAAGATATCATAGCAGACAAACTTGACGCTATTTTTAACAGGGCAGAAGATATCCTTGATATGCATCCTGCCAAGATTCATGTGGCAATTAATATATATAAGAGACAGGAGGATTTGGACAAGGTATATGAGGAATTTTTTAATGAGCCGAACAAGGCAGTTTCTTTTTATATATATAAAACAAACACCATTTATGCTATTGAGCCCCAGTTAAACGAGAGTATCCTTGCCCACGAGATGGCGCATTGCATAATAGACCATTATTTTGTTATTTTGCCTCCCAGGAAGATCCAGGAAATGCTGGCTGTTTACGTAGATATCTACCTAAAAGAATAATGAAAAAAAAGCTTGCAAATAAAAGAGTAATTTGGTATAATTATATAAGTATTATAAAAGTTTTAAATAGGGGGGAAGTTATGAAAAAAGTATATTTATCAGTTTTGTTTTCTATTAGCTGTATATTTGTTATTGTGAGCGAGATTCATGCAGAAGCTCCTGATACAAAGTTTCCTACAGGAGTATGCAAGAGTAATTGCACGGCCAATGAAGGAGTTATATGCCTTGAGAGAGGGCCGTGCGAACCTCCTAATGATGCGTTAGAGAACGCTGCCAGAGAATGCAGAGAAGGCGGGCCTAGCATGTATGAGCCTGTGACAAAATTAACTTTTTTAGATATCTTTTCGCAGGTTTTAAGGATTGACAGAGATTTGCCAGGGGCTATAGACCAGCTTTCCTATAAACAGCGTTATGAGCTGGAATCCAGGTTATTGGCAGAAAAGGGCATTAATATATTCGCGGGGACCAACCCGGAAGACTCTTTTACTAGAGAGGAATTGATAACTACATTAAAGTCAGTTAATATAGAAGACGACCTCGGGCTTTCAACAGGCCTGCAAAATCAGTCTTTTAATCTGCATAACGAAAAATTAGTTGTATATAGCCCTGTGCTTTATGTTGATGAAGGCAGGGGTTTTGAGTTATGGCAGAGAAAAGAGAATTTCAGACAAAGCCTTGGCGATGAGAAACATTATGTGGCAAAGATAGATGATTGTAATAACGCCAGGATAGTTTTTGGAGATAACCAAAACGGCAAAATACCTGACGTTGGGGCGAGGTTGAAAGCCGGATATAAGATTATGGGCCGCCAGGATGATATAGTGACAAAATGCGAAATTGTGATGCTATTATCAAACCCAGCTATTACGAAATCCCTGAAGGATAAATACAATCCTGCCAGGCCGCTTACCAAGGCAAATTTTGCGGATCTTTTGATTGAGGCTATGCATCTTCAAAAAAGGATGCCTCCTGATTATGCTAATCTGGCTCCTGAAAAGTTATATTTACTGCAGACAGAGCTCTTATCCAAAAATGGAATAAATATATTTGATGGTTCGCGTTCTTCCGATTTGATCACAAGAGAAGAGCTCGCAAGGGTATTGTATAATTATCCTGTAGTTGAGATGATAGGAGCCAGTAACGGAAAAGAAAATCAGCGTTTCGAACTTAACAATGCCGGATTCGCCATATACGATCTGCACGCATACGTTAATGAAGGCGCAAAGGACGAAGAATGGGTTAAGAGGACTAACTTCATAGAGAGTTCTTCTCTGAGCAAAGACTATGTGGTTAAACTGGATTTAGGCAATTACGCAAGCATATATTTCGGGAATGGGAAACAGGGAAAGATTCCAGAACAGAATTCTCCTATCAAAGTGGCTTACAGGCTCTATTCGCCGCTCGCGCTTCTGACAGAGGACGATATTATGTGCGTTCTTGGGAAGCTGGTGCCTGTTGCTGAAGCGTACGAACCGCCTCCTCCTCCTTTTGACTTCGATCCGCCTACAGATGGATTCGATGACCCGGCAACGCATATATAACAATAAAATAAGAAATGCGATAGTCTGCGCAATTATAGTCATTACAGGGATATTCTATTTTTCAACTATTAGAGAAGGGCATCCCTGGGGAGATGATTTTAGCGCCTATATCAGCCATGCCAAAAATATAGTTAAAGGCATTGACTATAAAGCCACAGGATACATCTACAATCCTTTTTACCCAAGTTTTGGACCCAGGGTATATCCGCCTGTTTTTCCTCTTTTATTGGCCCCGCTGTATAAATACTATGGGCTTAATCTGACCCCTATGAAAATAGAGAATGTGCTGATATTTCTGCTGTTTTTATTGTTGCTTTATTTGATTTTTAAAAAAGAGCTTTCATTTACACATCTTGCAGTTATGCTTGTGATTATAGGTTTTAATCCTTTTTTTTGGGATTTTAAGGATAATATAGTTTCTGATATACCGTTTCTTTTTTTCTTATATCTCAGCCTGCTGGTTATTTCTAAAGCGCATGGAACGAATGGGCCTAAAAGGTTCAACCTGATATATCCTGTCCTCGCGGGATTTTTTATTTATATTTCTTATGGAACCAGGAACGTGGGCTTTTTTTTATTACCATGTCTTTTTATTTACGACATAATAAAATTTAAAAAAATATCCGTATTTTCCATTATATCCGCTTTAACATTCCTTATTTTTTTCATACTGCAGTCAGTTTTCTTATACGCAGATACCAGCTATAGCGATCAGTTTAGCGTTAAATCGCAGGTTATTTTAAATAACCTGTATGCATACTCCTGCGCGCTGTCTGATATCTGGGCTAATGGGTACAATAAGATGTTTAAATATCTTTTATTTGCGGTATTTTCTATCTTCAGCTTTATTGGATATGCAGCAAGAATCAAACGCGGGATAACAGTCTTTGAGATATTTTCAGTATTATATTTAACGCTTGTCATTATATGGCCCGCGCATCAGGGGGCCAGGTTTTTGATACCTGTTATACCGCTTTATATATTTTATGTTTTCATAGGCATCGAGAATTTTTTTATTAATCAGAAAGGTGCGCAAAAACTCATTTTTGCAATAACCGCCGCAGCCATTTTTGTTTCCTATATCGGAAAATATACAACATTAGATTACGGCTATATAAGAGAAGGGATCGGCAAAAAAGAAACCAAGGAACTTTTTGATTATATAAGAAATAATACCCAAAAGAACGATATTTTTATATTTCAAAAACCAAGGGCATTGGCCCTTTATACAGGCAGGAACGCTTCGGTTTATCATTGCCCGTCTGATTACAGGGAGTTATGTAAATATTTTAAGGGTATCAAGGCATCTTATCTTATTGCCGGGGAGCCTTTTGATGCAGACCGTACATATCTTCGCTTGTTTGTTGAAAGGTATAGAAATTATCTTGAAATAGTGTATTCCAACCAAGATTTTAAAGTCTATAAAATCAAAACCCTGCCTCTCTAAGCTTCAAATAAGCTTATATTCAAGCAATACTCCTTTTGTAAACTTATTTACTATTCATATTATTTAGTCTGGCTCAGCAGACACCCTGCCCGCCCCGTTCCAAATCTAAGAGTTAGCTTTAAAAGATACACACAGATTTGGAACGGGGCACGCTGAGAAAATTTTGCGTCCTTGAGACCTGCTGGTATGGGCAGACTAAAAGTTTAACCTAAGTATTTAAATAATACACAAAAATTCTTATAATTTTCTTGATTTTGTCCAAACAACCTGCTAATATTATTAACAAAAGAGAGAGGGGGGTATATGAAAATAAAAACAAAAGGCGTTATTTTGATTGTCCTTGGAATAGCAGGCGCCATATTTGTATCAATGTTTGACATCATTGCCGGAAAGCCTAAAAATATAATAGGGCCGAGGTCTATAATTGCCTTTCTTGTCTGCGCGTTTTTAATAACGCAAGGCGTAATATCTTTTTTAAAAAAGCCGCGAATCTGATTGTGCCCGCCGGGCATAATTACGTGAACCGTTGGTTCTTGCTATTCTCCGTCACCGCAGTATACTGGATCTATCTTGTTAAATATCCTCAAAACATCCTTTCTGTTGTTATTTTTGCCGATAATTTTTAATTTTACAAACTATGGTTTTTGCGATGCCGCATGGGAAGCTGTGCCGGGCATAGAAGATCCGGATTTAAAAGAAGTCGCCGCGGATTATGATAATAAAGGGGTTATTTACGCGGCCGGCGCGAAAACCTTATACCGGACAGATGATAGCGGCGCTGCCTGGCAGGCTGTATTTTCCGTTCAGGCAAACGACGATGTTATTAATTTTGTAAAGGTTTTCGAGCAAGGTGTATTTATCTGCACGAAAAATGGCGTATTTACAAGCAGCGACGGCAAATCAAACTGGCGAAGCATATTTAAGCCCGTAGGAGAAAAAGAGAATAACGTATCGCACGCCGCATTCCTGAATGATAAAGGAATTTATCTCGCTACCGGCAAAGGCCTTTTTATCAGCAATGACAACGGCCTTAAATGGTCCAGGGATAACCCGGGAGGAACAGGGCTTGACGTAAAGTGGATAGAGTTTTTAGGCGACACAATACTTATTGCCGCGGGAAAAGGCGTTTACAAAAATTCAGGCAGCGGCTGGAAAAGGACATTTGTAACAACCAGAGAAGACGCTGAATATGACGCAGCAGTTACGGATGAATCGTTGGAGGCGGTAAAACCCGTAAACAGCATAGCTATTGATAAAGGCTCTATATTTCTCGCTACGGATTCCGGCATATTTATAAGCGCGGATAAAGGGGAGACGTGGAAAAGTTTCATTAACGCAGGCCTTATATCCTTGGCCGTAAAAAGGATTTTATGCGCGGACAGTTTATACGCTGTAACGGATAAGGGCGTATTTGTTTTCTCGGATAAAGATAAACTATGGGTCAGTTTATATGAAGGCATGCCTACCAAAGAAGCCAATTCCATAGCAGTGGATTCTGACGGAAATATCTGGGTTGCGACAAAGAAAGGTTTGTACGAGCGCAGGCAAAGCGCGGTAATCAAGCCTGCTTCAAGCAGTGATTTTGAAAACGAGAAGAGAGATGTTTTAAAAAACTTTAAAGGCGAACCCGTTATCGGAGATGTGCAAAAAGCGGCTATAGAATACGCGGAAGTCCATCCTGATAAAATAAAAAAATGGCGCGATGCCGCTAAAAAGAAAGCCTTGTTGCCAAACGTCTCTTTTGGCTTAGACAGGAATTCTACTGACCTTTGGCATTGGGAAACCGGCTCTACCGCAATCAATCAAAGTGGCGATGATCTATTAAGGCGCGGCCGCGACAGCATAGACTGGGATGTTACTATGACGTGGGATCTAGGGGATTGTATCTGGAACCAGGACAGATACATACCAACAGTATTTAGAGTGGGAGAAGCTCAATTATAAGACTGGTCAGGTATTAAGGGTCTAATGCTACATACACCGTCCAGTCTACTCTATTTATTGACCCACACCCTACCCTTTTCTGAATGGCTATGTCAATATGCCTGCCCATAAGCCGAATACCAAAATTGAAACTACACCATTCAGTCTACTATAATTTATAGGGGGGGGGCACCAACCCACCCCATAGGTAACAATAATTATCAGATAGCTCCTCGCAATTTCCAGAAAAATCTTCGACTATAGCCTACGGGGGGCAGCATAGGCGGGGGTCTTTTGATTCTATAATGGGCATATTAGGGCGTTTAAGTTAGCACCAAAATTTGAAACTTACCAATACCCCTACTTCTATTGACAGGTTTTCCTGATAGAGTTATGATACAAATTAAATAGAGAGGGCAATATGGTAAAGTATTCTTGTAAGAATTGTATCAATTTAAAGACAAGGTTGATTGTTAGAGAAGATATGAGAGGTATTAGCAAGATAGAAATACAGTATGCCATAAAGAAACATGATCCTGAATCTTTAGGATTACCCTTTCCGTTTAATCTGACGGTTTATAAAAGACTAAATAAATAGGATGAGTGCAAGGTGCTTTATTGCAGTGAGAGCATGTTTAATAGAGAGTTATATATTTATAGGGACAATATGGATTTGAATAGTGTTGTTCCTGTAAGATTACCTTGTCCAAAGTATAAATAAAAAGCTATTTTAGAAAGAAGGAGGCGTTATGACCAAGATCTTTATAGATCCTAAGAGTGATGGCAAAGCAAAACTTTTTCAAGGAAAAATAAAAAAAACAGGAGCTAGTCTCATAGGAATAAACTTTAACCGTAAAATTGAACAAGGGGATATAGAACAGATTCACAAAGCTATAGATGTTATTTTGACCTTGAAATACGGAGAAGGGATAGTATCAAGTGACCTGACCCCTTAACCTGTGCCAGTATTTAAGGTATACTATGGCAACAGAAGGGGGGTTCTTTATGGCAAAGAAAAGATTCAAAGCGGAACAGATCGTGTTGATGCTGCGAGAAGCAGAAGTACAGATGGCCAAAGGAATGAATGTTGAAGAAGTGTCTCGCAGCCTGGGGATTGCTCCGCAAAGTTACTACCGGTGGCGCAAGGAATACGGCGGCATGAAACTCGATCAGGCTAAAAGATTAAAAGAGCTGGAGCAAGAGAATAGCCGGCTAAAGAAATTAGTCGCAGATTTGTCCCTGGATAATTCCATACTCAAGGAAGTCTCTCGGGGAAACTTCTAAGCCCGGCCAAGAGACGCCGGGCGATTGAGCACATCCTGGGCATATTTAAGAATGTCTCTGAACACAAGATATGTAAGGCAATAGAACAGCCAAGGTCAACACAACGGTACCAACTAGTTGTCCAAGACAGCAGTGTAAGATTAACTTCAAGGATAACTGAACTAGCCTGTCAATATGGTAGATACGGATATAGGAGAATTACTGCTCTTTTAAAATCAGAAGGTTGGCAGATCAACCATAAGAAAGTTGAGCGAATATGGCGCATGGAAGGACTCAAAGTGCCGCAGAAACAGCCAAGAAGAAAAAGATTATGGTTCAATGACGGCTCCTGCGTACGCTTAAGGCCAGAGCATCCTAACCATGTCTGGAGTTATGATTTTGTTATGGATAGAACCTATGACGGCCGTTCTATGCGCATGCTAACACTGATTGATGAATATACCCGGGAATGCCTGACTATCGATGTAGCCAGGAAAATAAACGCCATGGATGTTGTAGAGCGATTGGCTGATTTGTTTGTATTTCGCGGAACTCCAGAGTATATCCGCTCGGACAATGGCCCTGAGTTTATATCAAAGAAGATAAGACACTGGCTTAAAGCCAGCGGCGTACAAACGCTTTATATTGAGCCGGGAAGTCCTTGGGAAAACGGATATATTGAATCATTTAACGGTAAACTGCGGGATGAATTATTAAATCGGGAGATCTTTGAAACATTGCTTGAAGCAAAAGTACTTGTAGGACGTTGGAAGGTAGAATATAATACGGTCAGGCTGCATAGTTCACTAAATTATCGGCCTCCTGCTCCAGAGGCTATTAAACTGGAGTGTTTAGAAAATGCGATTGTTCTCTCTTAATAATTGGTACAACTTATAGGGGCAGGTCACCAAGTCTGATATAACTTAATGCGGCTTATTAAGGGATTTCTTTAAAGAAGATTGATTCTGTAATCATGTTGGAGCGCAGGGGGGAGCAAGATTATGAAAAATAATCAATTAAAATGGATGTTATTTACTATTTTTATAATTGCGTTTTCTTTAAGACTGTCGGCAGTTTTGAATCAGGAAGAGATTAAAAAAATACTACGGAGTGATGATAAAGAATATGATGAAATGGCAGTAAATCTAACATCAGGAAACGGCTTCTCCCAGCTTATAAATGATTCAGTGCGCCCTGTGACGCGCAGGGTCCCTGTTTACCCGTTATTTCTCGCATTTATTTATTCTATATTTGGACACAGCTATATCGCCGTTAAAATTATCCAGGCTGTTATCGGAGCTTTATTTTGTATAATAATCTTCTATATTACTTATATGATGTACGGAGATGAACTAACTGGGTTTGTGGCTTCAGCATTTACAGCCTTGTATAAGCCGTTTGTTTCAGGTTTTTCTTTTTATGGAGGCCCTACATCCTTGCTTTCCGAATACTTTTATATGTTTATTTTAGGATTAACAATCCTGATAACAATGCGCTTTATTAAATATGGAGATATAAAGTTCGGCGTACTGTCCGGTATTTTTATGGGTTTGACAATATTAACAAGGCCCGAATTTGTATTATTTTCAATTCTTCTGGCCATATATTTATTCTATATATCTAAATTATCACTAAAGAGATTTTTTAAAAAATATTTTATTATATATTTATTTATAACATTAACTATGACTTCCTGGGTTGCAAGGAATTATGTTATTTTTAAAGAGTTTATACCTCTGACTACTTTAGAGGGCTACATATTCTTCTTGGGGAATAACTCATCAGCAAAAGGTGGATGGATATTTAAAGATAAAGATTTTTTAGAATCTGTGCAGAATTCAAAGAATCTTTCAGATGCTCAGAAAAGCAGAATATTCTTTAAAGCAGGCATGAAAGAATTAACAGATAACCCAAAAAGAATCTCCAAACTTTTTATCAAAAAAATATTGGTACACTGGGCTCCATTCGAAGAAAGATTCAAGATATTCAATCCCTTTTATGCGTTTATCCTTATATTTGGTTCTATCGGCATCTTATTTTTTAGAAAACGCCTTATTTTGGAGAACGTCCTGCTGATTATATTTTTGAGTACGACGCTAATTGCCGTGTTAACCTTTGGAGAGCCTAGATACAGATATTCTTATGAGCCTTATTTAATCATCTTCGCAGCACTTGCAATTAGTGAGCTAATCAAAAAAATAAATAGTCACTGTAACTCCGATGATAAAACATAATCTTGTCTGTTGGAAGTTAAATCGATAAGAAGTTTTAGTAATCTATAGTTGAATAGCACTTAACAGAGAGGGATAAAGCAGCTGATCAAGGTATTGATATAGACGTAGATAAACTTACAAAAGAGATTTTATCCTCTGCCAAGGATTTTGATAAAGTCTTAAAGGAAGGAACGCAATCTGAAAAGAGAGAGTATGTCAGAAGTTATATAGGTCAGATTATTATAGATGTTGATAGAAAGCACGTAAAAGCAGGTTTTTACTCTATACCAAAAGCTAACCTTATAGACGATAACCAACTGTCGTTATGTAGTGAATCTGGAACAATGACCAGACATCCATAGACACGAGGTCGAAATTAATGGTACAGTTGCGACCCTTGAATGTCCATATATTGAGTTTGTCGTAAGGTGATAAATTGGGAGATAAAAGGCATTAAACCCGAAGGCAGGAATTTGGAGAGGGTGATAAGTTTGTAATTTTTGTTCTTGCCAAAATATTTTCAAAGTAGTAATATATAATAGTAAACTTTGGGTCCATAGTTCAGTGGTAGAGAGGTGACTCATAAGCGGTTCAGGGCGATTTTCGTAACTTACTGATTTTCTTGTAATTGCATTATTTGTCAATTAGTTAGCAAAAAATTTGTTTCGTAAGACTTAGTAAGATTTCATAAAATTTCTTACCTAATCTTGACACAAATTTGGCACAAGATCGGGATGTAGAGAAGTTTCCGTATAAGTAAAGGAAGTTTTTATTATATTCTCTTCCAAATCTTCAGATTACTCACGTTGATTATTATATATATAACAAAAAATCAATAAAATAGAATTTGAGATTCGGAAATTAAATAGATTAGCTATATATAGAATCCTTTCGTTACAAAAATTATTGGGTGGAATGGGTGGGAGTACTTCTCAAGCCGTGTAGGAAGAGGGAGCCTTTGCGCTAATCATTTAAGAAAACCAAGGTTCGAATTTTGGTATGTGCGATATAATAAGGTTTAAAATCCTTCCCATTTCCCTCAAAAGCTGATATATAAGGGGATTTCTGCTAAGAAAAAATACAAAATGTTACCTATCGATATAAAAAGGATACGAAATTTACGATTGTTATTGGATCAAATGTGCTATGATATTGTTACCCAAAATGTAACGATGATGTCTATAAAAAGTTTACCAAAGAAAACAAAACTTTTTATCCAACTGTTTTACTTAGGTAAAAGATTACATGTTGTGAATGTCAAAAATACTCTTGGATGCAAAATCTTAGACAATTTATTGAAGCTAAATTTGCTAATTGCCGATGGGAACAATATAAACTCTAACTATAAAATAACACCTTTTAATAATTTCTATTTTCTATCGGGGGGTTCTATCTTTGAGAATTCTGCATATATTGGATCGGATTCTTTTTATCTGGCAAAACACCTCCCCTTCAATTTTAATGCAACAAAAGTCTTAGACTTATGTTCTGGAACGGGAATTCAAGCTATTTTGTTAGCAAGGAGTGCTAAGAAAATAATAGGAGTTGAATTATCTCGTGAAGTGGCAAATATTGCTCGCTTTAATGTGGTTCTTAACAATGTGGAGAATAAAGTTAAAATATTACAGGGAGATTTATATGAGGTAGTTAAGAATAAAAAATTTGATTTAGTCGTTTCGAATCCTCCATTTGTACCTGTACCAGATACGTTGCCATATGTATTATGGGGTAAAGGAGGAGAGGATGGGTTATTAATACAAAAAAAGATTTTTACTAACATTAATGATTATATGACTAAGAATGGTATTGGTTTAACTGTAGGTATGTCATTGGGTGATCGCCGTTCCCCCTTTATATTAGATTTACTCAACAAAACTGCAAAGAAAGAGAAGCTAGATATCGATATTCTTGTTTATAACCGCAATCATAAGTGGGAACAAATATTGCGTAGGAGTTGGGATGTATTAGCTACATTTCCCAATCAAAAACGAAATCCCTTCGAAGAATTTGATAGAATATACAATCAAGCAGATGCGGAATATACATACTGCTATTTAGTAAGATTAAGAAGAGGTAAAGGTAAAGTTGCGTTAATAAACCTTTTTGATAAAGAAAATAGCAGAAAGGAAACAGAAATATCAGAAAAAACTTCTCTAGAGAGTCTCCACTCTTCATTTGTTAATTGTTTTATAAATCGCCAATATAATAAAGCTATCAGCATATATAAGAATATGGAAAGATTCAGTAAAGTATTTGGATTAAAGTACAGAAGAGATGTGTTTTTTATTTTAGGGGTTTCTTACGAAAGACTTAGGCGATATAAAAAAGCAATAATCGAACTTAGAAAAGCAGAAATGATAAATCCAGAGGAGGCGCAAATAAATTTTTCTCTTTTTAAATGTTACCGAAATATTTGCCAAATAGAGCAGGCTGATAGAGAATTGAAAAAAGGAGTTCTTAAGTTTAAGAAATATAAACAAACTGTTACAAAAAACTATTCACCGTTTTTTTACGGTAAGAGGCTATGATTGGTAGTATCGGCCGTAGCCTTTTTGTATATTGATTTGTCAGAAAGAATTTCTGATACGTAATCACTCGCTCGCTTTGTCTAACTGATTAAATCCCTCCCCGAACTATACCCCCTTAAAAAATCCCTGTTAGATTTTGCCACCTCATACGTCTATTATAAGTAGGAGGTGGGAAAGATGAAAAAGTGCATAGTGGTATTAGCGGTAGTAGGGGTAATTGTGTTGAGCTTGATGGTAGGTGTTTTTGCTTCGGATCTGGTCTGGCAAGATATAGGTAGGGGTAATATTAATGTAAGGACTGTTTTGGTAGGCTCCGATAATTCCAACATCATCTATATTGGCTCAGAGCAGGGTATTTTTAAGAGTGAGGATGGCGGTGGGAGCTGGAGGAATATTCTTTCGGTTAGAGGAGCAAACAGAGGGGTAAACTTTTTGTTATTCGCTTTGGACAATAAGGACTCTTTGTATGCTGCAACCGGCAACGGTTTATATTTTAGCTCTAACCTTGGAAGAAACTGGAACAGGCTCTTCAAAGGAAAAAACTATCTTGAAAACGAATGCACAACTTTGGCAGTTTTACCGGATAGAACTTATCTGGGTACAAAGGGCGGGCTTTTTGTCAGCAAAGACAAAAGCCGCTCTTGGCATAAAGAAACCGCTAAATTAGGTAATGCTCATATATTAACCATTGCCTATAATCTCAAAGAGCCTAACTATATTTATATTGCCTGCGTAGATGGGGTATTTAAATCTAAAGATAGCGGCCAGTCTTGGGAAAGGATTTTTGTTACTCAGCCGAAAGAACTTGGCAATGATACGGAAGAAATAATTGAGGATCAAGACGAAGAAGAAAAATATTCCCATCTAAGATATATAAGTATTGACCTAAATAATGCAAATTATCTTTATCTGGCTACTGCAAGAGGCGTATATCTTAGTCAGGATAAGGGACAAAATTGGGAATCACTCTCTAGTTTCGGCCTGCTTAATCGTGATGTAAGATTCTTGTTGGTTTCTTCTGAGTCCTGTCTCTATGCTGTGACGAAATCAGGAGTATTTGCCTATACAAATAATCGGTGGCAGGAGTCATCTTTGGGCTTGGTCGCAGACGATATCAGATTTTTAGCTTTAGATAATCAGAACAATTTATATGCCGCTGGTAATAAAGGTTTATTTAAAAGAAAGATAAGACATCTCAGTAATGATGGACAAGACAATATCATATCATTATATTGTAAAAACGAGCCCACAATTAATGAAGTTCAGCAAGCAGCTATTAAGTATGCTGAGGTTGATCCAGAAAAGATTATACGTTGGAGAAAACAGGCATCAAAACGGGCGCTTCTCCCGCGGCTTACGGGGGATATGGACCGTGATAATGACCGTACTACCTCCAGCAGTATCTGGGGGACGTACAGCAGTAACGGCACTCCCGGCAGGTATTTTACCGGTCCGGATGATGAGACCCGCTACCGAAATAATAATTGGGGTGTTTCTTTAACCTGGGAACTGCGGGATTTAATTTGGAATGATGACCAGACCAATATTGATGTGCGCTCAAAACTTATGGTACAATTAAGACCCTCGTGTATCCATGGGTTGAGTTTGTGATACCTGCAGGTTATATTTTGTAACCCATTGATTTTTAAAGCAATGCGCAAGATTTAAAACATAAAAAGTTTGAAAAAAGCTATTTTTATGCTATAATTATAATATATGGAAAGAATAAGCAAGAGGAGACAAGCGCTATGGCGTAGAAGTCATAGCTAAAACGCCATTTTTTTGCCTAGATTATGATTATGTTTAAAAAAGTCTTTAGTATAAAAGTTATATCAATCATAGTAGCTGTGTCTTCTCTGGCAACAACCACGGTCGAGTCAGATACTACCCCCCCCAATTCTTGTCTTAGAAAACAACTTGATTTTAACCAGAAGAATGGAGAGATAGCTCCTAAATATTTATCTATGATATTAGCTTTAACTATAGGAGCAGGCATCCGCAAGACAATAGCCAATAAAGAAAGCAATGAAGCTATTATGAGTGATATAGGTTTAGATAGAATAGACATAGACTTTACTCCGAAAAAACTTCTTCAAAGAGCAATAGGCAATCAGGCAAATTACAATAATTTAATACAACAGATAGAAGGAAATAATATTCAGATGGAGTTAGATAATGAAGGAAATATCTGGGTATATTATGAAGCAGAGATAGATAAGAAAGAAAATAACATTTACATAGTAATTTATAAAGATGGGCAATTTGTGCCAAAAGGGAAGCGAGAATTTGAAGAGGTAGGAAGAAGAAAAAGACAAAATATCATACGAGAAAAGATTATATATGGCAGAGATTATGCAAAAAACTATATAATGTCTAGTGTTTTAAATTTATATACACAGATTAAAAATACTTTATTGGCACGGGAAATTATGAAGGCATCGCCACATAAAATTATAGATGTAGGAAGCAATATTAATCCTATTAGTAAATTTGGATTATTGGCAAAGCTTAAAGAAGCAGGTCTTTCCAGTGAAGTGCCATATATAGGGTCGGATTTAGATATTTCTTTTTTTGACGGCTCAAAATACGGCGAAGATTTTTCTGAACAGATGTACTTAAAAATAGAAAGAGGTTTAGGAGTGGCAGGAGACGTTATGCAACTACCTTTTAAATCAGAAAAGGCAGATTGTATTGTTTGTGCTGATGTGTTGGAGCATTTATCTGATCCGCGCTCTGCGATTAAAGAATTTTTTAGAATACTTACGCCAAAGGGAAGACTATTTATAGTTGTCCCCACTTTTTATAAACTTGACGAATTTAATTATGAACATATACGCCAGAAGAGGTCAACTTCTCATCTACAGTTTTTTAAAGAAGGAGTTATCCTCAATTTGCTAAGAGATACGGGATTTGAAATAGAAAATACATATAGTTTTGGATATATTACAGCTTTTCCATATTTGCTGTGGCTAAACGCAGACTATGTTCCTCAAAACAATGGAACTGTTACAGAAAAAGAGAACGTTTATAAAGAAATTCTGACAATATTAAAGCAACATCTTTCTGTTGAAGATTGTATGCTTATTGACCAAAATATTAGAGGATGTGAGAATTTGTTGAAGAATGACTATATAGATTTATTTGAAAAGTCAGAAGACATAAGGCAGATATTGTATATTTCTTGCGAATCTCTAAAAATGCACCCAAATTATAACACAAGAGACGACTTGCAAGAAGCATATAGAAAAATAAAAATTATTATAGATCGAGCCATAGTAGATTTTCAAGATCTTAATATATTAAGAACATTAGAAGATTTTAAAAAGCGATTTCAAGACCCTTCTTTTATAACCTATAATGCGGGAAATAGCCTTTTTATACAAGCTCAAAAAGCAAAACCACTTGAGCTATTGTCAAATGTTGCGGATAGACTCTTTGCAAAGAATATCCTTTCAGGTTCCATTTAAGCAGTCACTTCTTCAAGCTTTTCTATATAAGAGACGTCTACCAGTCTAAAGCGGAAGCTGTCTTGAGTTTGTTCAGGAACCTGTCTACCTTTGCCGTGTTTGCCTCTCAGTCATTATTTTGTGACCTCTTTATTCTTGCCTGTATGAATTAACACGGCATATACTACATATATCTGCCCAACTTATTATTTTCCTTCATTTTAGCATCTCATCAAACAAAGGAGGCTTTCGTGAAGTATATGATTCTGCTTATGGTATTTTTTGTCCAGATAACCTGCTTCAATAAAATCAGTTTTGCTGATGAAAGTACTGACCTTCTTGAAAACCAAACACAGGATGTTTTAAAAAACTTTAAAGGCGAACCTGTTATCGGAGATGTGCAAAAAGCGGCTATAGAATACGCGGAAGTCCATCCTGATAAAATTAAACACTGGCGCAACGCAGCGAAAAAACAAGCGCTTCTGCCAAATATTTCTATGGGCTTAGACAGATATCTTACTGATTACTGGCACTGGGACTCAGGCACAATGCCTGATACATTACAAAAAGGTAAGGATGCTGTGGCCTGGGATGTTACTATGACATGGAATATGGGAGAACTAATCTGGAACAGCGACCAGACGTCCATTGACACGCGTTCAAAATTAATGGTCGAGTTGAGAGACGATATAATAAATGAGGTTACGAGGACATATTTTGAAAGAAGACGGCTTCAGATAGAGATACTGACTTCGCCTCCCCGGGACTTAAAAGTCAGCCTTGAAAAAGAACTCAGGCTTCAGGAACTTACCGCAGACATAGATGCCCTCACCGGAGGCTATTTTTCCGGCCGCCTGCAAGAATAATAGATATAAGCGTTATTTTACAAATCGAGTATGACTTGTTTTGTCAAATAGCGGATTTTTATTAATTTTTTGTTTAATTTTATTCTTGACGCAATAAGAGGCATGTGATACACTTATGAATAATGAACAAAATAAACAGCACTAGATTCCTAAAGTGCGGGTTAGTCTATTTTACAATTTTATTTTTCCTGCCATTATTAAATAGCTCTTATATATATGCCGGGAATGCAACGGGGGTATCTAGCGAGGCGGAAAATTACCGGACAAAGGGATACGAAGCGCAGCAGCGCGGAGACATAGATACCGCTATAGAATGGTATCAGAAGGCAGCTAGTATCAAGCCGGAGTACGCTTCTCCGCACAATGATCTCGGCATTCTATTTGAGACAAAAGGATGGCTGGACAGGGCTGAGGCGGAATACGAAAAAGCCCTGACCCTGGACCCTAATTATAAAGAAGTTTACACGAACTTAGCGCTTCTTTATGAAAGGAAAGGCGAACTGGAAAAAGCCGCTTTTTACTGGATGAAAAGGTATAAATTAGGCAATCCGAACGATCCATGGAATCAGGAAGCCAAGAATAGGCTGGAAAAACTCGGCCTGCTTGATAAAACAGAACAGCAGGCCCCTGTTAAGAAACCCGTTGAAAAAAAACAAAAACCAGAGCCTAAGCCAAAAGTAATAAAATACAAGAAGGTAGCCCCTGCTGAAAGGCCCGTTGAAAAAAAACAAAAACCAGAGTCCAAGCCAAAAATAAAAAAAGATTCCGGTTGGACAAAGATAGGGCCTGAAAAAAATAAGAAATCGGCAAGTGCTTCAAAAGCAAATAATGCTTTCAATAAAGAGCTTCAGGAATCCCTGAGGCTGGCGGAAGAAAGGCTGAGAAGAGAAAAAGAGAGCAAGAAAAACGCCAAAGAGAAGATTGATGCGGCAGCTGACAGCGAAGCAAATGCGGCTTATAGCAAGGCAAAAAATTATTACAATAAAGGCGAATACGCAAAGGCGCTGGATGTGATAAAGCTTGCCAAACAAGATTCCGGGCAAAGCAGTAAGCCACTTTCAGAATTAGAAGACGAGATAAAATTTAAAATGAAGGAGGAGAGGATAGAGGATTATTACAAAGAAGGTACGATACGTTACCGCCAGAAAGATTTCGCAGGCGCCAGAAAAGAATTTGAAGCGATGTTGAACATTTTACCGGAATAGCTCGCTTCGCCCCTGTTATATGCAAAGAAATGCCCTTCCTATTTTAGGAAATCCCGTATAAATAATGAATGAGTAAAAAAGAAAAACTTTTTTTGATTGATGGAAACTCTTATTGTTACAGAGCTTTTTATGCCATAAAAGAGCTCAGGAATTCAAAAGGCAAGCCTACGAATGCGGTCTATGGCTTTATCCTGATGCTTAAAAAGTTACTGGAAAAGGAAAAACCGGCTTATATCGGCGTGGCATTTGATCTTAAAGGCCCCACGTTCAGGCACGAGCAGTTTGAAGATTACAAGGCTCACAGAAAACCCATGCCGGATGACCTTGTAAGCCAGATGAGTTTGATAAAAGAAACCATAGCAGCATATAACATACCTATTTTTGAAAAACAGGGCTTTGAGGCGGACGACGTGCTTGCCACTATTGCTAAAAAAATGTCCCGGCTGGGCATAGAGGTGTATATAGTTACAGGCGATAAAGACATGCTTCAGATAGTCGATAAGAATGTAAAAGTTTACAGCGCGCATAAAGACGTCCTTATATACGATTCTGAAACTGTAAAGGAAAAATACTCGGGGTTAGGGCCTGAGAACATAACCGATTTTATCGCTCTCGCCGGGGATACAACCGATAACATTCCTGGCGTAGCCGGCATAGGAGAAAAGACGGCAATTGAGCTTATAAAGGAATTCGGGAGCCTGGATAATCTTTATAAAAATCTTGATAAGATAACAAGCGAGCCAAGAAAAAAAATGCTCTCCGAACAGGAAGACAGCGCCCGGATGTCCAAAGAACTTGCGACTGTGGATTCGGATGTCCCCATAGAAATAGACGCTGACGCCATGCGCGTCAGAGGCCCTGATTCAGAAAAACTATTAAGTATTTTTAAGGAGATGGAGTTTAAGAGCTTTGCAAGAGAGATCGCGTCATGCAATTCGAATGTTCATAAAGAGGCGGACTATAAGACAATCGCCTGCGCCGGGGATTTTAAGGATTTTATCGGAGAATTAAAAACAAAGAAAGAGTTTGTCCTGGACATAGAGACTACGAGCGAACGGCCCATGGAAGCAAATCTTGTCGGCATATCGTTTTGCTGGAAAGAAGGCGAGGCTTATTACGTAGCCCTGGGCTCCGGACAAGGGGCTCGGGGCGTAGACTTGAAGGCAGCCATTAAAGAATTGAAACCAATTCTGGAAAACGAAAACATAAAAAAAATTGGGCAGAATATAAAATATGACAAGCTGGTCTTGTCAAATTACGGTATAGAGGTTAGCGGTATATCTTACGACACGATGATAGCGTCGTACCTGTTAAACCCTTCCAGGATGAGCCATGGCCTGGATGACATTGCGTTTGAATACCTTGATCATAAAATGGCCTCTATTGATGAACTTCTCGGAACCGGCAAGAAAAAAGTTACTATGGATATGGTGGACATTGAAAAGGTTTCCATGTATTCATGCGAAGATAGCGATGTTACCATGAGGCTTAAAAATGTATTTGAAAAAGAGATTTTAAAAAAAGAACTGGAAGCGCTTTTTAGAGATATAGAGCTGCCGCTTGTAGAGGTTTTGGGCAAGATGGAGAAGAATGGGATAAAGATAGACGTTGATTTTTTAAAAGAGGCATCATCTGACATGGAGAATGAACTTTCCGTTCTGATTAAGGAGATATATAGGATAGCGGGCGAGGAATTCAACATCAATTCCCCGAAACAGCTCAGTCATATTCTATTTGAGAAATTAGGGCTGCCTGTTGTAAAAAAGACAAAAACAGGCGCGTCTACGGACGTAGAGGTTCTTGAAAGGCTTTCTTCTTTACACCCGCTACCGAAAGAGCTA
>Ga0315293_10001220_pt1 | contig 24945 bp, 17 predicted proteins | sample YL17G13_20_MG_FD_203071 | JGI IMG/M metagenome (GOLD analysis project Ga0315293, IMG submission 203071) | Sediment microbial communities from Yellowstone Lake, YNP, Wyoming, USA - YL17G13_20 | ecosystem: Environmental > Aquatic > Freshwater > Lake > Sediment | place: USA: Wyoming | collected...
CGGGATAATCGAATACGATATCCAGGGTAAGATCATAGTCCCATCCGGCGATTTTGGCCGCCCAGCTCGGAAAATCAGGGCTGGCCCGAAGGGAGGCATTGATCCCAACTTTTTTGAGCTGCTCTCGTAGGTACTCACAGGTGCTCTGGTTGGCCGGATTTCCTGGGATCCAGTCGATGGTCAGATTGAAACGGGTGCCGTCAGCCTTCCGCTTAAGCCCGGCTTCGTCGAGAAGTTGACTTGCCTTTTGAGGGTTATATTCGTATTTGGGGACATGCGGATTGTAAAAGGGGTTCGTGTTCCGGAAAGGACCGGTGGCCGGTTCTCCAAAACCTACGGCGATCTCCTTCACGATAAAGTCTTTATCCATGGAATGGGCGATGGCCTGGCGAACCCTTTTATCACTCAGTGGAGGTTTCCGGACGTTAATGGCGAACCAGGCCCGCGGGCCGATGGCCTCGAAGCCTTTGGTCGTCAGAGCAATCTGGGGCAGCTTTTCCAGTCGGCGCGCGTCGTCCGGGCCAATGTAGGAATAGGGAACCATATGGATGGCGCCGGATTCCAAGGCTACCGTGCGCGCCCCGGGGTCGGGAATGAATTCAAGGATGATCCGGTCCAGGTAAGGCTTTCCCTTGCGGAAGAAGTTTTCGTACCGCTCCAGGATGATATGTTGGCCCTTCTTCCAATCTACGAATTTGAACGGCCCTGAGCCAATGGGCTTCACGTTGGCCGGGTTTTGGCGGATCTCCCCCTGCCCGTAGATGTGTTTGGGGATAACGGGAAGAAGTAGCGGATGGGTGGCGGCCAAAAAAGCGGGGTAAGGATGCTTCAGCTTGAACACGGCAACATAAGGATCGGAGGTGTCTACCTTTTCGACGGCCCGGAACATGGCCACACCGAAAGGATGGTTCTTGTTTACCGTTTCCAGGGAGAAAGCCACATCTGCGGAGGTGATGGGTTTCCCGTCGTGAAAGGTGGCTCCCTTTTCCAGGTGAAAAGTGTAGGTCTTTCCATCTGGGGAGACTTCCCATTTTTTAGCCAGGTAAGGCTTGGGTTTGAAGTTCTCGTCAAATTGAAGCAGTCCTGCAAAAAGCTGCAGCCCCGGAACGCCCGTGGGAGTACCCGAGACAATGGCTGGATTCAGATGGGTGGGTTCAAGATAGACTATTTTGAAGGTGCCCCCGCGGGGGGTTTTATCCGATTGAGCCAGGGCAGGAGAAGAAAGGAAAAGGAGAGCAAGGATTGGAACGATTAATGGCCCCAAGAAGTTGAATAGTTTTTTTCTTTTTTGAGTCTTCATGGGAACTCCTTTCTAAAAAAGGTAATGGTAGATGAAAGGACAGTGTGGAATGGGACCTGGCTCCTTTTCTAACACACTGACTCCACCGAGTCAATGAAACATTAATCGTCCTTTCCTCCGCGGATCTCGGCTCCTTCCCTTTTCTTGGATTCTTACATGATTACTAATGAGTCCATAATAGTCTAAACATCATTGGTTGGAGGACCTTTCCTGTTGAAAGCCTCGAACTGGACTCCGGCTTTCGCCGGAGAGACGAACATTAGAACGGCATGGTTCTTTGTCGTCATTCCGGCGGAAGCCGGAATCCAGGATGATTTAAAAAAGATGAAATCCATGTCTAGACAATTTTGGCCTCATTAGTAACTCTGGGAATTTTCTTCCAACATTTACAAATCCCGAAATATCTCCTCTCCCCTGGCGGGAGAGGATGAAGGTGAGGGGGGGCCAAATCTCGTTTTGTCCACCCCCACCCGCACCCTCCCCCATCGAAGGGGGCGGGTATGGTGAGGCAAATTCCAAAAATTTTTGGTTAGATTTGAACGGATGGGATATAGGGGAGAGCAGACTATTTTCTGGTTGCATACTTCATCCGGCTTGATAATATGCTCAAAGGCTTATTCATTTATCTGTCAAAGGGGGAAAAATACCTGGGGGAATGTGTTATCTTCCTCCATCCCATTCCTTCTATAGGAAGAATAAGCGAGGAGAGAATAAAAAAATGCCTGACCGTCACACTTTTTACCCGGATGTAGTTTATATCAATGGAACCATTGTCACTTTGGATGATAAGGGCTCGAAGCCTGAAGCCGTAGCTACCCTGGGGGATAAAATCGTGGCCGTAGGCTCTGACGTTTCCATCGGAGAATGGGCAGGTCCTACTACCCGGATCGTAGACCTGAAGGGCAAAACCCTGGTGCCCGGGTTCAACGAGCCCCACAATCATTTCGCCTCCTACGGCATTTCAACCCTGCGATTGGCGAACCTGCAAAGCCCTCCCGTCGGGGCTATTGCCAAAATGGATGACCTTCTGGAGGTACTCCGGGAAAGGGCCAGCCGAACACCCAAAGGGGAATGGGTGTTGGGCCGCGGTTACGATGATACCCTCCTTTCCGAAAAGAGGCATCCGACCCGGGAGGACCTGGACGGGGTTTCGAGCGACCATCCGGTTTATATCGTCCACGTCTCCGGGCATTTGAGTGTGGCCAACTCAAAGGCCCTGGCCCTTGGAGGAGTTACTAAAGATACAGCCGACCCTCCGGGCGGGGTCATTCGGAAGGACCCAAAGACTTCCGAGCCGGATGGGGTTTTGGAAGAGATGCCCGCTCAGACTCTGATTATTCGACATGTTCCCCCTCTACCGATGGAGCTTAGGCTGGAGGCCATGGCCCGGGCCGCCCAAGATTACCTCCGAACCGGGGTGGCCTCATGCAGCGATGCCGGGGTGGCCTTCCCCGGGGTCGGGAGCCCGGCGGAGATTGTGGCCTATCAGAGGGCTACGAAGCAGGGCCTGCTCCCCATTCGCCTAACCATGATGATCGGGGTTGAATTCCTGCTGGGGCCCGATGGGAAAAGCCCTGCTTTTCTTACCGGCTTTGGAGACGACCATCTCAAGGTCGGCCCGGCAAAGATCATCGTGGATGGGTCCATCCAGGGCTACACCGGCTGGCTGGCCAAACCCTACCATGTTCCTTTCAAAGGAGATGCTTCTTACCGGGGCTATCCGGTCACCGCTCCGGAAAAGCTGACCCGCCTGGTCCTGGAGGCGCACAGAGCCGGCTGCCAGATCGCCGCTCATGGAAATGGCGATGCGGCCATCGACGCCATCCTGGATGCCTATCGGCTGGCCCAAAAAGAATTCCCGCGGCCCGATGCCCGCCACCGGATTGAACACTGCCAGATGGCGCGCGAAGATCAGTTAGACCGAATGGCCGAATTAGGAGTCAGTCCCTCCTTTTTTGCTTCTCACACCTATTATTGGGGAGATCGCCACAAAGCCATATTTATGGGGCCAGAGCGAGCCGGACGAATCAGCCCGTTGAAATCAGCCCTTAGACGGGGAATCAAGTTCAGCCTTCATTCCGATTGCCCGGTAACTCCTGTTTCCCCGCTCTTTTGTGTTTTTTCCGCCGTCAACCGCATAACCCGCAACGGTGAAATTTTAGGGCCTGAATATCGTTTGACTCCGTATGAGGCGCTTCGGGCTGTCACGATCGATGCGGCGTGGCAGACCTTTGATGAGAAGGTGAAGGGATCTATCGAGGTCGGAAAACTGGCCGACTTCACGATCCTCGCGGAGAATCCCCTTACCGTGCCGCCCGAAAGGATTAAAGATATCGGGGTGGAAGAAGTCATCATCGGGGGGAAACGCGTCTATGAGCGGGAAAAGGCCGCTTAAATTCGGGAAGAATCTCAATAATAGCCGTATTTCAGCAATGCCCGGTTCATGGCCAGGACGTTCTCGGGTTTGCAGTACGCCGTGAGGCCGTTGGAGCTCGCCAGAATGTAGCCGCCTCCAGGCCCAAGCTCCTGGATGCGCTTCTTGACTTCGGCCTCGGTCTCTTCAGGAGTGCCCTGGGTGAGGGTGTAATGCAAATCGATATTACCCATCAGGCAAATCCGGTGGCCATATCTCTTTTTCAGGTCGGCGATGTCCATGGCGTTGGGCTCTACATTAGCCAGGCCATTCATGCCCAGGGTTAGCAGGTCGTCGAGGATGGGAAGAAGGTTCCCATCGCTGTGGTAGATCCAGGGGAGTTTTATTTTCTCGGCCACTTTTTTCATCCGGGGAATGAAGAGTTCACGGACGGTTTTGGGCGAGAATAACGGGCCCTGCTTCCAGGCGAGGTCCTCGGCGACGATCATGAAGTCGAACCCCAGTTCGCAAATCCTGGGGACGGCCTTGCAGGCCCAATCCACAAAGATGTCCATGAACTGCAAAACGAATCTTGGATTATCGAACAGCATCAGGCTGAAATGTTCCATGCCCATACTCAGGTATGTGTTACTGATGCCCATGCGGGTGCCTACCGCCAGGGCCCGATTGCTTCCGCGGTGCCGGGCGATAAACTCTTTGGCCGGCCGGTAAAAAGCATCTGATTCGGGGTCGGGTAGAATAACTTTTCCCAGGTCTGTTTCACTCTTGATCAAGCCATCGGCGATCATGTCCATTCCTTCGAAAGACTGGCTCTTGACGAAACGGGGCGGGGCGATGCTGAAGGTCAGATTGTCGAGGGCAATGACCTCCAGGACTTCAGGCGGAATTCGCGAGCCGGGGACGGCGAAAAGCTGGGTCACGGTGGCTTTCTCGAAATCTGTCCGTTGCAGGAGCTTTTCAGCGAGGAGATTGTGCACGCTGCTTTCGACCCAGGGGACGCGGTCGGGCTGCTTACGTTGGAGGGCTGTGAGGACCCGCTCTCTCGAAGTCATTTTACCTCCTGGGAAAAGCGAAATTTAACCACAGAGGGCCGAAGAAAATGCCTTAAATGCGCTTAAGTGCCTTAAAGGCCTTAAATTTATTGTATAGGAATTTCCTTTTTTTATCCCCCTCCCCCCCAACCTCCTCCCGCGAGGGGAGGGGGGATACTGAAGGGCTCCAAAATTCCCTCCCCATAGATGGGGGAGGGGGATAAATAATTTGGTGAAATTTCTTGATTCTTCACCCTCACCCTGACCCTCTCCCCTCAAGGGAGAGGGGGTATTTCTGATTTTTTACGATTTCGTCATCTGTGATTATCTGCGAAAATCTGCGTCCTATTAAATTTATAAAAAATCTTTACAGAATTTAAAGAAATTAAACCTAAGTAGTACAGCGCGGCGGAGGCCGCAACCAAAAAGCACATTGATCGCTCCCTCGCCCTTCCCCTCTCCCCTGGCGGGAGAGGGTAGGGTGAGGGGGGACGAACAGGTTGCCTAACGATGTATCGAGAAATTGAATATTAGGAATGCAGAATATTTCTCCGTGATCTCTCTGGTTCAAAGACGTTGACTCACTTCGATAACCATTCGCGCCGCCTCCCTGGAAGCCGACCAGAAAAGGGGGTTTAAGAAACCTGTCTTCCATTTGAGCGTGCCCAGTTCGTCGGAGACGACCATCAGCCCCCCCAATGCCACCTTCCGGTAAGCGGCAACGGTAAAGAGGGCAGACATTTCCATATCAACGGCCAGGAGACCCTTCGCGGAATAACGTCCAACTTTTTTCCTCGTCTCGCGGAACAGCGCGTCCGTGGTCCAAACTTTCCCTGCGGCAAACCTGAAATTTTTCTCCCGGCATTGCACTTGGCAGAGCTGGACAATTTTCTCGCTGGCTTTTCTCGTCACTCCTTTTGGAAGGACATAATGCGCAGAAGTTCCTTCTTCGCTCAAAGCGTCGGTCGGAATGACCAGGTGGCCGATCTGCAGGTCCGGTTGCAGGGAACCGCAACAGCCAAAAGTTAAGATCTTCCGGGCCCCCATGGCGATCAGTCTCTCCAGGATCACTGCCGCCTGGGGGGCTCCGAAGGGAGTCCCGAATACCGCAATTTGCTTCCCCTCTATCGCTGTTGAACAATAGGCCATGGAGGGAAAGCGCAGACGCTTCAGTGCTGCTTTCTTGAGCTTAAGTTCCTTTCGGAGGATCTCCAGGTATGGTTCGAAGAGGACCAGAATGATGGGGTGATCAATTTCAGGGTCCCCGGGAATCTTCCGGGGTTCGATCAGTACCCGGTCATCTTCCATACATCCTCCAACAATTCTTTGCTAAGATCAGAGAGTCTATGCCCAAAATGCTTTTCTTTGTTCTTGGCGCTCTGCGCTATGCCCTCTGCGCTATGCTTTAGGGCGCCACCGGGCCCCCTGCGGAGTGTCTTCGACGACGATCCCCGCCCGCAACAATTTGTCCCGAATCTGATCGGCCATCTCCCACTGCTTCGCCGACCGGAGCTTTCCCCGAATATCCATAAGAATGTCCATCAGCGGGGAGAGGATGGAAAGAACGTCCTTCGGGGACTCGTCGAAACGGAGGCCAATCTGAACCATCATGCCCCGGAGAACTTCGCGGGCCTGGGATATCGTCTCGTCGTCTTCAAATTCCTTGCAGGATTTCCAGATCCATTTGTCCAGCCCGACGAGCACGTCCACTACGCCAGCCCCGTGATATTTCTGCAGGTGATCAGCAAAGGATTCCTGGTAGGATTTAACACGGTCCATGAAAACATCCAGGCCCGGATGAGCCATCACAGGAGGTGCAGGGGCCAGTATCTTTTCTGCGGGGTGAGGAATCCCCAGGCTCTTAAAATCTTCCAAAGAGAGAGTCTGTCCATCCTTGAAAGTCTTTTCTATTTCCCGGTGACGGAAAGTGACGCCCCCGATGCCCCTGATCGATAATTGTCCTGCACCGAAGTCCAGGATGCACGCCGTATGCTCGTCGATGCCGAGAATGGGGACCTCAGGGGGGAGCAGGGATTCGAGGTGCTTCAGGCGGGGCTCTCCCATATAGCAGAAACGTGTGTCGTGCGTTCCCCCCTCAGCGTTATTCCAGTGGGGGATTACGGCGAGGTTCAGGCCGAACTTTTCCAGCAGGTCCAGTCCCTCTACCCAGTGCAAATCCTCTCCTACTTTGTATATCTCATAAACCGGCAGCGTAAACCGGCCGAGGGTCAGGGCGGCCGCGCTGGCCGCGACGAAGCAGCCTCCGCCCTGGACTCTTTCCAAGATGATCTGTGGGATGGGTGTCCCGGCCCAGTTTTTCAAGGCGTAGGTCGGACTGCCGGGGCCGACGAAGATATAGTTCGCCTGCCGCAGAGTTTGATACGCTTTCTCGGCCTCGTAGGCCGAAATATTCCTGGAAGTTTTGAAGGAAACCTGGTCGATGGGTTGGTTCAGGCGTTTTTCAAAATATTCTCTAGCCTTATCGTAAAGGTCGTCGGCATTCATCTGGAAACCTGCGGGGGTATCGATGAAGACGGCCTTGACCGGAGGGGGGAACTTTTCGAGGAGATACCGATGAACCCGAACCATGGAATCGGTCGTTTCCCCGGAGCCCATGATGGCAATCATTCCCTTACGGCTGGACATACCTTGCTTGTATAGAAATTTCTTTTTTATTCTTCCCCCTCACCCCCGCCCTCTCCCCCGTTTGCGGGGGAGAGGAGAAGGGTGAGGGGCCTTAACTTGATCTCCTTTGCCTAATTTACAGACTGGCCTTGGGAAAAGCAAGGAGGAAATCAACCTTGACGGCTTAGAAGAAAGGGGTTTAAGCTATTTCTAAATTTAGAGATTTGAAAGGAGAGGGCCAATGGCAATCTTATCTGGCCGCCAGGCTTTCCTGGAGATCTTAAAACAGGAAGGAGTCAACCATATTTTCGGGAATCCCGGGACCACCGAACTCCCCCTGATGGATGCTCTGGTTGAGCGGAAGGATATTCATTATTTTCTTGCTCTGCATGAAGGAGTGGCGATCTCGATGGCCGAGGGATATGCCCGGGCCTCGGGCAAGCTGGGAGCCGTAAATGTCCATATCAGCCCGGGTATCGGAAATTCCATGGGGATGCTGTACAATGCTTACAAAGCGGGTTCGCCGCTTCTGGTGACTGCCGGGCAGCATGACCAGCGCTTTGCCATCACTGAGCCCATCCTCTGGTCCGACCTCCCTGTTGTAGCCAGACCTTATGTCAAGTGGGCGTACGAAATTCGCCGTCTTGAGGACCTGCCGCGGGCCGTTCACCGAGCGGCGAAGGTCGCCATGGCACCCCCTACAGGGCCGGTTTTTCTATCTCTCCCTGTGGATGTGCTCAACGCCGAGGCGGAGATTGATCTCGGAGCCCCGACTCGCATCGATCCCCGCATCCGCCCTCCGCGCGAAGCTGTGGAAGCGGCGGCAGAAATGCTGAGCCGGGCAAAGCATCCAGTGATCATCGCTGGCAGCGCAGTTGCCTCTTCGGACGCCCATGCAGAACTGGCGGGGGTGGCTGAGCTCGTCGGGGCCCCCGTTTTTCAGGAGACCGTGTCGGGAAGCTGCGATTTCCCTTCATCCCATCCCCTCTCGATGGGGCCGCTGCTTCGCAACCAGAAAACGACCCGCGCGACTTTGCAGGATGCGGACGTTATCCTCGCGGTGGGCGCAGACTTGCTGACCATGTCCCTCCCTTCGGATGTAGACCCTATGCCGCCCGGGGTGGAGATCATCCACCTGCATCTGGACCCATGGGAGATCGGCAAGAATTATCCAGCCAAGATAGCGATCCTCTGCGATCCCAAAGAAACATTGCCTGAGGTGGAAAAAGCGCTGGACAAAAGGTTGAGTCCACCGCAGCGGGAACAAGCCCGTCTGCGCCAAGCGCGCGTCCGCGAGGCCAGGGAAAAGGCCCTTTCCCATCTAAGAGATAAAGCCGCATCCGAGAAGGAGCGTGTTCCGGTTACTTCTCTCGCCCTTATGGAAGCTATATGCGATACCCTGCCGGCCAATGCCGTTTTGGTAGATGAAACAATCTCTTCGGGCGGGGGGCTGAGGACGCTCCTTCGGAGCGAAGACCCCAAGAGTTACTTTGGTATGCGCGGCGGCGGGATTGGGTGGGGTCTCCCCGCGGCCTTGGGCGTCAGGCTGGCGCTGGGCGATCGCCCGGTTGTAGCTCTCGTCGGTGACGGAAGTACACTGTACGCCATACAGGGGTTATGGACGGCGGCCCATTATGGCTTGGCGGTGGTATTTGTGATTTGCAACAATGGCGGGTACCGCATCCTGAAACAGAGAACGCACGCCTTGCAGAGCTTCTCCGCCAGGGATGACCGCTACATCGGCATGGACCTTGAAGAGCCAGCAGTGGATTTCGTGGGCCTCGCGCGGTCCCTAGGTGTTCCGGGAGAACGCGTAGAAAAGACTCATGAGGTAAAGCAAGTCCTCTCTGGTGCACTGGCCCGGGGCGGTCCATATCTGATTGATGTGCTGATTGACCGCAGCTTTCATTTGAATGGCCTTATCCATCGCTGATGTACATACCCCCAAATGCCGCGCGATCTCTGCCCTCGAAACCTCGTCCTTCCGTAAAGTGCTAATCTTAAACTACATCCCCTCGGCCCAGACTCTATGTCAATTGAATTATTTAAGGGCATCCCCCTTTTCCATGATAATTTTAAATTAAAGCCGACGGTTATGCGTCTTCCGTAATCGTGATCGGCTGTCCCTCGCGCCGGGCGATTTCAATGATGGCACTGGATTCATCCTCGCGCCATTGCCGCTCTCCACAGGGGATCGGTTCGATGCGATTATCTGTCCTCGCCGCAACACGCCAAAGAAGGTCAATATCTGCGCGATCCCGCAGTTCATCGAACCGGGGAGAAACAACCAGCAAATCGATATCGCTCCATGAACCCGGTATTTCTCTGACCTGTGATCCGAAAACCACCCCGAAGTTGATGATCAGTCCTTGATCCTGCAAGGCCCGAAGGTAGTTTCTGACGCCTTTCACAACAGATTGGTCAACCACCGGAACACCTCCTCTGCCCGTTTCATATACCGGGCTGCTTCCTCTCTCGTTGGCGGCTTCGTCAACGTTTCCGGGTAGCGTCCTTCAATATGGAATGCATTCATTTCAGCCAGTATGTCCGTCTGAACCGGACTCGAACCAACACCCGCCAAATCGATCAGGCGATTCAGGTTATGGATTCGAGGCGCCAGATCACCGGTGTGTTTGCAGACAAGCCCCTTCAGCGTCTTTTCCAGGGCCAGATGAGCGAAAAACAAACCGTGGCGGGTTCGACCGTTTTCAAGGAGCTGCTGAGCGACCGCCCAATCTTCTTCGGCGTTTTCCTTCCAATAGGAAATCTGCTTATCGATATCAACCATAATTTTTGACCTTGAGCCGAATTATGGAATGTTTTGCTAATAACTTCAAGATATTTCTAAAGAGTAGGCATCCAGGCATCAATCTCCGCCACTTCGTTCCCTTATCATCTCCTTCGCTGACGGTTCCCGGTTGACTTCAGGCTTTCTGCCTTCTTCATTGGGGATTCGACGAGCCCGATGACCTTCTCGCGGTTAGTCGTGTTGCCAATCAAGGCCGTAGTTCCTTCAGGCTCAAAAGAGGCTTGGCGACACTCGTCAACCCGGAAAGGAAAAGATAGCCGACGGCAAACCGCGCCCGTTCGCTCGTGCCGAGCATCTGACCGAGATGGTCAACCAGCTTTTCTGTTCGGTTGTCTATGATGTCATGTGTCGGCATGACTTTAGCCTTTCTAACGACTCAGGACAGTTGTGCAATGGCATCGAGCTTCTCAATGACTTCAGGATGTATCTCTTCCTCTTCCATTACGGCGGCAATGCGATAGAAGGCATTCTTAGGCATTACGTTGTATTGGCCTATCATCCTGTAGAACTCCTTGAAGAAGGGTTCAAGGATCACCTCGCTTGCCTTAGTGTCCAGGAGAAATGGTGAGTCCTTGAGCGGAGCATCAAACTCCTCGTCAGAAATACGGCTAACCTTCTTGAAAAGCTTCTGGACCGCCGGAGTTCCTCCAATGAGAAGTGGTGTGTCTCCATTCTCGGTACTGCTACCAAAAATGTCCTTTGTTGCCTGTGCACAGAAACGAAGGATTGCCGCCGGGACAAGCAGATAGTTTTCGATCTCTCGTCTTCTCCACATCATTTCATCCAAGGGGCCTTCTTGGAGAACCGCGTCCGTCTTGTCAATTATCAGTACGCCACGCAGTTTAGGATAGGCTGCCTTGAGGCCCTCAAAATGACCGCGTGCCTGAGAAGGCACATTGCCGACATAGATCGTGAATGGGGACTCCAGAAACTTCAAGGCATCATGACGCAGTCTTCGAGCCCACTCCTTCAAGATCTCGATATCCGTGTAATCCTCCACATACAAAACGGCTCCTCGCTCCTTCGCCTTCAGATAATCACTGCTGGAGATCTGGGACAGCGACTTGCGAAGCTGCGAGGCTTCCTGGCGAGACATCAACTGTTTCGGCGTTTCACCAAGAAAGGCATACATATTAGTGAAATCCGTGTTGGCCATGATCTCCTCGGAATGGGTGGCCACAATGAGCTGGGCGTTCCGATCTTGTGCAAGGCGGCGCAGCAGGCTGTACACATCCCTCTGGCGGATAACTTCCAGATGCGCATCGGGCTCGTCGTAGAGCAAAACGACCCCCCCCTGATCGTACAAAAAAGCCAGTAAGAGCAGGACCTGATGGAATCCACTCCCTCCCATGCCAACATCCAGCTTGGGATGCGGGTTGCTCTTCTTTCCTTCTGGACGCAAACCGTTGTGGTATTCAACAAGGATCTCACCGGAGCCGAGAAATCCAGGTTTCAGAAGCTCAACCTGGAATAGGTCGGCCACATGCTTCTTCAGCGCCTCCCAGTCAGTTTCACTCTTCTCGGAGACGTTGTATAATAGATTGCGGAGGATGTCCCCTGCTCGTCCTTCGGCAATCCGTGTCTTCAGGCTGCGTTCGTTTGCCTTCTCCTCGATACGCTGCAGACCCGCCAACGGTGGTAAGTGGCCGACAGTCACCGCTCTGGCTTCCTCAGGGACCGGCATTCGCTCCTCGCTGTCAGGAGAAACTCGCATCGGACGGCAGTAGATCTGTTCCGATCCCTGGAACTCCAATTCCATGCCGAATGCCCAGTCCTTAGCGCCCGTGGATCCCTCAACAAAAATTTCCGCACGGACTTTGCGGCTCTCGGAGTCCAGAACGTCGCAATTATGCCATAGACTCCGCATGTCACGAAGGGGCAGCACGATCAAATCCGAACGTGTTATCGGCACACCGGTCCTCAGCGTGGCCTTGCTCTTTGACTTTTCGCGTTTTTCAAGCCAGCGAGTCAGCGCCAGGCGCCAGACGGCCAAGGCCTGAATGGCGGTCGTCTTGCCCGAGTTATTAGGTCCCACAAACACGATGTGATCTCGCAAATCAATGGCGGCTTTTTTGATTCGCTTGAAGTTGCGAATCGTCACGCGGGTAATCATGTCACTGTCCTCTCTTTCGATGGCTTCTCAGCCGCGCTCTGGTCAAATCTCCATTCCCACACGCTCTATGCAAGCACGAATCGTACGCGAGGGAACGACACCCCTGCCGCTGCCAGCTGACGCGCCTGTCGCGAACTCCTCTGCAATAATACTCGGCCGCTTGCAATCCAAACATACCCATCAGTCCATCGCGTCAAGCCACTCAAAGCCGGAGCACTGGTCTGAGCCAGTCCTAAAGACGCTCTTGCCTGTGGCCTACAGCTCCCGGTGACCCCGCGTCACCGGGGAGAGAAACGCCTCTACGACTACCTCCAACAGACTCACCCCCGCTCATTTCCCGCCCCCCTCCACAATCGCTATCTCCTCCTCCGTCAGCCCGTGCAGTTGCAACACAATCCTCTCCCATCCAACCCTGCCGCTTTCCAAATCTGTGGAGTCTCCTTGCAAAGCGCAATTTGAACCTTCTTGCCGCAACGGCGAATTCCATCCGCAATTGCGCGGAACATCTCGATCCTGTATTCCCTCGGATATCGCAACTTTCCTGCCTCGGTAATCAGCGAACCATTTACCTTCAGAAGGGACGATTCCGGGAAACGTGTCTTGATGTGACTTGAAAGCCCTTCTGCGGGGCGGTACTCGCCAATCGTAATCCTCGAAGGTTCGACGTGTTCGAAAATCATCCCCGTAAGCCTGCGATAATCTTTTTCCCACGTTGAATATCGGACCACCGGATCTATTCGCAAACGCACCTCATACCCGGCATCCTGAACCTTTCGCGCCGCTTTCAGTCGGTCCGTCGGTGACGGCGTCCGGTGCTCCAGATACTGCCATACCTTGTCCGTGTTGACGCTGAACGAGACGATCGTCTGCCCGCCATGTTGCATCTCCAACAGATTCCGGACGCAGTCGCTCTTGGTCAAGAAGAGCAGCTTCGTGCGGGGTGCATGTGCCGGCATGAACGGAACAAGTTGCTCCGATAGCCCGGCGATATCATCCACAGCCAACGGATCGCCAAGCTCACCAAGATTCAGAACTCGAAGGGCATTGGGAATGCTCTGCCTGTCAAACTTCTCTATGTCCTTAAACATCCTGTCGTAGTTCACAAAGTGCGTTGACACCGGGCAGGTACGAAACGTCAGGTACAGGTAACAGTATTCGCACCAGAAATTACAGTTGTTGTAGGCCGTCAGCTTATAGAACTTCGCGCACCGCCCAAGCGGATGCTGAAACTGTTCTATGAATGGGATCTTGCGGTCGCGAAGCAACAGGACATTCCGTTCCTCCATGAGCTTATCCATGCCCCGCTCTCCATTGATCCTCGGCGGTGCGGAAAGCCATTTAACCGGCAGACCTGACCTCTCGGCGATTCGCTGAACTTGGAACCGATCCGACCGCCCCTCGATAGCCCATAGTTCCCGCACCAGGGCATGATCCTGCTTCGCGCCCGCCGCCGCGTATGCAGCCTGCTGTTCTCGGACAATACGGTCTGGAAATGTAACGTTCATTGTTCATTTCCGGCGGGACATCCCTCTGCCGGCTTCCCCACCAGGGACATCCCCCTGTCGGCTTGTCCGGCAGGAGATCACGACTGCCTGGCAATGCGACGAATGACGTCCAAATCATACTCACTGAACGTTCCCACGTAGAACCCATCCTGCCACACCCGGCACCCGGCGGCCCCCGCCAGCCCATTCTGAAACGCCAACGCAATCTCTTCCGGCGACCGCTCGATATTTCCGCGCAACGCCATATGGACATGGTCCGGCATCACCGACAAAGCCGCGATCCGGTGGCCGCCCTCCGCCGCCACGGCCAAAGCCGCGTCGCGCATCCGTCCGAGCTGCTCGGGGGCGGTGATCCTGAACCGATCCGCCGCCACCAGCACGAGATGGAGGTCGTACCAGTACCGCCCGCTGTTGGACTCCGACGGCTCGGCCAGCCGCACATCGTCGGCGACAACCGTGAAGCTGCGCATGGTCTCTCGAAAACGCGGGTCGGCGAAGTCCCCTTTCCCGACCTGCCCGCGGATATAGTTTTCGACCACGCCGGAGGTGTTCTCGCCGAGGCTGCGGAACGATACTTTGCGGCTGAAATCCACCGGCGTGTCGCACTTGCGTAGCGCGTGCTGCAGCCGCCCTTTGACGCGCATGCAGAAGAACGTGGGGCTCACCTGCGGGGTGACGCTGAAAAGAATCTGCACCTTTTCAGCCGTGGCGTGGGGTTCAAGCAGGTGCAGGCCGTCTTTTTCCCACAAAGACGCAGTTTCGCGCGCAACGGCGGCGCACTGCGGAGGCAATGTCGTGCCGGCGGTCGGCCAGCCGGTCCAGTCGTAGTGGAGCTTGAAAGCCAGGTTGAGATTGTGGGCAGTGTATAGAGTTTCCGGTGACCTTGTGCCGCCAGGGCCGAGGCCGACTTTTTGCGTCCGGCGACACAAGGTCGCCGGGACGCGGGTCTCATTCATTCCCGTTGACCTCGCATCAGGGACGCCGGCCCCATTTGCTCCGGGTGACCTTGTGTCACCTGGGCGAGAAACGCCTCTACGGCTACATCCAACAGACTCACCCCCGCTCATTTCCCGCCCCCCTCCACAATCGAAATCTCTTCCTCCGTCAGCCCGTAAAGCTCGTACACCATCCGGTCAATCTTCCGCTCCAGCGCCGAGGTATCCGCTGCCGGGTCAGCCGCCTTGGCGGCGAGGATACGGGAGACCAGCTTCACTAATTCTGTGGCGGTAGTTCCGTCTGCCGAAGCTACTGGAAGTCGTGCCAGATGGCCTCGTTTCACTTGTGCAAGCGCTTCCCTTTCTTCCGGGTTGAGAGCCTTCTGATAGAACCAATTCATGAGCGTTGAGTTGAGGAGCCCCAGAACGAATCGCAAGTCGGTTCCTCTGTCGCGTGGCACAATTGTGTAAAGATTATCTCGGGCTATGAACTGCTTACTATCGAGTGTTGCGACCAACGAATCGCCTGTCTGCCGAACAACGACCTTCTCTGGCGCATCGAAACTAGCCGAATACCTTGGTTCGGCGAGCTAATCGCCGAAACTGATCCAGTAGTCGTTGTCCCAGAGGATTGCATATCGTTGGATCAGACTTCCGCGAAGCAAAGGACGAAAAGATTTATTCTCCTTGTGAGTTGAGACGAAGGATTTCCTGTCCACGATCGCGCGCGTTTGTGGCGGCTTCCCTTTGCCAACCTGAAACGGCTTTGCACCTTGGGTAATTACGCAAAGGCCATCAAGTACGGGAAAGGCGCGAAGTCTATCTGCCAACTGAGCAAATTCTGGCCGCTCTAGGACATTAATCGCTTGACCCTCGCGGCGCTTCCATCGCTCTTGAGGCATCCCAAACGGCATCGCGGCCCCTTCATCGCCATAGACAATCACTCTGACACTGTGATTGTGAGCCGGAGGGGCATTGTTGAGAATCACGACCTCGTTGTCGACGACCGCTGTAAAGACTGCGGTAGTGAAATGCACAATGGCGATGATCGTCTTGTCGGTGAAAATCCACCTCCGCAGTTCCTTGGAAAATAGGTTAAGTAGCCATGTGTTTGGGATGATTAAAGCGATACAGCCCGCCGGCACTGAGAGCTCGTGGCATCTTTCGAGAAATAAGAGATAGCTGTCGAGCTGGTAGCTCTGATACCTGTATATGGCATTGAAGCTTTTCTTCTGCTCTTCAGTGATCAGAGATCCGTACGGCGGGTTCCCGATCACCACATCAAATCCCTCCCGCACGCCGAACATCCATTCCGGATCGAAGAAAGGCGCGGAGGCGTTTTGGTCGTAGGGGTCCCATGCGGCAAGTCGTTTCGCTGTGGTGTCGCCCCAGCCGTCGCTCCTGAGCAGTTCGGCGATTTCGCCGCGCAGTTTCTTGTCCTGCTCCCGGCACCTGGCTTTGGCCGATAGCGTCCGCGCCGTGAAATGCCGTTCACGCACACGGTGGAGCTCTGCCTCCTTGGCGTCAATCTGCGGATTGCGCAGGAGCATTTGCTTCGGCTTCTCGATCCCGATCAGCGTGTTGGCGGCGACGAATTTGGTCTCCAGATTGGGCAAGGGCCGCACGCCGAGGTTTGGCGCATCCGGGTCCACCCGCTGATCCACGATCAGTGAAATGAAGAACCGCATCTTGGCTATCTGGACGGCGATGGACTGAATGTCCACGCCGTAGAGGCAGTTTTCGATCAGGTAGAGTTTGCGCCCATAATCCAGCTCGTTGCGCTCGAACGCCTCTTCGATGCCGACAATCTGCTGTTCCAGTTCCTTGACCGTCCGCTCGCGGAATGCGCCGTCCTCGATCTTCTCCGCCGTGGCGACGGCGTCGCGGACGCGCCGAATCTGCCGTTGCTCCCACTGCTCGTTGCGCGGATCAAGTTTTCCCAGGATGAACACCAGCTTGTGCAGAATGCCCATCGGGAACGCGCCAGACCCCACCGCCGGGTCCAGCGCTCTTAGCCCGTCAATCGCGACAATCAGCGCCTCGGTTTCCTTGGAGTCAAAATCGTGGCCGCTCTCCTCCCACGACACCAGCCGCCGGAGTTTCTTCTCAGTGCCCTCTGTGTTCTCTGTGGTTAAAGTTCCCTTCAAGGACGCGATCACCGCCTCGTCCACCATGTAATCAACGATCTCGCGTGGAGTGTAGAACGAGCCGGTCTGTTTACGGGCGCTGGCGCCGGTTTCGGGATTATAGGCGGCAAGCAGGTTCTCGAACACCTTACCGGACAGCTCCGGATCGAGGGCCACTTCCTGTTCGATGGGCGTGTTTTCTTCAATCGTGAAATGGTACCGATGAAGTGTGTGAATCAGCCCGCGCACCCGGACCTTCCTGAACTTCCTGTCGCCATAGTCCGCGCTGAGGTCTTCTTCGCGCTCAGGTCCAAAGAACAGGAAATCCGGAACAACCGGCTGGCTGTCCGGCCGTCGGGAGAATCCGTCAATCCGCACATAACGCGGCCTGGCGTTTTCGCCCAGATCCTTGTCCAGGCACTCGAACAAGCCGCCGTTGAGGAATGGGATGTTCTTGAACAACGCCAGCGCCTCGCCGGGCTTCTTAAACAAATCGCGATGGCGGTAAAGACTGTGCGCCATGAAGTTCTGTTCGTCCCGCGCCCATCCGCGCTTGTTCATTTCCGTGTTCAACGTGGCGAAGAACAAATTCTGCAGGATCGCCTTGTAGAAAACGGAATCCTTCCTGGCGTCTTTGTCCGGGGCAAACCCGTCGAGTAGTGCATCCAGGCGGCGCTGATCGAACAGCACCTCGGGAATCAGGCCTTTTTCCTTCACGAACCAGCAGAAAATCAACCGTGTGATCATGCGGATCACGCCGATATGGTCGTGCCCGTCAGCCTCCTTGGGCGCATCCTTGGGGAAACGGACGTGCTTCAGCGCCCAGAAATACCAGTTGGCGAGTTCCTTGTAGAACGCCTTGGTGACCGACTCGACATCGAAGGCGTCATCGTGGCGTTTTTGAATCTCCAGCGTGGGGATGCCGAACAGTTCTTTCCCCATCAACGCGAGATCCATCATCTGCAGCCGCTCAACGGCCGTGCGCAAACCGCCGTCGGCTCGCACGGTAATCCGGCGGAAAAGTCGCCGCTTCTCCGCCTTCTCGTCATACTTGATGTTCAGAAAATGCCAGGCGGATTGCGCCTTGTCGGAAAAAACGAACAGGCAGTAAGGATGATCGCGCATCAACTGGTTGACGATGGGCCGCTCAAGACCTCTCTGAAGACTGTTGGAGGCCAGATGGCAATACACCACATGAAACGCCTGATCCTCGCCGCCGCTCGCGAACAGGATGGGATCATCGACCAGCGCCTTGCGGGCGGAATCCGGCCAGCCGCGCATGCTGAGCGGCTGATTTTCGTGCTCGTAGTTCAGTTCCTCCCAGAAAAGCTTTTTAAGGCCTCCCAGATCCCGCAAGTTCCGGAGGATATTCAGAACCGTTTGTTGTCTTTCAATCTGGGCCATTCATCACCGCGGCTTTCTCATTTCATAGAAGCGTCTCAAGCTTAGACAAGCCGATGCAGAAAACACCTGATTTTCCCCGTTGAATAGGAATTTGTTTTGGCATGTCAGGAGTATAGGGAAAAGGTTCTTGTGTGTCAAGGGAAGATAACGCCCAAGATGATCATTAGCACTTGAAATGAGGATTATTTTCGGTACACCTTTGAAGATAGATTACAGGAAGGAAGCATCGCCTGACTTGACAGTGTCTGTAAGCTCGAATCTCGATTTTCACAAATGATCCTAGAAATTCGTAAGAAATGAGGAATTTGACTTTGAACGTGAAAAAGGAATTCCTTCTTGGATCGATTTGCTTCCGAATATCCAATGATTGCATGATTGGGGTCACCCATTTTTGTTTCCGTTTGTTCCTTCGCATAAAATCCTTTCTTCTGGCGCTCACAACCTGTTATGATCCTCCCGGAGGAGATCTATGGGGCGCCGATCAAGCATGATGGCCGTGCTCATTGCCATGTATTTTTTTTCCTATTATTACCGCATCTCGCCCGCGATCATGGCTCCCTACCTGATGCAAGAATTTTCCCTCGGTGCCGAGCGGCTCGGATTCCTGGCCAGTATCTTTTTCTATGTTTTCGCCTTCGCCCAGTTTCCCCTCGGTCCCGCCCTTGATTCCATCGGGCCGCGTGCGGTCATTTCCGCACTGAGCGCAATCGGGGCTCTGGGCAGCCTGATTTTCGCCCTCGCTCCCTCGTTCATCATCTGCCTGTTCGGCCGCGCCCTGCTGGGCCTGGGAATGTCCTGCATGTTGATGGGAACCTTGATGGTTGTCGCGATTTGGTATCCGCCCCGGTCGTTTGCCCTCCTCGCCGGGATGGTCTCCGCTTTGGGAAACACAGGCGCATTGACCGCCGCAGTTCCCCTTGCTCTCCTGGCCGAGTCCGTCGGATGGCGAACATCATTTCTCTTCTTTGCGGGGATCAATTCGCTTCTGGCCCTCTCCATCTGGCTGACCGTTCGCGACCATCCGCCCCGGCAAGGGAATGGCCCCTCGCCAGCCGCCGAGAAATACGCCGTGAGTCAGGCCTACCGCAGAATTCTGAGTACGCCCTCCTTCTGGGGAATTGCCACCATGAATTTTTTCACCACTGGATCCTTCTTTGCGATTCAGAGTCTCTGGGGGGGAACTTTCCTGATGGATGTATTCGGCATGAGGCCCAGGGAAACGGGATGGCTCATTTCCTGCCTCACCGCCGGATTTATTGCTGGGAGCCTGGTCACCGGAAAGATCTCGGACCATTGGAGGGTTTCGCGAAAACGGCAGGCTCTCATCACCCTAGGCCTATATCTGATACCCCTTTTGCTCATCGGGACAACGGTTCGGCCGGGCCGTGAATCCTTGCTTTACCCAGCGTATTTCTCAACCGGTTTCTTTGCCTCCGGGGTAGTTCTGATCTTGGCTCATCTGAAGGATCTCTTCCCCAGGCAGATCGTGGGAACTGCTCTGGCCCTGGGCAATTTTTTCTCCGTGATCGGCATCGCCATGCTGCAGTATCTAATGGGCTGGCTCATCGAACGACATCCGGCGGTGGGGGGCGTTTACCCGGCAGAAGCCTATCGGGATGCCTTCTTTCTTCTCGTTGCCGGCATGGCGGCCGCCTTGATCTTGTATTCCCGGACACGGGAAATCATGCCACTTAAACAGGGGTCATCCGGCTGAACGTAGCGCCCATCTAAGAATAGACCCTATTGTTGCAAAAACTTTTTCCAAAATATTCCTTGTGCCCTTTAATTCGTGTGGCAGAAATGCTTTTTATAGATGGCAGCAGGACCTCACCTTTGATGACTCTTGCCCCCCCACCCTAACCCTCCCCCTCGGAGGGGGGAGGGAAGGGTGGGGGTGATGCTTTTAGAGATTTCTATGCAACGTTTAGGTAGATATTCTCTTCTTCGATTTTTCCCCTTGACGTTCCAAGAATAATAAGCCATAGCTTCCTGGACCGTCTTACCGGGGAGGATTAGTAAACGAGTCTGAAGACTTCTGCTTGAGGGGAAAATGAATCTTCTGGTTCTTTTCGTTGTCTCCGTGGTAACCCTGGGGCTGGAGATCCTTCTGACCCGGGTCTTTTCGGTCGTCCTCTTCGCCAGCCACTCCTTCTTGGCCATTTCTCTGGCTTTGCTCGGGACCGGCTCCGGCGCCCTTCTGGTGTATCTCGCCAAGCCTCTGGGCAAGGACAAGCTCCAGCGTCGCCTGATCCTGCTCCTGGCTCTTTTGTCCCTAACCTTGATCGTTTCCCTCTGGGGCCTTCTGCAGATCGAGTTTGTTCCGCAAAAGATCGAGGACCCAAGGACCCAGATGGTACAGGACAACCTCTCGTTCCGGGAGCGTATGATCAGGCTGGAGAGGAACCCGGACCTTTTCAATCCATGGAAACTGTACGGCGCAATCCCCCTCGCCTTCTTTCCTTTTCTCCTGGCCGGGTATGTCCAGGCGCTCATCTTCCGGAGTGCACCGGCGAAGTTCGGCTTGATGTACGGATTCGATTTGATCGGCGCCACCTTCGGTTCGATCAGCATGCCGCTGCTTTTGTATCCTTTTGGCTTGAGGGGGACTATCCTCGTGATGGCGGCCGTTGCCGTCGTGCCCATCCTCTATGCTTTTGTGAGGGGAGAGAAGACCCTTCCCGTTGCCGCCGCCTGCGTGTCGCCGATTTTAGTCATGGCCGTCCTCTGGGCCAGCGGGTCCTTCCAGGTGAAGTTTGCGGCCGGCTACTCGGAGAAGGATCTGATCCGCGAACACTGGTCTCCCATGTCGAGGGTTGCTCTGATGAACTACCGGGGCCAGCAGATGTACGCCATCGACAACGGCTCGCGGAGTTACTATGTTCCCAAAAACGCCGATACCATCCGGCGCTACATGCCCTCCCTATACACCATTGCGCTGGAAATGAAAAAGGGCGGGGACCTGCTGGTGATTGCCTCCGGAGGGGGGCAGGAACTGACCATGGCCAGCCATTTCGGCATGAACCGGATCGACGCGGTAGAGATCGCGCGCCCGATCGTAACTGATATCGTGCAGAACAAGAAGGACGAACCCGGCAACCCCTATCTCCTTCCCAACGTGCATTACTACATTGCCGACGGCCGGTCGGTCATCATGCGAAGCAAGCACCGTTACGATATGATCCAAATGCTCGACGTCAACTTTGCAACGCTTGCCGGACAGATCTCGCACGCCTGGTCGCCCAACTTCGTGTCCACGCAGGAGGCCTTCTCCGAATACATGGAACACCTGAAGGAGGGAGGGGTCCTCTGTTACAGCCTGATTTCCAGCATTAGGACTCCCCTGGCGGGCCAAAAAAACCGCCGTCTGGCGAGTCTCGTGGCCGGCATGAAGATGGCCGGAATCATTCACCCCGAAGACCAGCTTGTCATCCTCTCGCGGTCCTCGGCCTACGGCTACCGGACCATGTTCATGGCCAAGAAAACGCCGTTCACCCCGGAGGAGCTGGTTACGATCCGCGAAATCGCGGCTTCGCGCAGCTCGAAGATCGAGGTCCTGTACCCGGACATGGAAAAGGTTGCCAGAAGTACGCAGATCCGACTACCCGAGGGAGAGGTTCTTCAGAATACCCGGAACTACCTGCAGGGGGTGACGGACCTCTGCAGGAACACGAAACCTATAGCAGGGCTGACAGCAATCCTGGGGATCCCGAACGGGAAAGACATTCCGATCAACGACGACCGGCCTTACCTCCTGGGGTCGGGCCTGATTTCGAAAACCAACCCCATGGAATCGCTGATCGAGGGGCTCTACAGACCTCTGCTGAAGGTCATGGGGGTGTTGGCCTTTGTCTTCCTGGCGATTCCCTTCGTCGTGCGCCGGCCTGGAGGGGGGGAAAGGGTGAGGATCGACCCGAGGCTGGTTCTGATCCTGGTGCTCACCGGCGTGGGGTTCATGTTCATCGAGATGGCGGGCATATACAGATACCAACTCTACTTGCACCATCCTACCCTGGCCATGATCGTGGTGTTGTCGAGCATGATCCTTGGGGCTGGCCTGGGAAGTCTGCATTCGGGAACCATCCCCGAGGGCCGGAAGGAAAGTCGCATCGCTCCCTACTCGGGCGGGGTGGTGCTCGGCAGCATCGCCTTGTTTCTTGTTGTGCCGCTCTGGGGACACCAATTTCTACTTTGGCTGCCCATGCCGGCTCTGCTCCCGCTTGTCTTTGTCGCCTTCGCGGGCCTTGGCTTCCTCCTCGGGCACATCGTCCCTCTCTCCATTGACGCCTATACCCACAAGCAGTCTAACTTATTGGCCTGGTGCTGGGCGATCACGGTGACGGGCTCCGTATTCGGAACGGTCATCGCTTCCATCCTGGCCCGCGACTATGGCATGTTCCTGGTCGCGGGCCTTGGAATCCTTTCCTATCTTTTCGTTGCAGCCGTCAACCTGGCGGGCATGGCGATTGCCTGGGCGGTATCCGGAGCGGCGGATTAGTAATGGTAACAGAGCATATCTGCCTTAATGGTTTCCTTCTCGATTACAGGAAGAAACTCTTTCTCGCTAGAGAAAATTCGCCATCGGACCTTGATTTTGAAGAGTACAAAGCGTGAAGATTAGTCATATCCTTATTTGTACGAAAAAAGAAAACAGGGAGTGACTCCATAAGTTTGCTGATGAGTCACTCCCATGATTCAACGAATCATCCAATGGGCCAATGACCATTCCGGCTATCTTCTTAGTAGACACCGGGCAGTCCGCAGGCGATCAGATCTTTTGTTGGGAACCGGTAGAAGACTTCGAACTCCTTGTCGGTGATCACGCCACAGTGCTCAATCTTCACGCCATCCTTGGCCCACCTGTCTCCGAGCCATGTAAAGCAGGCAGCTTCGACAGCAAAGGTCATATTCTTCTCGAGTCTTTCAGCGGGGAAATCACCCATAAAAATACCGCTGGCCCCGGGAATGGTTGGTCCCGGATCGCCCGAGCGGAGGCCGATCACGTGGGCCACCGTGCCGTAGAAATACCGGCCCGGCTCAGGCCATTTGGGTATGCGCCCCCACAGGCCGGGTGCATCTCCTTTTTTCAGCCAGTCCCGCTGTGCGTCCAGGGTGGTGATCCCCGGCTTTATCGATTCCGTTAGGGCCATCAACGCCTCGTAGGCGATGTGGTACACTTCCTTCTGGAATTCGGTTGGCTTGTCTCCTACGCAGTAGGTGCGGTAGAAACAGGTGCGATAGCCCTGGAAGCTGACGCCGTTGATATCTAAGATGCACAGGTCCCCAGGTCTCACGATTCTATCTGTCGGCATATTCGGTACGCCATAGCCCGATCTTTCCCCGGTGCAAACCACGAAGCTGGGGCCTTCCAACTCCTCGGCTCCAAGCTTGTAGAGAGCGTTGGCCGCAATTCCTGCAATCTGAAACTCGGTTATGCCCGGCCGCAAAGCCTGACATACCTCCCAATGGGCACTCTCGGCGAACACCCCGGCCATCCGCAGGCAATGGATCTCATCCTCGGTCTTGATCTTAATCGCATCGGACATGCAATTGTTGCCATCGACGATGTTAATCCCTGCCCGCTTGCAGGCCTCGAGCATGTTATGGCTGGCGATGTCGATACCGCAGGGCATATCGAGGACATCATGCTTCTTTAGTAGGGCTTTGATCTCTTGGCAGGTCTTGTCGAAATAGCCGGGCATAAATTCAGGGTTATCGGGTAGACCCTGTATGAGTTGGTAAGCTTTGGATGTCTCCAGCACCATTTTGCCTTCCAACCAGGGCATTCGGGGCCGCTCCCATTGGCCATTCAAATGATCGATAGGAACGTAGGGCAAGCCTTGGCCTTGAATCAGGAGAACAAACGTACCCAGCCTGCGCCTGGCGTACTGGTGGAAGGAGTAGTAGCCGAGGTAGCGGTGATAGTCGTAGTCGTATAAAATCATTGCGCCGAGGCCGTGCTTTTTGAGTGCGGCCTGAGCTCTTGCCACCCTCTCGTTGCGCATGCGCTCCGGATTGTAGGGGCGGTGCTCGTAATCAACTGCATAGGGTCCATATTGCATTGGTTTAAACCTCCTATGTTTTGTTAAATGAATTGTAGCGTGTCTTAATTAATCATGCAGGTCAATATCGCGACTTGCCTCGTCCGATGGCATCGTCCTAAAATTTCATGAAATAAAACCCTCCATTCTCACTTAATTTGTAGAATAACTATAGTTTCTCCGATGGGCGTTCTCTAGACATCACCTCCTCTCCGTCCATGGTGCTCTCTGGGAGAAATCTACAACAATTTATGAAACCTTTCAACCGCAAATTTCAGGAAGGAGTCCTTACTTCCTTAAATTCATGATCGTGCTGCAACTCTCGGGTACCGAATCCCCCGGGCGCGAATATCAGATTGTACCCATCCAGAGGTTCATTTACTGAATCCGCAGTAATGACAAGTCCTCGATCATCGGTAATCTGCTGCTTATTGGAGCAAATCCGCCATTCCAGATCCGGGAGGATGTTCATGGACTTCAAGCGAGTTACCGGATCGTAAAAGCCAATGAGGTCCAAGGAGGTCAAGCGATCGAATATAATGAACGCGGCTTTCATCAAAGGGCTCCCTTTTTCAGGGAATTTTGTATCCCTTATGGATTTTTAATTGCAGAGCCTGCCAATATATGGATTTAAGAAGAAATCTATGCTTTTTACAATGGAATGTCAAAGGTAAATTACAGGAAG
>Ga0315293_10001221_pt1 | contig 24938 bp, 18 predicted proteins | sample YL17G13_20_MG_FD_203071 | JGI IMG/M metagenome (GOLD analysis project Ga0315293, IMG submission 203071) | Sediment microbial communities from Yellowstone Lake, YNP, Wyoming, USA - YL17G13_20 | ecosystem: Environmental > Aquatic > Freshwater > Lake > Sediment | place: USA: Wyoming | collected...
TCACTTCACGCCGCATTGCTTCAGACACTGGTTCACATCGCAATTGAGAAGAAATGAGATGCCACGCGAACACATCCAGGAGCTTCGAGGGGATACGAGATCAGACGCGATCGACATATACACTCATATCGATCCGGAAGATCTGCGCAAGTCTTATCTGGCTCACATGCCAAAACTCGGAATAATCTGATTGCGGAAGTGAAGTGAAAATGCCAAAAAAGGTCATTACCAGACGAAATGTAAACCCGAGGCGACTGAAGATCGGGGATGTCGTTGCCGTCAAGTGGCGTGATGCCGTCTCGATGGAGAGGGTTGAATGGGATGAGCTCAATGAAATCGAAGATCCAGAACCGACTTCGTGCTGGGGTGCGGTCGTTCGGAAGTCTCGAAAATATGTCTACTTAGCTTCGGAGATTGGTGATCGCACATCAGATAGCCTCTGGATTGAAGCTTTGCCCTACAGACTAATCGAGGAGTGCAGGATCATAGATCGAGCGGAGATCTGAGACGGGACCCATGAAAATGGGATGTTATTCGGGTTTTTGCCCCTAATTAATCGGGTCAAAAGAGACGCTGGCTTGACAATGCTCTCATTTTGACAATTTCGAGGTTTTATCCGTAAACCAGTTTTTTACCTGTAAATTACCTAGGTAAGAAAAGGGTGGATTGGCCACCCCCGAATACCTGCACGTGGCAGTTTCTCAGGTAAGAAGACCGGCCTTGGATTCCGAAGGCAAGGGTGGAGGCAGAGGGATTTGAACCCTCACATAGCCAGGAGGTCGAGTACGAAAAAGAATCAGGTCTTTTTAGTACTGCGGGCAAACACCCTTCCTAATTCGTTACTTACTGGACAGTTTTGATCATAGGGGGTTCAAATCCCCACGCCAGGTTGAGGTCGCTAGCCAGGAAAAATGTAGAAACGAGAATCGTAAGGGATTGCTTACTTCGGGCAAACCCATCCCGCTTCAATAATTTCAAGTAATCGAAGGATGCTGTCAAGTAGAGGGGTGGTGAGACAAGATGGAATCTTCAACAGCTGCCGAAATCGATCAGAATGGCGCATTGTATGATCGATCATCCGCCCTTCGTTTTCTTTACGATCGCTTATTCAAACCGGTGAGAAGCGATTTCGTTAGGATGTTACTCTTCATCATGATCTGGGCCATCGTATTCTTTGTCGTTTCATTCATCGAAGGTACATTGATTCTGGGAGAAATCGATTTCAAGCTAACCTCAGATGTCGGTTACTTAGAGGATTTTTACACTTTTTCCCTATTGGCAACTGTTATGCTTTTCTTTTGGTTGACAAAGAGAGTCTTCGATATTTTCTATGAGGTCTTTTGGGGGGAAGAAGGTTTCCAATCCGGAATCGATTGGAATAGAATATCGAAATCCGAATATCATGCAATACTCAGCGAGAGTAACGATTTCATCCAACACAAGGGGAATATGCCGGTCAAGTGGCGAATTTTCTACATTCTTCTATGGGTTGGTGCGACAGGCTATTTCATAGTCGAGCTTCTTCTCGAATTCGCTAATACGACTTACTACGGTTTCTGGTACGGTCCACATCACTTGCTCGGTGCAATAGGATGGTTGGCCTTCATATTTGTTCTATTAGTCCTAATAGGTCCAGAACTTATTTGGAGATATATTGCAATCATAAGAGAGACGCGAAGAATTGTTGCCGAGGTTGATGGCAAAGGCGAAACTCTAACCATCGTCGCGAGTCCGATGCATGGAGCGAGAGGATTCAGATGCCTCGGTCAATTGGCTTTGCGAATGTCGATTGTTCCAATATCGGCATTGATAGCACTGTTCGTATGGGTATTCTTCAGTTCTCTGTTACTTGAGCACGCGATTCTCGCAACGGGCATGCTTGTCGCTCTCTCGGTGATATCCTTCTTCTATCCGCTGATGACGATAATCAGGGTGGTTAAGAGAAGAAAGGAAAAGAAATTGAGTGATCTGTCAATGAAGCTACGAAATATCCACATTCGCTTGTCAGGTATTGCTGATGGGGGGAAGAGCCTAATCGATGAGGAAATTAGGAACCTGTCCTCAGAGATTCAACTGTATCAGGTTCTGCATGATGACGCTGCCGAGACCCCTGTTTGGCCTTTCGATACAAGTGTTTTTTCAAAATTCATTTTGATTGTGATAGCGCCGTTCATATTCATCTTTTTTGAACATTTTATCTATAGATAGGGTCATAATTCATTTGAATTCTCTTCAACATCTCCTTTTCGGCCGTACAGTATGAAACAGTCGGTATTGTCGAACATCAAGGTCCGAAATTTGAGAATCCTCTGTTGCCACAAAAGGGGCACTCACCACGGTTGAGCTGGTGACACTTGTGACATATGACCTTCCCACATCTTCGGCACTGTATGTAATGCCACATGAATCCTGAACCTTTGCAGCTTTGACATCTCGTCAACATTATCACCCAGCCACGCCGTCTAAGCACTAATGGGTCGAGTTCAACCTAGATAGACTCATACGGATATTTGGTTTTTACTTGATATGCAACAGGGGCAGTTAAATCCCCTTAGAGAAATGACGGATTGCCATATTCGCATCTTTTTCTTAGAACTGGTGATTCGCTCGACGCGAATCGAATCGCCTCTCTACTCTTTATGCAATTGAAGCCGCTCACTTGACACAAATACAATCAACCTAGTCGACATTCCCGTGTCATATGCAATTCAAGATGGAGGGCATGATCTCGGAAATCAAAGGCGGTCCGAAAGGAAGACTGATAAGAAGGCTTGCCCATGGGATGCTCCCACTTGGGATCATATACTACTGGCTACCAGATCCTCTATATCTGGATTACTTCCCCAAATGGTTAGGTGCATTGATTGTACTTCTCGGAATCGCTATCTTTGAGTCTGTACGAATCATGACAGGCAGAATCCTCCCAGGAATGAGAAATTATGAGGTGAAAGGGATTGGTAGCTACTTCTATGCTGTATTGGGAGTCATATTGCTCCTTTTGTTCTTCCATCAATATATTGCGATTCCCTGCATCCTCGCCATGGCTTGGGTAGATCCGCTTGCGGGAGAGCTCAGACTGAAGAAAATACCCAAATCCGTCTGTATCATTTTGTGCGGAATTCTTTATTTTATCATCATTCTCATTTCTTCGGTCGTGTTCAACGGAGAATGGTTCATGGAATCGACGATTATTCTAAGTCTATCATTAGCAGCAATTACGACTCCAATAGCCCTATTTGTTGAGGCTATTTACATCCGCCATCTAGACGACGATTTCACAATGCTATTCTTCCCTGCATTGGCAGTTCAAATTGTCTTTCTAATCATCATGTGAACTAGAAATTGCTTAGTGATTTTTAGATGTCAAAGAGTAATTTTCAGCCTCTGGCTGTGTAGAAACCCTCAACAAAAGTAAAAAGAGCGTCTCCAACCTCCCGATGTTGTACGCGAACGCCCTGAGGATCAGCTCCTTGCGCTGCTGAGAGACGCCCTTCGCAAGCAGATGATCCCCCTCCCCAATTGTTGATATTCTTTCCATCTACTGATAGAATATTAATATTACTTACCATATCTATCTCTTACGGTGGTTATGAAATGGGCATTGGGATAATAGGGGGCCCTGGCTCTGGCAAGACAACTTTTCTAGGCCTTTTATATTTAGCCGCAAATATTTGGGGAACAGATAAGGAAGATGATTTTAGACTTATTCCTGGCGACCATAATTCTCTGACAAAATTGCATCGATTGAGAGAGCGATTTGAAGGTGGTCATTTCCCTTATAAATCTAAAAAAACAGAATATCTAGATGTCCATTTCAAAATGGGATTCCGAACCATGCCGAATCTAATTCCTAAGGAAATTACGAACAAGATATACAAGAATCCATTTGCAACTATCAACTTCAAGATGTATGATGTAGCTGGGGAAGATATTAATGATTTTGTAGAAAGCGGCATGAAAGGTGAATCCGAACTCGAGGAATTATTTTCTTCGAATGTAGCCATCTTTTTAATCGATTGTCGAAAGATCAAGATAGAACCAAAATCAGAAGAATATCAGGAGATGGTCAAATACGATGGGGATGTTTCAAATCTAATAAAAGTGTTTTCTGATTTCAAGAGAAAAGCTGACCCGAAAGATTGGAAGAAAAAGCGAAATCTTCGCCCAATTTTCATCTTTTCCTGCTTCGAGGCAATTGATCCCGCTGTGTTAATGCATCATGGTCTTGCTCAAAAAGCCCCCTCACCAAATAAGGAACGAGAGAGAAAGAGATATTTCGAGAGACTCTTAGCAGCTTGTCTGACTGAAACCTACAATGTCAAAAATGGCGTAAGACTGGACTATATCGATCTCGATAAAGCGTCCTATTTTTATAGTTCTGTAAATCTCGAAATAGTGGGGGGACAACCGAAAACGGATCCCGATGGATCATATTTCATAGAAAGGAAACTGAGGCCGGGTCATGCTATTAGCGCAGTGTTTTCAGAAGATGAATATTTCTCACTCATTGAGAAAATCAAGGAAATCGCACGTGCTTTTCCTGATGAAGTGCAAGAGAAAGATAAATTAAAAATGCCTACTTGAGATGCCATTAGATTCCAGATTCAATATATTGAGGATGCTAAGAAAATGCAGAAAGGATATTTGAATCTGCATCATTTCATTCATGGAAGTAGACATGGGGAATATCATGAGTGCGCTTGGTCAAAAGATATTTCCCTCCCCCGTTATATGTCAAGGTTTCGTGTTGGAGACAATGCAATAAATTTTTTCCCCATGAAAGACGACATACTTTATGATAAGGAATTGGATGATTTACTAATCATAATGCAACTGCCAGCTTTTGATGAAACTTTGATTTGCAGAATCTCAAAGGGAATAAAAGACTCAAGAGGACCAACGACACAGAATCATGTCTGTGTTGTTCCTCGAGATGATCTTGTCAATGGATATATTACGGCAAGAGAAATTTTTAATGAATTGAGAAGATTCGATCAAGAAAACCCAACAATAGAAGGGGAAATGCCACTTTTCAAAGTACCAATTTCTGAGACCAAGAAAGATTTTACAAACATTAAGAGAATTATTTCAAAAGCATCATTAGAATCACTTGTCAGCAGATATATGTCATCAGGAAAAGAACGTATGATTCTTTTCTCAGAGGATATGGATTCGAGGGCAAGATTAGAATTGGCTTTTTCGCTTTTCGATTTTATTGATATTTCTCTTTCAATAGTAAGATTAAATTTGATTACCGGGCGACCCGTTAAAGCTTCGATGAAGAAATTCAATCTCATAATTTCATCTCGAAATATTAAAGGCCCTGAAGTAACGGATTTGCGGTTAATTGGACTGGATTTGGAGGAACCTATTTTTCCAAGAGTGAGTGGTAATGATGATATTTATGAAGCAATTAACAGACTTTACAAAACGTGCAATCAACACGTGTCCAAGGAAATTGTGACTTATTCAGATCATCACGAAGAAGCAGATGTAATGCCAAATGGAGAGATATCAGGAAAAGAAATACCTATGGTCGAGGAAGAGCCTCATAAGGAGGCTGAAAGACAAGATGGAGATTTCGTACCCGAGATTCTAATTAGAGATCAAGAACCTTCAAAGATAGATGAAATACTTGTCGGGTTTAAATGCGGATCAGATGAACCTGTGAGAATAGTACCAGGACATTTATTTGTTGGTGGTGTATCACAAAAATCCGGAAAGACAACAACTCTTGAGGCACTTCTCAGTAGAAGTGATTTTCATTCAATTGTATTCAAGACAAAGCCAGGGGAAAGTAGTTTTCAGAATGGAAATGTATTATCCCCCTTCATAAGTTCAAAAATGGATTGGTTTTTCATCGAATCACTTCTTGAATCCCAGCTGGGAGAAAGTATGAAGGACGTTAGAATCACTCTGATTACGATGACAAAGGGATGTGAAAATCTTGAATCTTTAGCTGATAAATTTCAATCTATTGTGCCAGAATCATTATCGAAAAGCGATTCAAGACAACTGTTATTACTCAATGCATATTTTGAAAGATTATTCTCCGAGATTAAAAATGTGAATTTTTCCTCAAAATTAGAGCTGGAAAAAGGTATCAATATAATGGATATTTCTGAATTGAGTATAGAGCTTCAGAGTATCATTATCTCTAGTATTCTGAATACAATTCTAAATAAAGTAAATGATACGATTATCGTCATCCCCGAAGCATGGAAATTTATTCCTCAATCAAGGCGTAGCCCATGCAAATTCGCAATCGAAAAAATTAGTAGACAGGGAGCTGCAAGACGAAATTTTATCTGGTTCGACTCGCAAGATATGGCCGGAGTGGATAAGTCTTTACTCAAGAATGTGACAGTATGGTTACTGGGGAGGCAAACTGAAAGGAATGAGATAGAACACACCCTTGATCAGATTCCAATCGGAAAAAGTATGAAACCAAAAACCGAAGAGATTATGAAACTTGAAGTTGGGATTTTTTATGTCTGTGATGAAAAACAGGTAAAGAAGACTTACATAATGCCATCTTGGATGAATGAAGAAGAGGCGAAATTGATTGCAGTACAAAAAAATCATTAATGTATTACACAATACAGAATAATCGATAATCCATTGGAAAGAATCTTAATCCAATATTGATTAAACGATTTTGTTGACACATATATTTTCGAATTAGATTGTTGGCACACTTCTATTCTATAATTCTACGAGTACATATTTTACAATATTAGGATTTTCCTTTTCTATCTTTTTCCTGATTTCAAGTTGGGAATTACCGATGCACAATTTCCAATATATACTCTTTTCCTCTTCCCTTTTTCCAGATAGATAATTCAACGCTCCTTCTAAATGATTATGATCCGTATTGTCTCGTTTATCCGTATACTCCTTTTTATTCAATAACTCAATGAGAGGGGAAATTGCTCGATATCCTTTTAGCCATATAATCTCTCCTTCTGATTCCCTTCCTATCACCTGAAAAATAATATTCTTTTCAGTTTGTTCACTACTGATAATTGCCTCTAGGAGGATTTTAAAAGCTCGATGGTCATAGATGTTATCAGAAGGCATTTTCAATTTGAATCTTGGATTATTCTGAATAAATTCCTTGATCTTTACAATTAGCTCATTATTATGATTGCAAGTGTCTAACTGGCGCCAAAAATAGTCCGAAGGATATGAAGATGTTTGTTCTACGGGAATTGATTGCTGAGAGGGGGTGGTCGGCATGATCTTCGCATCCTTAGAAAGACCTATTGTGATTGCAATCTTCTTCTTTGTTTCTAATATATCTTCAGATGCTGTACCATAGCTTATTTTGAATTCAATAACTACTTCACTCAGTTCTGGCATGATTGGAGCTGACTGGGGGAGAATATTAATATTAATGTCCTTCTCACTCGTCTTTTCAGAAATTCCTCCCAGCCAGAAATTAAGTTCGCTAAGCGTCATTATTTGTATATTGTTTGTTGATGTTCCAATGAGTCTAATGATTCTGATTTTTGATTTTTGTCTATTTCTTATTTTGATAATTGCGTTGGTTCCGACACCCCAATAAAATTTAGGGTTGTTCTCAAGAAATAAATCGATAAATCTCTCAGGAGGAAAATTCTTCTCAATTCCATGTTCTAATTTTGATATCAACATGCTAGCTTTTCTATATTTTCCGTTTCTGAGTGCCGCCTTCAACTCATCAAGTATATTCATCGTTATTGGAGTACGGTGAAAATAAGGGTCACTCGCAATGTATAATTCGAAATCTTTCAATCTATGAACGATTGGATCAATTATCAATAATTCGTTCAGTATTCTATTTATTAATTTTCTAGCATTATTGTAATTGGGAGATGATTTTGTCAATATTTCCTTCATTCTTCTTAGGTGATTTTCGATATTCGTATTGGAAATTACTCCACTCGGCAAGGTTTCCAATCGAATTCTTAATTCTTCTTTGGCTTTGACAAATCTAATAAATTCTATTTGATTTGTTGTCAAGAATTTATTCCATTTTTCACTCTTTATCAGAGTTTCTTTCTCATTTTTTCCATCGTTTATCGAATTTAATAAATGCGCTTTTTTAATTAGGAAAAAAGATAGGGCAAATGCAATCTCATGATGCTCGTCATCCTTTTTCTTTAGATTTTTGTTATTGCATTGATTATCCCATTGTATGGATGCAATCTTAATTGCATCATCAATAAATTGCAATGAAAATTGTACGTCCTTTATAACGAATAAAAAATCACCGAGTTTCTCTAATGTTTTCAAATGCTCTTTGTCCGTGTATCCGAAATATGCTTGAGAGATGCTCCTGGCCTCAAGAATTGCCTTCTTTGAAACACCATTTTCTCTCCTATCGATCAGGGTTCGGATATTGTCAATTCTCTTCAATATTTTTTCGCGTTTGATATCTTGTAAGTTTGGCTTTTCTGTGCCTTTCTCTTTTATCTCTATCCCCTTCTCTTCTTTCTTGAATTCAGCCCCGCAGTAAGGGCAAAATGGATCTTCGAGTGTGACAAAATTGCCGCAGACTGGGCATGTCACATTAGGCTCTTCGTCGTTTTTATCCTGGTTATCGTGGATACCTTCGTATATCTCTAGTCCCTCCCACTCAATCAAGAAACCCTCGATTTGTATGTATTAATCGTGTTATTCTACTTCAATTCCTAAGGAAGTTAAATTCTTTTACTATTCCATGGGTTCAATACCCATCTTTCGTGCTTCTTCAATTTCGATTTTATTGAAACCTCCTTCCTTAAGAAGGTCTGTGCCTTCTTCAATTGCAATGCCAAAATCACCAGCTGAGATGTAAGTCGTCTCTATCCCGATATAAGAATCATTTAGGTTAATCCCGAGTATTGCATGGTCCTCGAATAATACTATTGAGCATTTCAGGCCGAGTGCTTCTGAAGCCGATGCCATTGTGACGGTTGTTTCTATGCAGTTGCCTGATTGGTCAGATAAGACTTCTCTCGGTAGTCTGATTCGTTGAGAAACACCCGGAGCAAAACTCAAAGGTGTGCTGATGTATTCTATATCATGTTTGACTTTTAGCGTTTCGAATACCGCTCTCAATTGCTCAATTATATCGATATTTCCATATTGATCACCGCTCATCGATCCGCCTGTCCCGCTGAATCCTTTTTTCAATTCCGAAGCGTCTCGAATAAGTTCCTCAATCTTGGGAGCGTGAGGCGTCACCCAAACACAGATTAGTGGACTGAAATCATGATCATCCAAAGACCAGATCATATCTCGATAAGAAAGTAATGTCATTTCCTTGGTTTCATCACAAATAATGCTTTCCTTTTTCTCCCCATCATTGAATCTGGAAATCCTGAAGTGGATGGCCGCACGTTTCTGTGATTGAAGATACTGGAAAACATCCTTCTTGAGTTCCGGTGTAAAGCCGATTGAAAGGGTGTTTCCTCCTTCAATCACAATACTTTTCCTTTCAATTATCGTGAAATCAACAATTTCAATCAAGAATTGCATTTTTATCGCTTGAGAGGAAGAATTGTGTATCTCAAATTCGATTAGATTGGGGAGTTGATATATTTTCTCATTTCCAAGTAAGTTATAGAAACCTATGGGCACTTTCTCCCACATCCATTTAAGATTCACTTTGATAGCATTATCTATACTGTAGGTTTGTTGTAAGTGAGAGGATGAATTTGGGGATGGTAGAGACTTATCGGTTTCCATTTCTATTGATTCCGATTCAGTTGGCAATTGCTCAATATCTTGATTAGTAGATTCTAGCCCATCATAGAGCGCAAATCCTGGAAGTGTCATATTTGAAAATAGTGAACTCAAATGTTCTCGAATCTTTCCCATCTCAATGAATTGTGTTCGGAGTTTTTTCAGCATTCTTCTAATAACAATAAATAGAGGGGCTAGAGAAAATAATGTAAATGCTATTTTGAACCAGCTGACATAGTCAATGCCAACCAGGATATTTGCAATAACTGCATCACTTCTTGCCGATTCACCAAATGAATTTACCGCTGAAATCGAATAGCTGATGATTTTATTACCAAATAATTCTGGCGAGAGATTCGGAGAGTCAATAAACTGCCTTGCTGATCCGTCCAAGACAGCGATTAGTTGCATTCCATTTCCAACGTCTCTATAGATTTTATAAGCGATTATTTCTGAACCGCCATCCAATTGAGGAGGAGCCCATGAAATTACAACTGAGCTGCCATCGACTTCGATAGAGAGTGTAGTGACGGCTGACGGAATTGTAGGAATGATTACCTCTATTTGCTTTGTAGAATTGTTGGTAAGTCCGCCAGTATCCCTGACTTCCAGCCTTATCGTGTAGATTCCAGGAGCAGAATATTGATGAGTTGCCGTCTTCAATGTTATCCAGCTTGTCCAAGTCCCGTTGTCCTCCCAGTCCCATTTGACCTCTAACAGGCTTAATGCATCATCCAAGTCTGATGAGGCTGAAGCATCGACGAAGAATATCTGCGTGATATTGCCTGATGTTGGAGCCACTGTGAACGATGCAATCGGACCGGTGTTCATAGCGACGTAGGGCAATATCAACGGATATGAATCGAGGCTGTTGCCATCAATGGTGTATGGAGTATCACCGAAACCATCGGACCCAGGAATATCTTGGTTTGGACCTCTATATGCATCGGTCCCGGCATAGCCCGACCAATAATTCCCTCCAATGGGATAGCTTCCATTCCAATGATTTTCGTTCCCTCCATCGTCATAAGCTTTCGTCGGGCTATTTGTTATATTATTATGATAAATGCTAATATTTGATGAAATTTCTAGCCAAATGCCACTCCAAGCATTTAAGGCGATATTATTCTGCTTAATGGTGTTGTTCGAGCAAGATCTGAGGTAAATCCCATCATCACCATTGGACGTAATATTGTTCAATGACATATCGATACGATTGCTACTCTTTGAATCAATGCCGTCCTGCAAGTTTGAAAGAATCCTATTTCGAGCAATGTCGATGTTGGAAGAGGACTTGAGCACTAATCCTTCATAATTTGCAATAATATTGTTCCGGGTAATGTCCATGTCTTGGGAATATCGTATGATTAAACCATTATTCGAATTAGACTTGATTGAGTTATTGTTTATCGAAAGCATGCTATTCGAGCAGGATGTGACATTGATTCCTTCATCATTCAGTGATATGTCATTCCTTGATAGCGAACAGAGGGATGATTCAAAGAGATATACTCCTTGATTAAGATTCGAGGTAATATTATTGTTCGCAATCTCAATGTTCTGACAGAAGGGCGCAATGCTGATTCCTATTGAATTGGATGAAATGTATGATCCATTGATTAAGATATCATTGCTAAAAGAAAGGACGATTCCGCCACCATTATTATTAAAGATAGTGATGTTTTGAATCGCTGCATTGTTTGATTGATCTATCTGGATTCCATCTCCACTGTTTGATTTGCAGGAGTCGTTGTTCAATTGAAAGCTTTGGGAGAGATATATTCTTAGGCCGATTGCATTATTCGAATAGTTGTTATTGGATAGAGTATTGACACTTGTGGAGGAGAGAAAGATTCCACGCCAATTGTCCGAGCAGTTGTTGTTGAACAAGGTGTTGTTGCTTGAAGACCAAATGTAGATTCCATCATTTAGGTTCGACAAGCAGATGTTATTGGATAGATTGTTGTTATCGCTCGAAAAGTAAAGATCGATTCCCCCTTCATTATTCGAGCAGTTATTGCTGTCCAGAAGGTTATTGCTTGAAGAAGAAAGGCGGAACCCTCGAAAATTGCTCGAGCAGTTGTTGTTTGATACGGTGTTGCCATCCGAATGTTCAAGATAGATTCCGTAAGAATTGCTCGAGCAGTTGTTGTTTGATACGGTGTTGCCATCCGAGTATAGAAGATATATTCCGTAAGTATTGCCAGAGCAACCGTTCCCAAACAGATCGCCATTTGTGACATTTGAAAGAAGTATCCCATGGCCAATGTATTGTGTTCCATATAGTAGACAATCATCAACAATGAAATGTGTGGTCGTATTGCCTATGTATACCGCATCATGATTTTCACCTGCACATATCTCATATCCTGAAATGAGATAGGGAGTTCCTTGGTCGCCATCTCCTGCCCACCCTTCCAAAAGTGCAATCTCAGCGAATTCGACATTATTATTGATTCTTATTGGAAGATGTGAAGACCATGGAAATGGAGATGCAAGTGGGTAGGAATCTTGATTCATTCCTCCGGCAAGGATATAAGGGTTATCAATTATGCCATTTGCATCATTATCGGGTATAGTCCAATCCACCCAATAATTCCCAAGAACGTACGAGGAACCGGATGAATTCCATTGATTACCCGCGGAATTGTCGCATGCTTGGATATGAGCAGGATCGTATGAGCCAAACGCACCGTTATTCATAACAAAGTAATTATTCCAGATCCTATTGAATTGCGAAGAAAAATCAAAAATTAAACCGTACCCAGCATTGTCATTGATGAAATTACCAATAACATCGATATAATTGCAAGATGTGAAAATCTGAATCCCCCTCAAACTATTTGATTCAACATTATTATTGATGATTGTAATGTGAGATGAGCTGCTCAGCTCGATGCCATACCAATCACTATAAGAAATGATATTCTTATTTACGATAATATTTGAGCAGGAATAAAGGCTGATCCCGTCCTCAGTGTTCCACACAATTGAATTGTGACGAATATTGATGCTTGCAGAATTCTCCACGGAAATCCCCCATTCATTCATGGTGCAGACATTTGAGAGTAATGTACCGTTCTTGACATTGATTAATCGGACTCCAGCTACGGTTGCGCCATGGAGATTGCAATCTTGGATTTTGAAATGAAGAGTCGTTGAATCAATATATATCGCATATACTTGGGATGTAGCATCTATGTCCCATCCTTCGATAATATAAGGATCGTTGATAGTTCCACTACCTCGGATGATCCCGGTAGTCGCATTTGGATCGAGGAACCCCGCATTCCCGATAATAGAGATAGGGGCGTGAGATGTGTATGTTATCCGAGCAGGGACATCGGATCCCGGAAGAGGGTCTTTTAACGCTGTCGGGGTATCGAGCAGAGCCGCTATGATGCAAAAGACAAGAGCAGATGTGATCAAGATTGCGAGGATCTTGTATCTGAATCGACTCCCTGATTCTTGTAATATCCTATCAATATCCGACATGCATTCCTCCATTGCTTGAACCGTATAGGTAGGACATAATGCTTTTCTAATTTCCTTCTTTAATCGGATTCGGATGTCCACATCATATGTGCTTGCCATATAGATGATTGAAAGAAGAATACCTTAAGATTATGTTGCTTGCAGATGTGCCGAGAGCATTTCATTCATATTGCTAAGGTGTTCCATCCTCCTCATCAGATTCCCAACTAGATCCCCGATTGCAGCAATTTCAATTGGGAACATTTCGTCATTCAATAGCATCAGTTATGATATGAAAAATAGAGGGCGAAGGCATATTTCAATCTCTCTTTTTTCAAATCCGAAACCGAGGGCATATCTATATATATGGTGAGTCGATTCGCCGTTGTTGAGGTTTCAGAATGAAAGGGAGAATAAACGGAAATAAGTCCGTGAAGAAGGAACGGAGGAGTCTTCTCTCTGATGCCTATATGGCGGACCTACTGCTCCATCTCGAAGGAAAGAATGCGATTACCTCGCGAGAACTCTTCGAAGTACACAGCTATTACAAGAAGATGCAAGAGCTGGTGGCGAAACTTGAAACCTACGGTCTTGTGGAGCGCATCGAAACGAAGAGAGGTGGCCATAATTCGATTATGTTTTCCCTGACACCAGCGGGCAGAGAAGCAGCAAAGAAATTGAAGGATTTCAATGATTTTGCCAACTGGACGAGAACTGTGAGTAGTGATGCTCTTGACTTTATCGATTGCGATTGATCCTTGCCAATGAGCGGATGATGAAACTACAAAGTTCAGCGTCCACGGCATAAACGTCTAAATGAGAATTCTCAGTTAATTCCGTTATCGAACTTGATATTATTAGAAATCGTAATATTGAAATAGTACGGTTTCATTACTCCAAGGCTACCGTTAAGAAATCTCAACGGTTCGGGGTTGAAGAATGACGACGTTTTATGCCAGAATCACTGTATTGGAGGAGGTATTACGACAGCGAATCTAAGACCAATCTGAAGAAGTTGAAGCCGATAATCTTGTGGAGTTTATCGACGAGTTAAGCAGGCTTCGGGACGACCTCGACGCAATGAAAAACATTGTTGTCAACCTGGTCAAAAGGATAGAGAAAACGGTGAGGGTTTCGTCTCGGAAATGAATGATTGCGAGGGGTTGTAAGACCATAGAGCCGATTAGGAGATCTTGACTTGGATTTGATTTGCAAGCTCGTAAAGGGGTTGAAGTCGGAGGAGGATGAAGAATGAAGACGGGGTGTGGGGAGCAGGAGAGCTGCAAGGATTGTGAGGGGCTGAAGAGTCTCAGGGACGATTATGAGGCGTTGACTCTCGTCGTCGCTGAGCTCGCCAGGAGACTGAGCATGAAAGATGAGAAGGAATGCGATGATGATGGCGACGATGAAGACGAAGACGAATACGTTCAGATGCCCATCGACGGTGAGCCATGGACATTTGAGGGTGTAGATCCAAAGAGTTTCGACACTTTGGAGCTCCTGGGGAACATGTCGCGCTTCCCTTTCGATCTCTCTGATAAGGAGGAGCCTTCCGGGCCGGAACCTGAAGGTGAAGAGGGAGACGAGGAAGAGGAGTTTGAGATCGATCTCCTCGGATGCCTGATGATTCAGGATGAAACCAGGAGCCTTTGGAAGGACTTCGACCCAACATACAGATAAGAGAGCCAGAGGAGAAGGAGGGAAGGGTCTTTGACATCAGAAGTTCTCATCATGAATCAGGAAGGAATCGCTCTCGCAGCAGATAGCGCGACAACGACTAGTACGATGTATTCGAGCAACGGCAGGAATGCGCCGTCGCCCAAGATCTTCGAATCGACCGACAAGATCGTACCGCTGCCGAAGTGCCACCACATCGCATTCATGACCAGCGGTAGCGCCGACTGGATGGGACTGCCCTGGGAGACCATCGTTAAGCTATACGGGTATCAGCTGGGGAGCAAGGTCATTGCAGATGTCCAGGGATATGCGGATGACTTCCTCACGTTTCTAAGTAAGCTGATGCAGAAGATACCGGAGGAGGCGCAGAACGCATATTTCGAAACGATGGTCGAATCCTACTTCAGATTCGTCCGAGACTTTGCGCTCTCGGAGATGGATTCAGAGAAGTTCGATAAGAGCCGAATCACGAAGGTGGTCTCAAAGAGCATCAAAGAGCGCGAGGGCAAATGGAGAAAAGCTGAATTTTCCACCGGCATGGGTGAAGACCAGCTAGAGGAAGTCAAGAAGAGATTCGAAATGGTGATTTGGGATGCGTACCGCTCAACCTTCGGAGATCTCTCCCTTTCAAAGGACGACTCAAGAAGACTAGCCTACATCGCAGCATGCCTTTGTGTCAAGAACAGCAACCAGCTTTGGGTTCCTAAGCTGTCCGACGTGATAATCGCAGGCTATGGGAGTCAGGACATCTTCCCATCTTATGTCTGTCTGGAGATAAGCGCTCCTGTGATTGGCAGGCTCAGATACTGCCAAACTGAGGAAGGATCCATCGATTTCGAGAGACGATCCATAATTTCTCCGTTCTGCTACGCGATAGACGACGCTCGGTGCTTTTTGGGAGGGGTCCATCCCGAGTACCTAGATGCGATGGAATTCATCATGAAGGAGACTCTCAGCAAATTTGTGGCCAGCGCGGAGAAGATCCTCCTGGACTCGATGAAGATCAGCGAATTCAAAAGCATAGGGAAGGAGCTCAGGAAGGAGGGAAAGGAGATTCTTAAAACGGGGATCGAAGAGCTGACTTCCTACGAAATAGCACACTTCTTCTCACCGGTAAACGACAACATCGCAATCTTGCCGAAGGAGGAGATGGCGAAGTTCGCAGAGTTCTTAGTCAGTCTGAGCTCGATGCGCCAGCGATATTCCACAAGTGACGTTTCAGTCAGCGGTCCGATCGATGTGGCCGTCATAACCAAGGCGGATGGCGTCGTTTGGTATCGCAGAAAATGCCGTATGGAACCGCTGGTCGATGCGCGCAGAGCCGATTATCCGGCTGAAAGCAACGGGATCGACGAGAGCGTGACGGGGATCAAACCGTCCCCAATCGATCAGACGTCCGTCCTGGGATTCAACGCACAGGGTGTACGGCGATCGAGATGAAAGGATCTGCAGGGGTACAGAAGATGGCGGGAAGGGTAAAATGGAAGGCTCGAAAGCAGCAATGGCCAAAGAACGACGAGGGGTGCCGTTGCGGGGACACCTGGTGCGCTCATTATGCTAAAGGGTCATGTTGGCTGGATTTCATCATTTGGAATGAAGTCTCGAGACCTTCGAGAGAGAAGATCATGAAGATCGTCAGTACAAAGGAATTTCGGAAATATTGGCTGTCGGTGTTTCCAGAGAATAGGCTCAAAGGCGTCAAGCCGTGCTTTCACGTGAGCTGCGGATACAAAGTCCATCAATTAAAGCGATATTTAAACGCCCTCCCGCGCTGCGTATATCTGGATAGAAAACCCGAATTCATGACGAAACATTATCTGATGAATATGGTGGGTTGGAGCTCTATCCTTCAAATCGATGAACAATCAAAGGACCGAGAAGATGAAACTAGCGTGATCCTTAGGGTCATAGAAAAGCTTGGTGGAGAATCCCGAGGAGCGGAATGGAAAGACATCGCTGATGCGGCAAAGGAGATCCACATCGGCAAGAAGAGGCTCAAGGAGATATGTGAAGACCTGCTTTGTAGCGGGGAGATTTATGAATCTTCGCTGATGAGATTCGTAAGGGTGTCAGATGTCTCTATCGATGTCGGTGAGAGCTCCAGACAAATCATGATGAGACTTTTCCCTTAATGGGCCAGGAGGGGAAATTGAACGTGGGTGTTTCGGATGAGGGGCGGCCGCGCGCAGGAATGGGAGAAGATGAGACCGGCATCGGATAGGGGGGCGGAGAGGACTGTCAGAAGGTGGTGGATGCGGAGAGCGGTAGCTATCTGCGTACCGTTCCTCCTTTTTTGGCGGAGGCTCAGGTCATCATGACCGATTTTCCGGGTGACTCAGGGAGAATAGCAGGCGCCCCTATCCCGAGATGGCAAATCCGAATCCAAGAAAAGGGGTCGAGACAGGATGAGAAATGAATTGAAATCCAGCGAAGTAAAGGAGACGAGGGATGCGAATAAGGGATACGAGGACCGCCTTGCAAAGATGATATCGGGTGGAATCTACAATGCGATTTCCTGCGTGGAAAACGAATCCCTTCGAACACAGCTCCGCTATTGCATGGAACCTCCGGGGCATCTATACCGGTCAAAGATGGCCCTTATGATAACAGATGCCTTAAATGGGAATCCTAAGAGCGCCATCCCGTTCGGGCTTTCACTCGAGTTTATTCAGACATTCTCTCTCATCCATGACGATATCATGGACAGAAGCGACCTGAGGAGGGGTAAGCCGACTGCGTACAAGGAATACGGCCTCAATTCCGCGATCCTCCTCGGCGACGCCTTCTTCGCGATGGCTTTTGAGGCGGTTGACAGACTTGAAACGCCAGATGGGAGGAAGGAAAAGCTGGCGGATCTACTTGCCCGTTCGACATTTCAGTTAGCTGACGGGCAGATGATGGATATCGGGCTGGAAGGCTCGACAACTCTGCCAAGCGTAGGGGATTACATGAAGATGATTGGGCTAAAGACGGCGAGTCTGTTCTCCGTAGCTGCAGAAGGAGCGGGTGTAATAGCCGGCGTGTCACCCTCAACGCGGAAGGATTTGCGTGAATTCGGCAGACTGATAGGCCTCTCATACCAGATTAAGGACGACATCGAGGATTTAAGGGATGGCATTCGGAACGAAGTGGGGAGGAACGTCCTTGTCATAGACGCTTTCGTATTGCTCGATGACAAGAAATCGTTCCGCCTCATGGAGGTGCTGCGGCGCGGGGAGAAGTCCTCAAAGGCCGAGATCGATGAAGTCTACGACTTCATCATAGATTCCGGTGCGCCTGAGAAAGCAGAGAGAAGGATCGTCAAATGCACCGAACGCGCAAAGGACATAGCGCTTAGTCTCCCATGCAAGGCAGGCAGGCAGAGGCTGGTGACTTTCATCGACAAGGTATTCCCATTTCAAGCCAAGGACGATGAAGATGAATCTGAGGAATACGGGGTATTGGATGAGATTTGATGTGAGTCAAATCCTCTCCAATGTCTGCGCGGTCATCCCCTCGTCAGGAGATAAGGCTTGTTCCGATCTCAGGCAATGTTCCTGATAGCAATTGAACCTGATTCGTTGTCTATAATCATCCAACGCCAAATAATTCATCGATGATCTAATTGGTGGAGGAAAAAGAAGAATGCGTTGGATGACAGCGGCGTGATAAAAATGCCACGCCATCTGTCCATCCTGCCAGTTTCAGCCCTGGCCCTGCTCCGGCTCGGCCCCGTCGTCGTCTTCGAGCTCTTCTGCAATCCGTGCTTCGAACTCGTCGATCAACTCAACGGCGTTCCCTTCCGGCATGCCGGACTCAATGAGGGTGCGCTGTAGTTCCATGAGGTCTTCGCCAACTTCTCTTTCAACCATTCCGCATCACCCCCTGCCCGGGTCAGTAGGCGCTTCATGTCCTTTAGATAACGACTCATTAGTTATAAATTTATCCAATTAAGGTATATACCAGTGTAAAAGAACTCAATTGGTATAGTAATTCCTGGCTTTATGTAACAAGCCTTATATATCCCATAACAAATCTTCATTTGGGGACACAGATGTCGGAGAAAGCTTTGGGCGACAATAGAGAGATAGCCAGGCATAACGAAATGAAAATATTGGTTGTTCTAGGGAAGCTGAACAATGAACCGCTCCACATCGCGAGGATCATCAGGGAAGGGACCCGTATCCAGAGTCTGAAGGAATGGAAGATTGATGATGCTACAATCCCCGGAATACGCTCAGCTCTTAAAAGGCTTGAAAAGCGTGGCATCCTGAGATCATACATGTCGAAGTCGGAAATCAGGCATCGGGAAACCCGACTCTACCGCATCGTCCCGACACTGGATGCCTTCTCAGAAATCGCCAACAACTACGGCCTGAGTGTGGTCTCATTCATTCGGAGCAGCAAGTTCGGGCAGCTCGTTCTTGTCAACGACACCCCCGCGTACGTAGGTAAGAAGCTGAACATAGGCGAGGATGCGATGGAAGGGTGCTCCGATCTGCTGAAGGACATCGTACTACTCGCCCAAACCTCCCCGAGGGCCCTAGAGGTGCTGCTTTATCCCGCCCTCACATTCGATAGGGAACTTCCAAGAGCTGGACCGGAGAGGATTCGAGCTATTCTGACATACCTACGAGATGTTATGAACCTGGCATTCGCCTTCGATATGGCTGTGAGCCCCAGGAAGAAGCTGCAGGAAGAGGGGATGACGGCGGAAATCACCCTCTCGACAATGGCAACGATAGAGAACAAGCAAGTCGAGATTGTCTCCAACATCAGGACCGACAAAGCAACGGAAAAGAGGAGTTGAATGGAACATGGATCTCTCATCATCTGCCCGGGGGCATTTGCCGCCAACCGGTCCCGAGCTGCGGCAAGAACGCAACAATAGGGTCGAGTGGAGTAAGTCATCGACGGAGGAGATGCGAGAATTCCTCAGTACGATGGGGTCGAATGTGGCACCCATGTACGATACGATGGGGCCGGAGGAGAAGCGCGAGTTCAGCAAGAGGATGGTGCGTTTCAGGATTGAAGAAGCCCAAGAACGCGCCAAGATCGGCGCGACCCTAGAAATGGCTAAATCTTTGGCAGGAGTGGAGGATTTCCTAGGCCGAGCGCCTGACGCCGCGGTAACGCCCGATGCCTCACAACCGAGCTGCGAGCCCTCCGTGACGCAGAACGTGGCGCATGAAGTGGCGCCTCGGGATGTTGCGCTTGAGACTCCGCAGAACCGTCACATTGTGACGATTTTGACCTCTGTGGCGGCACCCACCGTTGCACCTTCTAGCGTCGTAGTGCGCGCGAAGAGGGGCGCAGACGGCCTCTATCACTGCGGACAATGCGATTATGCTACAGGCCGAGCGGGAACTCTGCGGATGCACAGGTTCCGAAAGCACAAGAAGAATAGGATATGACGGCGCATGAAGTACGTAACTAAGAGCCGGAGATTGACGAGCTCGACGATTCCGGGGCCACGATAGCCAGCGAGTTCGGTGCAGACCCGCTGACCGACGGAACATGGGTGGAACAGATCCCCCACGGGTCGATCAGGAAGGTCAGGGTGCTGGGCAGCAGGGAGATAGAGCTGTAAATGGTAAGTTACTCAGTTCACTTTTCTGCTATTTGAGACATCGACCTGTGTCCAATTGAAAAGGATGATTTGGTGTCCATTAGCGCTCAGAGTACGACGATTGCAAGCGTATAGCTACCGCTCCCAGAGTACGCGTTCACCCGCAGGTAATGATATCCGGTAACTGTAGCGGTCCAGGATACCTCTTCAATGCTTCCAAGATTTTCAGAACTGTCAATTTGTGTCTGAGATGGGTTATAGAGATAAAGATCGAAATCGTCTAGCAGAGGGCCGACCATGCCAATAGTAAGTGAATCGCCACTATCAAGCCATATCTTGAAGTAATCATTCACGTCGGTAGTATCATCTACCGTTTCAGACCAGGCTAATTGTCCAGTAATATCGGTCGCCGTAGCAAAACTGTTTCCTGAATCGATGTTGACGGTCGTTGTGTACTCTGCAAGTCCAATCGGCGGACTGCCTTCTGCGTTTCCAGCATTGTCTCTCGCAACGAGGATCCAGCCATAGTGCCCAGCTGCGGACACTGTAACTTGAATGGGGCTCGAAGTGTCGGAATCATCGCCGACCTCATACCAATTCAATCCGTAATTGGTTGTATACCAGAGTGTTACAAGATTTATTCCGCTAGCAGGCGAGGGATCACTTCGTGTGTAAGTAACATCGAATGTCGCTGTAGATGAGGTCGATGGCCCTGTCGCGGTAGCGGATGGAGCTACGGTATCCACAAATGTACCATTATCACTCATTACCGGGGCATCTTCATAGTTACCACTGGCATCGATCGCCCGAGTGTAGAAATCATACTGACCTTCACCGATGAATGCAGCGCTGAATGACCACGACCACCCATCTGTACCGTATGTGTCATTGAGGCCAAGGTTGGTCGTCCATCCTCCACCTTCATTGTTGTACCAGAGTTCGACGGCATCGACGACTTTATTGTCATAAGCGGTCGCGGTAATGGTAAAAGTCTTTGATACACCAATCATAGCGTAATTCTCATAGGCGGGCAATGTGTTGACCCAAGATGTCGGTTTGATAATATCGGATGCGACAATAGTTATCGCCTCAACACTCTTAATGGGGTTCAACTCACCTGGTTCACTGTTTCCTGCCTTGTCGACCCCGAAACAACACCATTGATAAGTTCCGTCACCATCGAGCACTGTAATCTGCTTAGGACTTGTACCATCGATATCTTCCCCATAATCTGTCCAAAGGGCAGCAGTGGTCTTCTTCCCATAGATATGAACAGATGCGATACCACTTGTTGTCGCCAAATCACTCCATGAGTAGCTTACATTAAGTGTTAGAGAATTCGAGTTGGCGGGTCCTGTCGCGGTTGCGCTTGGTATATTTGTGTCTATGAAGGTGTAAGTATCATTGATGACTGGAGCTGATTCATAATTGTCAGAGAGATCAATGGCTCTGGAATAGAATTGATATAAACCATCGCCGCCAGTCGAAGAGGAATCGAATGACCAGGACCAACCACCAAATGCAATCGTGTCATTTGAGCTGTATGTCCAACTGCCACCGTGTTTGTACCATAGCTCGACTGCGCCTACGCCCCTATCATCGGAAGCTGTCCCTGTCAAGAAAAAGGTTGAACTTGACTTATATGGCGGAAGAGTATCAACAGAAGACGTTGGAGGTGTGGTATCGGGAGTCACGCCAGAGATGGTAAAGTTCCTCATTTTCTCAACTGAGTATCCCTTTAGATCATGCACTCTGACATAGATTCTGTTATTGTTACCTGTGCAAGTCCAATTCATATAGGATTTGATATCATCCCACCACCAAGAATTCTGAGAATCTGCTGTCGACCATACTCCATTCTTGACAATGGGTGCAGGTATTGGCACATCTAGACCGAAAATATTTTTCAGATTGCCAGCAATCATATCATGTATTTTTATCTCTGCCCAAAGTGCGACATCGGGATTATCTTGAACTGTGATTGAGATATCGAAATCATCTATAGTTACGGTGGATCCTTCTGTAGGCAGGTTGATTGTAACTGTCGGAGGAGAATTGGTATTTTCATTCATAGAAAATGCCAGTATATAGCCCGATGATATCACGCCAGAGTTCATCAGAGTATGAATGAAGTTGTTGAGAGGATCTGTAAGAGTTGAAATGCCAGCGCCAATCTTATTCATGATAGTGCTATCAATGCCTGGTAAACCTAAATCGAAAGTGAAATTTATCTTCTTCTGGAAGAAGCTACTTAATCCATCAAGGCTGGCCGAGTAATCAACATACATACCTCTGACAGTTGTGACGTTCAGACCATAGTATGTCGGTCCTTGCCCAGTGGCAATATAGATTATTGGGACATGATAGACCTGCGTCAATCCGTCGATCTTGAAGCCTTCATACACGCATATGTCCAACGGGAATGCCATAACAGCTTTTTGAAGTGCCAAAGTCACCGGATCGGTGGGGGGCATTTGGCTGATTATTGTTTTTAAGGTCGTTCCAATGGGAAGAGCCGGTGCTTCAACATAGCCCCAACCATATGTATTGAGATTGAGATTCCCTTGGCTGATATCCTTGATTGTGAGTTGCTGAAGTCCTTCCGTGACCTCTGTGTAATTGTCAGCAACAAGGATTGGTATGTGGCACAGCTGCGTATTTATGTTGAAGAAGGCGGCTGGATCATAGATGACTCCTTTCAAATCAAGATATCTGAAGCCTGATGCAGCGGTATTATAATCTGGTATGATTGCGAGGACCGAGTATTGCCAGACAGGCGTCCCTGCATTGTTGAACATGTCTGGAATATTCTCATCCATTAGAATTACGAAGGCGGGGTTTTTAAAAGTCGTTATAGTCTTAATCGCATCAGCAGATATCCCACCAAAAGCACTGCTCAGACTTGTGAGTAGTGAGTTAAGATCGACCACTATACCGTAACCCTTGACATCCGCATTCATGACCATTGTCTTTGGGTGTGATGTGGTTACAGCTTGCCAGATGTTGGTCACATTGATAGATGTGTATTGTGGCGCAGTGACTGATGTTATGATTCCGAGATTGACTTCGAAATTGAGAGTGAAATCAAAGGACGTCAATGAGAGTGCGGAAATCTTCTGGGTGAGTATCGACAAATCCGACTTGCTCACTTCGATTTGACACAGTCCTGGAAAGTCAGTGTAATCATTGAGTGAATATAACATGAACCACAGTTTCGTATTATCGATTCTCAAATCCGATTCTGTCGCTACTGCGATCCCTTCTCCGAGATTTGTCACTATGTCCTTGACCCAGTCGGTGCCATCGGTGATAAATATGCTTGCAAGTTTGTCTATCTTGGCTGGTGTTATCGTGTCAATAACATCGCAATTGATGGACACTATATCCTTGTAAGTTACATTAGTCACCAATAGGAACTTCGCACTGTTCCCTGAGAAAGTAAATTGGAAATCCGAAGATATGTCCGCAATCTTGGCGAGATCAATATCGTCGAATATCGAATCTGAAAAGTTAGTTGCCAGCTTCAATAGCGCAGTCTCATTAAATATTATGCCGGTGGCAGTGACGTTGTTGAAGAAAGTCGGATAGGATTTCTGAGGTGCGACCCATATGTAATCAGTTGTCCCGGATGTTCCGATACCAAAGGTATAATTCGAATATACAAGGCTGACCGAAGAGAAATCGATTTTGACATTCTTGAAAAGGGAATCCATGGCCGCCCCTAGACCGCTGATCCCCATCGTTTCCGTTGCAGTTGAGATGATGTTCTTGATTTCATATCCGGATGAAGATGTACCATTGATTTCGAACTCACCGCCGATTATTTCATTATAAACGGAAGATGAAGAGATGGCGAAAGTCTGCAATTGCAATAAAGTATCATTCTTTTGATATCCCAGGAAGTAATAACTCGGGCTTGCACAAATCTTGGCAAGATTGGACGTATATGCTGTTGATCCCATATACTGAGCTGGGATGATTGTGCCGACGTATGTGATGCCTCCAAATCCGTGATCTGTATCAGCGTTGTCTCCTATGCCGTCGCCGTCCTTGTCTTCCCACTCGTTGGGGTCATCCGGGAATGCATCCTGACCGTCTGGAACCCCATCTCCATCACGGTCGGGGAGAGCACCGATATTGGAAAGAAGTAGACTCGCGCCAAATACGGTTGCAATGAGAATGCCAACAATGCCGATGACCAAAAACTTCTTTCGGCTTCCTTTACTCTCTTTGGACCGTGACTCTGTCGTTTCTTTGGTATTCTTTTCTCCAGTCAATGTCCCACACAATGCCCCTCCACACTATATTTGGGATAATAAACATTTCCAGTTCATCCTTGTAGAAGGATATACCGAATACCCATTAGACTGGTAGAACACTAACGGTAGTCAGTTGCTCCGAAGGCCGCATGCCGCATCAATATAGCAGGATATCGGATTGAAAATGGAGAAGTCCTGGAAGCACTTCTCTGTTATTCAAGATACTAGTCCATTGATCTCTATATCCAATTTAACGACTCTTGAGATAA
>Ga0315293_10001222_pt1 | contig 24931 bp, 18 predicted proteins | sample YL17G13_20_MG_FD_203071 | JGI IMG/M metagenome (GOLD analysis project Ga0315293, IMG submission 203071) | Sediment microbial communities from Yellowstone Lake, YNP, Wyoming, USA - YL17G13_20 | ecosystem: Environmental > Aquatic > Freshwater > Lake > Sediment | place: USA: Wyoming | collected...
GCCTCCTCCTCGCGCAGGAGAATGACGGTCTTCATGATGAGGTCGTCGAAATCGGCCGCGTTGTTCCGGCGCAAGGCCTCCTGGTAGAGGGCGTAGACCTTGGCCACGCGCTCCTCACGGAAGTCGGCCGCTCCCGCCGCGAACTCCTCCGGCCCGACGAGTTCGTCCTTGGCCCGGCTGATGGCGACCAGGAAACCCGACGCCGGCCAGCGGGACTCCTCCCAGGCGAGTCCGGACAGAATCTCCTTCAGGAGAGCCGTCTGGTCGGAGTCGTCGTAGATGACGAAGTTCGACCTCAGTCCGACCCTCTCGCCATCCCGGCGCAACAGGCGCGAACAGGTGGCGTGAAAAGTGCTCACCCAGAGGGCGCCTTCCGCGTGGGGATCGCCCCGGCCCGGCAGACGGCCGCCGCCCAGGAGGCGTTCGACCCTATCGCGCATCTCACGAGCGGCCTTGTTGGTGAAGGTGATGGCCAGAATGTCGCCCGGGTCGAGCCCGAGGCGCCGCACCAGATAGGCGAAGCGGTAGGTCAGGCAGCGGGTCTTCCCGCTGCCCGCTCCGGCCAGGACGAGGAGTGGCCCGCCCATGTAGGTCGCGGCCTCGCGCTGCTCGGGGTTCAGGTCGTCAAGGAAGCCGAGATCGGAAGCCGTGTCCGGAGTCTGGCGGTCTTTCCGGGTGCGGTGGTCTATGGTTCTCCCTCCAGGGTCTGACGGGTTTCCACGATGCCTTCCCCTTCCCTCCCCCCGGCCTCTTCCCTCCACCCGGTCACCCGGGCGGCCACCGGAAACGCAAACCGGGCGAGGTCCTCGGTGTCCCTGGGACTCTCGCCCGGTATGGTTTGCCCGCTCGTGGGCTTGCCCATCGCGGCCGAGACCGGTCCGGCCTCTAGGGGACGCTCTTCTCCCCTGTCGGGGCGCCCGCGCCCCCGGTCTGGGGGCAGGTCAGGTCACAGAGGTCACAGGACGCCGCTTGGCACGGCTCCATGTGGATGAGGACCGAAACCCGGCTCCACTTCACCCTGACGGCCTGCTCGATGCTGTTGGCGAGAGCGTGAGCCTCGGGCAACGGCAGGTCGGGCCGGACGACCAGGTGCAGGTCGATGTGGCGCTCCGGGCCCGCCTTCCGGGTGCGGAACTTGTGGAACTCGACAAACTGCCCCCGGTGGCCCTCGATGATGCCGAGGAACGCCTTCTCCTCCTCCACGGCCATGCGCACGTCGAGGAGAGGCAGGAACGACCGCTTGGTGAGGTCCCATGACGCCTTGATGATGAGCGCCGCGACGCCCATGGCGATGATGGGGTCCAGAAGCTTGATGCCGGTGATGGAGATGGCCCCGAGGCCCGCGAGGACGCCGACGGAGGTATAGACGTCGGTCCGGAGGTGGAGGCCGTCGGCCTCGAGCGCCTGGGAGTCATGTTTGGCGGCCACCTTGAACAGCATGCTGGAGATGAGCTGGTTGGCCACGGCGGAGACACCCATGACCACAATGCCAAGGCCCAGCGACTCGACCTCCACGCCGTGGATGAGCTTCTTCACGGCTTCGTAGATGATCCAGATGGCGGCCACGAAGATCAGGAGAGCCTCGATGAGGGCCGAGAAGTTCTCGATTCTGCCATGCCCGTAACTGTGCTTCTCATCCGGCGGCTTCTTAGACTGCGTCACCGAGTAGAGCGCGACGATTGCCGCCAGGAGGTCGAGGCCGGAGTGGATGGCCTCGGAGATAACGCTCACGGAGCCCATGGCGAGACCGGCAAAAAGTTTCAGCAGGACGAGAGTGGAGTTTGAGGCGACGGATAGCGCGGCGGCTTGCGTAGGTTTGAAAGTCAAAACCGGTCCTCCTCCGGAAGTGTGCCCGATGGCCTTCCCGGCAAATCAAAGCGGGACTCGGCCTGGACGCTACACAGGTGAAGTCCCGCGGTTACGTGCCCTCTATGGCACCGCTGCCCAGCTTCCGCTCAGGGGCCCAGCCTTGCCCGGGCGATTTCTCCGCCCGGGCGAGCCTGACAGGTTCTCATTATAGCACAGCTAGCGCGGGGGTGACGCTCCGCTGCCGCTAGAGGGTAGAGCGTTGCGGCTTCTCGGGAACCCCGCGACCCGAAGAAGCGGTATCTCCTGGAACTCACCACCGGCGGGGAGCGGCTCGTCGAGGCCGGCGACCTCGCGGGCAAAGGCCTTGAGGACACCTTCGCCTGGCTCGCGCGGAAGTACCCCGGCCGAGCCTACGCCGGGGTCGGCCCGGCGGGCGAAACTGGCCTGAGCATGGCCGGCGTGTGTTTCAACGATCCGGAGAACCGTCCGAGCCGCTACTCGGGCCGCGGCGGGCTAGGGGCCATCCTCGGGCGCAAGGGAAGGCCATCGTCGTGGATGACTCGCGCGGCCCCGGCGTGCCCCTGAGCCGGCCGGAACTCTTTACCGGGGGCGCCCGCAAGGTCGCCAAGGCCCTGGGCAAGCACGACGTCACCAAACCCGGAGGCGCGCTCAACTCCTACGGCACGGCCGTCCTCATCAACCTCCTCAACGAAGTCGGCGGCCTTCCAACGCGGAACGTCAGTTCCGGGGTCTTCGAGGGCGCCGGCAAGATTTCCGGCGAGACCCTGGCCGCGACGATCAAGACGCGAGGCGGCAAGGGCATGACCGGATACCGTTGCCACACCGGGTGCCCTATCCAGTGCTCGAACGTCTATCCGAGGCCCAACGGGCAGGAGCACACCTCTTGCGTCAAGTACGAGTCCGACTGGGCTCTCGGCGCCAACTGCGGCATCGACAACCTCGACCACGTGGCCGAGATGATCCGGCTGTGCAACGACTACGGCATCGACACCATCGAGACCGGCATGACCCTCGGGGTGGCCATGGAGGCCGGCCTCGCCAAGTTCGGGGACGGCAACCGGGCCATCGGACTCGTCAAGGAGATCGGCCGCGGCACGCCTCTCGGGCGCATTCTCGGGAACGGCGCGGCCTTCACGGGACGGGCGTTCGGCGTCTTGAGGGTGCCACGGTCAAGGGCCAGGGCATGCCGGCCTACGAGCCGCGGTCCGTCAAGGGCATCGGCTTCACGTACGTCACGTCCCCCATGGGCGCCGACCACACGGCAGGGTACACGCACGCCTCGGAGATCATCGGCACGGGCGGCAAGACCGACCCGCTGTCGCCCAAAGACAAGGTGGGCCTGTCCCGCAACTTCCAGGTGGCCACGGCGTTCATCGACGCCGCCGGGTACTGCCTCTCCATCGCCTTCGCCATCCTCGACATCCCCAGCGGCTTCGAGGGTGTCGTCGAGACGTGCAACGGCGTGCTCGGCACGGCCTGGACGATGGATGACGTGACGCGCATCGGGCAGGAGATCCTGCGGACCGAGATCGCCTTCAACCGCAAGGCCGGCTTCTCGGCCGCGGATGACCGCCCGCCGGAATTCATGCGGCGCGAGAAGTTGCCCCCGCACGGCAGCGTGTACGACATCAGCGACAAGGAACTCGACGAGGTCCTCAACTTCTGATCCGGACCGAGGCCCGGGTCGGGGGCTCCTCCCCGGTCCGGGCCCCGGCTTGCCCGGGGAGGCGGCACAGCTTGAGCCGAGCGAAGGCAACCCGGTCTAGGATTCCGCGGGCGGCCGGGAACGAGGCGACCGGTCGGTTCATTTCCGTAGCCCTATCCCTCTACGCCAGTCTCGGTCGCTTCGCCCCCGGGCCGGGACAGCCGATGGCCGTCGAGGTGGAGGAAGGCTTGACCCTGGGCGAACTGCTCCAGGCCTTTCGGGTGCCGCTGGAGGAGGTCAAGTTAGTCTTCATCAACCACCGGGCGACCGTTCTGGAGCGGGTTCTGGCCGAAGGCGACCGTGTGGGCGCGTTTCCCCCGATGGCGGGGGGGTGATCGCCGCCCCGCTCGTCAGACCTCCGGCGGCGACGAAGGACAGATGGTCTTGACCGTGGCCGCAAGGTTCCGGTCGGCCTCCGGGCCGACGGTCAACCCCGCCCCCTCCAGAGCGAGAAGGTAGGCCCCGACCACAGGCTGGTGCAGGGGAAGCCGCGGCTTCGCCTTGGGGGCCCACCGGTGGAGGGCCAGGGTCAAGGAGTCGATCAGGAGCGGGCTCTCGCCGCGGTAGGTGCTGCCCGCCAGCACGACGTCGGCCTTGAGGCCTTCGATGCCGGCCCGCTTCATGACCGCGCCGGTCTGCTCACCCATGAGACGTCCCATCTCAATCAAGATGTCTTGGGCCCGGGGGTCGCCCTCCCGCGCCAGGCGGAAGACGAGGGGTCCGACGATGCCCATCACCCGGTAGCCGAAGGCCGGCCCGGCGCCGGCCGACTCGCGCACCACCGCGTCGTAGTCGGTAAGCTCGAGGGCCGCCAGGATCGCTCCGTGCAGGGAGGTCTTGGGGCACATCCCTTCGTCCATCCGGAAGGCCCAGTACATCGCCTCGCGGGCGATGTCGCCGGCCCCTCCCGGGTTCCCCGAATCGCGACCGAGACCGCGCAGGATGGCCCGCCGCCCGTCCGGGGAGATCGCCGCCGAGTTCGAGCCTGAGCCGCCGATGACCACGGCGCCCCAGTTTTTCTCGGTCCCGCCGCGCAGGGCGGCCCAGCAGTCATTGTCCCACTGGATGGCCGGTTCGGAAGGGAGGTTCGCCCTGAGGGCCTCGCCCAGGTTGGCGTGGTCCTCCTTGGAGTCGTCGCCCCCTAGGTAGAAGGCGGCCCGGGTGAGGACGCCGACCTCGACCCCGGCGGCCGCCGCGGCCTGCCCGAGGGCCGACACCACCGACTGCAGCGTGAACTCGAGGCCGAAGACGTGGTAGTTGGCCGGACCACCCGCCCCGAACCCCAAAAGCCGGCCTTCCCCGTCACCCACTACCGCCCAGGTCTTGGTGGCCCCGCCGTCCACCCCGCCGAAAAGCCGCGCCTGCCCCAATCCCGCCACCCCCGGTAGGAGGTTTCGCCAAGGTTCCCATTGAGTCCCTCCTGCTTCTCAGGCCGGGCCGGCAGGCAAACCGAGCGGGAGGATGGAACCAATGACAGGTCAACGCGCCGGCCACCCAGCCCCGAAGGGAGACCGCCTCCGCCTTGTCCCGGACCCGCCGACTCGCGACCCGTGTCGTCGCCCTGTTCCTTTCGCTGTCCGCCCTGGCCGCCGGACCCCCTCCAGGCGTCCTTGCCGCCTCCACCGCTCTGCCGCCCATCGTCGTCTACCTCGACGGGCTGGCCGTCACCTTCGACGTCCCTCCGACGGTTCTCGGCGGAAGAGCGCTGGTGCCCTTCCGGGCTCTGGCGGAGGCTTTGGGCTGCGCGGTCGACTGGGATCCCGCCACAGGCCTGGTCAGCGCGGCCGGGCCGAGCGCCAGTCCCCGCACCGTGAGCCTCTGGGTGGACCGCACGGACGCCGTGGTCAACGGGGAAAGCCGCGTCATGGACGTGCCGGCCCGGATTATCCAGGGACGGACTCTCGTTCCGCTGCGTTTCTTCGGTGAGGCCCTCGGCGCCCAGGTGGCGTGGGACGCCGCGACCCGCGCCATCACCGTCGTCTCGCCGCCCCGCCCCATGCGGGTCCTCGGCTACTACGCTCTCGGCGCCGCGGAGACCAGCAGTTGGGCCGAGCTTTTCGGTCGGCCCTTTCCCGACGTGGGGACGCCGCCCGCGGACGGCGGCGCGGCCGACCTCGTTTCCGAAATCGCCTGCGGCTGGTTCGTCCTGGACCCCGCCACCGGCGGCATCGTCCTCGACGACGCCTACTCCGGGCAGAAACGCCCGGACAACTGGACCGACGTCCTCGCCGGCTGCGGCGAGTTTGACGTGGCCGCCGACATGATGGTCCACTGGTCCAGACTCGTCGACGGCGTGGCCGACCCCGTCATCTATGACTTCCTGGCCAGCCCGGAACTCATGCGGCGCGCGGTGCGGGAGATAGTCGACCACGCCGCCGCCTACCGGGGCGTGAACCTCGACCTTGAGCTCCTCGGGCAACGCCAGACAGGCGACCAGTCGGCCACCACGCGCCAGAGGTTCACCGCGTTCGTCCAGAGCCTGGCGGAAGCCCTCCGCGACAGCGAGCGCACTCTCACCTTGAGCCTTCATCCCCTAAACAGCTGGTATCCGGGGTACGATTGGGAGGCCTTGGGCCGGCTCGCCGACACCGTCGTCATCATGGCCTATGGGTACGCGCCCAAGGGGCAGCCTGAGCCCATCGGCAAAGTGATCGAGGCCGTGGACCTCGCGCTGGCCGTCGTCCCCAAGGACAAGCTTCTCCTCGGGCTCCTGGCGCGGTACGAGACCCCGGAGAGCATCGCCGCCAAGCTGGGGCTGGCCAAGCGACGGGGACTCGCCGGCATCGCTCTCTGGCGCCTCGGCGTGGTCGAGCCGGCCCGGCTGACGGTCATCCGGTCGGCGGTAATCCGCTGGTCACCCTAGCGGCGGGCCCACCGGGGCGGGGCCCCTACCGGAAGGCCGGCAGGTGAGCGCGGTTGGCCGCGAGGATGTCAGCCAGCAGACCTTCGGCCGCCGCCACCCCGGGCACGAGCGGGTGGTTGAGAAGGGCCAGGAGGGCCTTCCGGCGGTCGCCGCTTACGGCCGCCTCGATGGTCAGTTCCTCGTAGGCCTTCACCTGCTGGACCAGGCCTCTCGCCGCGAGGGGTAAGGGGCCACCCCTCACCGGACGCGGGCCGTCAGGCCCCACCCGACAGGCGGTCTCGACGACCGCCTCGGCTGGAAGGTCCGGAAGAACCCGAGTCTCGCCCGGCTCGGGGGCCCCGTCGCCCGGCCACATCCGGTTCGGGACGTTCACAATGTGCCGGTTGTGCGGGCCGCCGGTGGGCCCGGGCGCCCTGCCGGCCAGGGAGACCATCACGTCCAGGGCGGCCTCGGAGTAGTAGGCGCCCCCGCGTTTGGAGAGTTCGGGCGGCTTCTCGGCCAGCTCGGGAGAGGCGAACCGGGCAAAGAGATCCTTCTCGATGGCCAGGACCTGCTCACCCCTGGTCCCCTTCCCCGAGGCGACGGCCTCCTTCTCCTCGGCGAGCAGTTCGCGGCGAAAGTAGTAATACCGCAGGTACGGGGAGGGCAGCATCGCCAAGGCGTCCAGCAGTGGGCGCAGCCCCTTGGCCCCCGGGATGTTCTGGACGAACTGCTCCTCCACGATGGGCAGGGAGAGGATGGCGGGTAGGATGTCCTGCCCGTCCAGGCGCACGGCGGTTATCCACCCCAGGTGATTGAGGCCAACGATGTCGAGTTCCACCCGCCAGGGTTCCGCGTTCAGGCCCCGGCAGATGGCTCGCTGGATGCTGATGGGCACGTTGCAGAGACCGATGACCTTGACGCCGTCCACGTGCCGGCTGATGGCCTCGGTGACGATGCCCGCCGGGTTGGTGAAGCTCATGACCCAAGCCGACGGGGCGAGTTCGCGCACGTCCCGGGCGATGTCCAGGGCGACCGGCACGGTCCGCAGGGCATTGGCAAAGCCGCCGGGGCCGGTGGTCTCCTGGCCGACCACGTCGTAACGCAGGGGTATCTTCTCGTCCAGGACGCGGGCGCCCAGCCCACCGACCCGCACCTGGCTGATGACGAAGTCGGCTCCCTCGAGGGCGGGACGGCGGTCGAGACTAACGCTCACGCGAGTCGTCAGACCGGCTCGCACCATCATCCTGCGGCTGAGGGCCGCGACGGCCTCGGCCTTCTCCCGACCCGTGGGCACATCAACCAGGGCCAGTTCACGGAGGGGCAGTTCCTGCCGCCGGGTGATGAGGCCCTCCACCAGCTCAGGGGTGTAGCTGGAACCGCCTCCGACGACGGTGAGCTTGTAGGTCAACTGGGCCGCCTCCCTGGGCGTCTGCCTTCGGCGGTGGACATGACTTCCCTTTCGAAGAGGTCAGCTCGGGGGAAGGGCGCCGCCGTCGGCCTCGGGTGAGGCATCCGCGGCCCCGTCGCCGGCCCTCGCGGTCGTCGAGGCCGGCAGCAGAATCTCAAAGACGGCCCCCCGCCCGTGCCCGGATCGCACATCCAGCGTCCCGTTGTGGGCCTCCACGATGCTCCTGGACACGGGAAGCCCCAGGCCGGTCCCGAGTTCCTTGGTCGTGTAGAACGGGGTGAAGAGCCGTGTCCGGTCCTCGTCCGGCACGCCGGGACCATTGTCGCGCACCTGGATGAAGGCCAGGCGTCGCCCGTCCCGGCGGGTGTAGCCGAGGGTGACAGCGACCCTCCGCCGGCCGGGGACGGGACCGCCTGGGCCGGCCACAGCGTCCAGGGCGTTCTGAGCCAGGTTCAGGAGGACTTGCCTCATCTGCCGGGAGTCGAACCTCGCCGTCACTCCGGTGGGACCGGCGGGGCCCTCCAGGCTGACTCCCTGTTCGGAGGCCTTGCCGGCCAGGAGTTCGATGGTCTCCATCACCGGCCGCGACAGATCGCCGGCCGCGAGCGCCGGACGCGCCGGCCCGGCCAGGGTCAGCATGGACCGGGCAATCTCGCCCAGACGCCCGATCTCGTCGGACGCGCGATTCACGTACCGCGCGCATTCGCCCCATTGGTCCCGGACCGGGCAGTAGAGCCCCATGAGCTGCAGGAAGCCGAGGATGGAGGTTATCGGGTTCTTTATCTCGTGGGCCGCTTTCGCCGCCACCTCGCCGATGGCGGCCAGCTTCTCGGTTCGACGGATTTCAGCCTCGAGCCGCTGGCTCTTGCTGACGTCCTCCAGGACCACGAGGACCCCCGTGGGGTCACCGCCGGCGTCTTGGAGCGGGGAGGCCCAGACGCGGAAGAACCGCTCGCCCCCGGCGACGACGGCCGACACTTTGTCGGGCCCGCAGGGGCTCCCTGTCTCGAGAGCCCGCTTGGGCGTCGTGACGCCAAGGACCCGGTGAAGCTCAGCCATGATATCCTGCGCCGCGCCCGGTCCCACCTCCAGGCCGAGAGCGGCAAGGTACTCCGAGGCCTGCCGGTTGCCCAGCGACAGATGCCCGTCCGTCTCGAGGGTTACGATGCCCACGGGCACGGTGTCGAGCACCGTGCGGAGGAAGGACTGCGCCTCGTTGAGCTGCGCAAGGCGGTCGCTCGCCTTCCGATAGAGGACCGCGTTGTGCAGGGCCACCGCCGCCAGGCTCCCGAGAGCGTCCAGGGCGCGCACTTCCGAGGGTGGGAACCGCCTGACGGTCGGTGAGGTGACGGCGACGGCTCCCAGCGGTAGCGCGCTCACCATGAGCGGGATGACTAGCAGCGACTTCACCCCGAGGACAGCGGCTTGCTCCCGGAAGGCGGCTCGCGAGTCGCTGGCCACGTCGACCGAGGTGACCGGACGCCTTTCGCGGAGGGCCATCCCCATCAGACCCTCACCGGCGCCCTGTTTCAGACTGAGGAGGACCTCCTCGGGGAAACCCCGGGCCGCGGACGGCTGCAGCGTGCAGCCGTCCGGCATCACCAGGTGCACGATGCAAGGCAGGGTCGTGAGATGATGGACGGCTTCCGCCAACTGCTCGGATATCTCACGGACACTCAGAGACGAACTGAAGACTCGGCCCAAGTCGAAGAGGCTGCGGTACCATTCGGCCGTCAACTCGTGCTCCCGGTAGAACACGCGCAGGGGGTCCCGGGCAAAGAGCCTGGTCATGAAGCGCCGGGGGCCACCGGTTCCCCTGAACCAGAGGTCCGAGCCGGCGATTGGCGCCCCCGTCGTGGCCGGCGTCGGCGGGGGTGGGAGGCTCGGGACGGCCGCCACCCGGCGCAGACGCCTGACGGCGTCGGCCACGGGTGACCCCGGCCCTAATCCGGAACCGGCGTCCGGGCTGACGGTCTCAAGACTTCCCTCCAGGGCCTTGACGGCGGCCGGATGGAACTGCTCGCCCGACCTCGCCCGAATATGCTGGAGGGCTTCCGGGGCCCCCATGCCCCGAGGCCGGGAGGGACGCCAGCCGGTCAGGACCAGGTAGGCTTCGGCCAGCCCGAGGATGGCCGCCGGCAATGGAATCTCCTCGCCCTGCAGGCCAAAGGGGTAGCCCCAGCCGTTGTACTGCTCGTGATGGGTCTCCAGGATGCGAGCGACCCAGACGAGATTCCCCACGCGACCGACCCGCATGGAGGCTCGGAGAGGGTGTTCGTAGGCCTGCCTAGACACCTCAGCCCCTTCGGTGGAGAGAGACCGGGGAGCCGCCAACTCTCCGGTCGGGTCCGGGATGCCCGACTCGCCAAGGCCGGTGTCGTGGAGCAGGGCCGCCCAGCGAAGGGCGTCCTGGTCGGCGGGCTGCAGTCCCGCCGCGTCGCCCATCGCCGACGCCAGCCGGACCAGGACGTCTTGCTGGGAGTCGACCACCCTGGAGGGCTCAGAGGAGGCGGCGATGTCCGGGGGCACCAGCTCCTCGAGCATCCTTCTCTGGGTCTGCCTGGCCAGCCGTCGTACCGTCAGTGAGCCTCCAACGGCCAAGGCGCAAGCGACACACGCGGCGGGCGCCAATCCCCAGGCCTGAGCCGCGGCGGCTAAAGACAGGGAGAAGACTACGGTCACCAGCGACACCGCCGCCGAGACGCGGCCGATCTCCCGGAGGCTTGTGGCCAGGGGACGCGCTTTGTAGAGACTCAGGACAATGCCGACCAAGGCCGACTGGGTCAGGCAGAGCGCCACAACAGCTAGGACAAGCGGCAGGCCGCTGAGCCCGAAGGGCTCTCCGACGACCCCTCCGACAGCGGAGAAAACCAGGCCCGCGGAGGCGACGGAGAGAACGTAGTTGGCGAAGTTGAGGGCCAGCCATTCCCGAGGCGCCCGAAGAACGAGACCGATGGCGACCGCCCCGACCGCCTGCAGGAGGATGGCAAAGGGGCTCCCGAACAGGACCAGACTGGTGATAACCGCGGAGGCCCCCAGCGAGATGCCGATTCCGCTGGGGAGGTTGACCTGGAACAGCTCAAGCAGGACGTAGACCAAAAGAAGCAGGAAGGTCAGTACAGCTGACGGGAGGGTCTCCAGGCCGATTGCCCCTCGGGCAATCACCGCGAAGCTCGCCAGCACCGCTCCGTAGGTGAAGAGCCGAAGGGCGCGGGGCATGGACTGGACCCTCCCACCAGCGTCACCCTTGACCCTGGTCGCTCAGTCGGCCGTTAGGGCTTCCAAGGCAGGCCTATGTTGGCGGCAGCAGCCAGAGCAAGGGCCAGAGTGATGAGAATGTACCGCAGAGCGCGCTTCATCGTCCACCCCTCCCATCATACTACAGAGGCACCAGTTTCTGCATGACCTCTGCATTGGTGTCCGCGCCGCGGAATGGGTCCGCTAAGAGGTCGCGCCAGCGGCCGTCGAAGAGAACGCGTCGCCGACGCGACCGTCAGAAACCACGTCTACCTGCGCCATGGCCACCCTCCCTCAAGAGCCGTTCCCGCCCTGTGAACGGCGGGCTCTATAACTACGCCAAGGTCCTACAAATACCTCCTTATTTCGCCATAATTCTCCAGGGTTCTTTTGGCGGTGCCGACACTGGACGCCGAGTAACGACAATGGGCCTTGGGGGACACAACGGAGGTTCCCGGGGCGGGCCATCGGAAAAGCGAAGTGACCGGGCAGGCGCCCGGTCACCTCCGAAAGCAGGCCGTCTTGCCCTACGGCAACCTGTTACCTCGTGATGGTGATGCTCCTGGTCGTCGAGTTGTAGTTCACGGTGGCGCCGAGGCTCTCGTTGATGAACCGCAAAGGCACGAAGGTCCGGCCGCCCACAATCTGCGGAGGCGCGTCCAAGGACCTGACCTGCCCGTTGACCGTAGCCGTCGAGACCCCCACGGTCAGGATGATCATGTTTCCGCCACCCTGCACGGTAACCGTTCGGCTCAGGGCGTTCCAGTCCACCTGGGCGCCGAGAGACTCGCTGATGAACCGGAGCGGAACCATCGTCCGACCGTTGGTGATGAACGGCGGGGCGTCGACAGCGCTGGCCACGCCGTTGGTGGTCGCCGTACCCTGACCGATGGTGATGATGACGGTGATACCCGTCTTGAGCCCGTCCCCCTTGTTGACGGTGATGGTCATGTTGGTCTTGGCGGTGAGCTTTCCGTCACTGACCTGGCAGGTGACGCTGTAGGTGCCGACGCTCCCGCTCATGGCCAACCCGGTGAAGGAGCCGTGCGTGTTAAGGGTCAGCCCTAAGGGCAGGCTGCCCGAGGTCCGGGTGAAGGTCAGGGGGTCTCTGTCCGCGTCCGTGGCCTGGAGGGCGGTCAGCCCTTGCCCCTCTTTGATTATTTCAAGGGTGTTCGTGAGGGTGCCCGAGAACGTCGGCGGGGTGACGTCCACAACCGTGATGACCAGCGTGGTCTGCGTCGATAGGGTGGCCTGCGCGGTCTCGGCCGCCCGGATACGGACGGTGTAGGGGCTACTTGCCGCTGCCTGGGGGCCCACAACCCCGGTGAAGCTGCCAGTCGTGTTCAGGGTGATGCCGGCCGGCAGGGTGCCGCTGACGAGCGAGTAGATCCTGGCGGCAGGGGTAAAGATCGGAGGGGTCGCTTCGACCACGGTGATGGTCAGGCTCCGGGAGGCGAAGAGCAGGCCGTCGGAGACCCGAATCGTGACGGTATAGGTCCCGGCAGACTGCATGGTCGTGACGCCGCTGAAGGTCCCGTTGGCATTCAGGAGGGATATGCCCGGCTGCAAGGTCCCGCTGGTGTGGCTGAAGGTGAGCGGGTCGCCGTCGCCGTCGATACCGGCAAGCGCCACAAGCCCGGCGCCCTCGTCCCTGGTCTGCGTGGACGCGGAGGTGAAGGCCGGGGGCGTCACCTCGTTGACCGTGATGGTGAGCGGGTGCGGAGCGCTGGTCAGGCGGCCGTCGGAGACGGTGACCTGCGCGCTGTAGGCGCCCCGCGACTGGCCGCTAGCGGCGCCGCCGAACGAACCGTTGGCGCTGAGCGTCAGCCCCGGAGGCAGACTGCCGCTGACCACGGCGAAGGTGAGGGGGTCCCCGTCGGCGTCGCTGTCGGTTAAGGGGAGGTCGGGTACGGCCAGTTCGTTGATGGTTTGGGTGAGCCTCGAGGCGTCAGTAGTGTCGGCCGAGACCCCGTCCGAGGCTCTGGCGGCCATCGGGCGTTTGGGGACCCCCGCGGTGGTCAAGGCCGACGGCCTGGCCGCTGGCAAGGGCGTGACCGTAGGCCTCGACCGCGAGGCCGCCGAACAGGCTGTCCACCAGGCCATAGAGGAGGGGGTCTTCGGCGCCGCCGGCCGGCGCCTGGTCATCGAGGAGGGCCTGGAGGGACCGGAGGTCTCGGTGCTGGCCCTCACCGACAGCGAGACCGTCAGCCTTTTCCCGCCGGCCCAGGACCACAAGCGCCTCCTCAACGGCGACCAGGGCCCCAACACCGGCGGGATGGGCGCCTACTGCCCGGCCCGCGTTCTCGGTCCGGCCGACGAGCGCTCCGTGGTAGACGAGGTCCTCCTCAGGACCGTGCGCGGCATGGCCGAGGAGGGGACACCCCTCCGGGGAGTCCTCTATGCGGGAATCATGCTCACCCGGGACGGTCCCAAGGTCTTCGAGTACAACTGCCGCTTCGGCGACCCGGAGGCCCAGGTTATCCTGCCGCTCCTGGACGACGACTTGGCCGAGCTGATGCTGGCGACCATCGCCGGCAGCCCCGCCGGGGCCGCCACCCAGGCCGCTCAAGCCGCTGGCGCCCTCCCCCTGGCCGGACGCCGTCTCTCCGTCAGCGACGGCGCCTGCGCCTGCGTGGTGATGACCACGAGCGGCTACCAGGGCCGCTATGAGACGGGGAAAGCAGCGGTCTGGAGATAGCCGACCTTCGCGCCGGAGTGAAGGTCTTCCACGCCGGGACCAGGCTCGGGGGCCGCTCCGGCCGGCACGTGGTCACGGCCGGCGGGCGGGTCCTGAACGTCACGGCCAAGGCGCCGACCCTGTCCGGGGCCGTCGAGGAAGTCTACCGCGCCTTGGCCCTAATCCGGTTCGAGGGAACCCACTTCAGGACGGACATCGCGGCGAAAGCCCTCTGAAACAGAGCCCTCGAGCACAGGCCCTGACCGGTCACACCTCTCTGCCGTTTAGGGCTGACGGTTGGGGTGGGCGCCTTCCGACTCGCAGCCGGCCCGACTCTCTGGCCGAAAATGGCTGGGTCAAACCAGGGGGAAAACGCGTACTGATATGGAAATGGAGGAAGGGGTTGACGCAACGGTGATCACGTTCGGTTGGGGGTAGAAGGAAGATGAAGGGACAGATGATCTTGGCTTCCCGTTTCCGGCGCTTACGGCGCGTGAGCGGTCTTGTGGCGAGGACTATGCTGACTGCGCTCACGGTTATCTCGCTCCTCTCCCTGAGTGAAAGCCCCCCGGCTCGCGCTGACGGACTGACCGTCAAGGTCTCATCGGGCACCTACTACGAAGGTCACTACGTCGGCATCACGATCGTGACCGACCCGGCCGCCGGACCGGGCGCGACCTACGATGTCGCGGGCGCCCTTCCGGCTGGGGTCACCTGGGTCGCGGACTCCGACTTCATCGGGGGCACCCTCGCCAATGGCTCGCACGGCGACTACCCCCTGACGATCACCGTGACGTCCGGCGCGAATTCAGGCACGGCTTCCATCACGCTGACGATCGTGGAGTGCTGGCCGGAAATCGAGTCCATCGGCAACCAATGGAGCCCGACCGGAAGCGCCGTTACCCCGGTGGTCTTCACCGTCTCGGACCTGGACGGCGACCTTCCGCTGGGCATTGGTATCACCGGTCTTCCGAGCGGCCTGGGCTACGTGCCAGCCACCGGGTCAAGCACGCAGACTAGCACGCCCGTGACCATCTCCGGTACCATCACGGCCCCGGCTGGCAACTACCCGGTAACCGTGACCGTCACCGACACGGTCGGGCTCAGCGCCTCGCGGCCCTTCAACTGGCAGGTATTCGACCCCGTGCCGGTGCTGAGTCCTATCGGGGACCAGTCATCGGCGGAGGGCCAGACCAAGAGCGTGGACATAAGCGCAACCGATAACGACGCTGCCCTCACGTTCTCCCTGGTCGGCAACCCGCCCTGGATCACGATCACCGGCACCGGGGCCAAGACCGCGCGCATCACGGCCGTCACGCCCACGCCGGGGGCCGCCACGTACACGTTCACCGTCTTCGTCAAGGACAGCCTAGACCAGCCCGCCAGCGAGGAGATCGACTGGGTCGTCAACAACCAGCCGCCGGTCATCACGCCCATCACGGACCGGAGTAGCGCGGAGGGCGCCTCAGTGAGCCTGCAGGTCCAGGCCGACGACCCGGAGGACGACCCGATCACGTACGGCGCCACCCCGGGCTGCCTGCCGGGCGGCCTCTTTATCATCACTACGAGCGGTCTCATTTCGGGCCCCGTGGGCCCGCAGGCGGCCCAGAACTCCTACGGCTCCTCGACCCTCGGCACCTACGTCGTGACCGTGTCGGCCACGGATGGTCACAGCGCGCCGACCACCTCGACGTTCACCTGGACCATCACCGACCCCACCACGCCGACGCTTTCGCCGAACAACATCTCCGACCGTACGACCGCGCAGGGCGCGGCCATAACGCCGTTCACCATCTCCGGGACCGACACCGATAGCCCGACCCCCGACTCCCTGACCTACAGCGCCGGCAGCCTGTCGACCCTACCGTCGGGCATCACGCTCAACGAGACCACCGGCCAGATCGGCGGCACGCCGGACGTGCATTCCCAGGGCCGCTACACGGTGCGCCTGACCTGCAAGGACGGCCGGAACACGAGCGCCGCCAGGACCTTCGCCTGGACCGTGACGGACACCACCACGCCCAGCATTACTTCCTCGCTCGGCAACCAGTCCACTAATGAGGGCGCCAGCGTGTCGCTCCAGGTGACGGCCACTGACGGGGACGCGGACAGCCTGACCTTCACCGCCACCGGGTTGCCGGCCGGGCTGAGCATGAGCACCACTAGCGCCACCACCGGTCTCATCTCCGGGGTCGTGGCCAACAACGCCGCCCAGACCTCAAGCGGCAGCTACCACGTGACGGTGACGGTTACCGACGGCATCAACCCCGCCACCCGGAGCTTCACCTGGACCGTGAGCGACATAACCACTCCGGCCTTCACCAGTTCAACGGTGAACACCAACCAACAGATCAACGAAGGCGCCACGCCGGCGGGCCTCGTGGCCTACGACAACGACTCAGACCCGCTCACCTTCAGCAAGACCAGTGGAACGCTGCCCGAAGGGCTCACCCTCACCAGCGGCGGCGGTTGGAGCGGCAAAGCCTCGCTGAGGTCGGCCGGGACCTACACCCTCACCATCACCGTGACCGACGGCATCCGGTCGTCCTCGACGACACTCAGCCTAAAGGTCATCGATACCACGAAGCCGGCCTTCACCAGCGCGGCGGCCAACCGGACGCAGTCGGTGTCCACCGGGCAGCCGCTCCAGCCCCTCAAGGCCACCGACGCCGATAACGACCCGCTGACATTCAAGGTCACGAGCGGTTCCTTGCCGCCGGGCGTGGCCCTCTCGGACGACGGGACCTTCGCCGGGAAGGTGGGGCCAACGGCCAACGGGCAGTACCGCATCACGATCAGCGTCTCCGACGGCACCGAGAGCACCACGACCACCCTGGTCGTCAATGTGACCCAAACCCGCCTGCCGATGACCATCATCCTGGTCATCGGCTCGAGCCAGCCCACGGTGAACGGAACGCCCAAGACCCTTGACGCCCCGCCCTTCGTCACCGCCAACGGGCGAACGATGGTCCCGATTCGGTTCATCACCGAAGTCATGGGGGCGGTGGTCGACTACAACAACACCACCCGTAAGGTTACGGTCAGGCTCGACACGAGTATGGTGATCCTGACCATCGACTCGACCACCGCGGTAGTGAACGCGCAGAACCAGACGCTCGACGCCCCGGCCCAGATAAGACAGAGCCGGACCTTCGTCCCGATCCGGTTCATCAGCGAGGCCTTTGGGCTGACCGTGGACTACAACAACGCGACCAGGACGATAACGATAACCCGCAACTAGCCGGGTTGAGCCGCCCCAGCCAAGAAAGCCCGCCGTCGGCAGCTACCGGCGGCGGGCTCGACTGTACGCGAACCCAGGCTCTCTGGGAGGAGCAGAAGAACATCATTGACCGCCGTTCATACCTTGTTCACCGCTTCCGACCTCTTTCTTAAGACTCCCTTAAGACCCCGTCTATGGGCTGGCCGCCGCGAAGGCCATAAACTAGGGCCGATACACGGAGCGGACAAACGCGGCGCCTCCCGGGGGACGGGGGGAGCCGGAAGGGGGTGGCCGGATGCGTTGGCCGCGTGCCCAGCCAGGCCCGGACGGGCAGCGCCGCCGGTGTGCCGAGCAAGACTCCGGCCTGTAGCAGGGCACATGGTCAAGACGTATTCCAAGGGAGGGTAACGCGAATGACGAACGTCAGGCGCAAGGTCAACGGCAAGACCTTCATCGTCCTCCTGAGCCTCACCCTAGTCGTGGCTCTTCTGGCCGGGACGGGGCTGGCCTACGCCCAGGAGACCCAGCTTGTTCCTCCGCCCCCGTCGGTGCGAGAGAAGAGCAACATCATCGCCGACAGCCACATCAGAGCCCTGGAACTCCGGCTCCAGTGCGCGCAGGGAAACGACCAGATCCGGCATCGCATCCAGGCCCTGCGCGATGCGGGGACCAAGCCGAGCGAGGAGACCAAAGCCGCCCTCAAGGCGGCCCGGGACGCGATCCAGGCCGGCCGCGACACTCTGAAGGGGACGTTCCCGGAGATGCAGGCGGAGCGTGAGGCGGCTCGGGCCGACCGCGCGAGCAGGGATTGGGTGGCCCTGGAGGGACATCTCGACCACATCATCGCCCTCCAGCAGACGCGGATAGCCGCTCTAGAGGACATCCTCGAGCAGCTCGGAGTCATCCTGGGGCTGCTCGGGTAGCGCGGGACAGGCGCGGACCAGCGGAAACCCGCCGGCCCGACCAGGTGGTAGCGGGGGCGACCGGCCCAGACGGCGGTCGCCCCGACGTCGTGGCCGGTCGTGTGACTGATGGAGGAAGCCAGGCCCGGCAGCGGGAAGACCGAGGCCATGATGCGCCTTCTGGCTCTGGACATCGACGACACGCTCACCGGTAGGGACCACAGGATTAGCGAGACCAACGTCAAGGCCGTGGCCTGGGCCATGTCCCAGGGGGTGCGGTGCACCCTGGTCACTGGTCGGCGCTACGCCCTGTCGGCCGCGCCGCACGCCGACAACCTGGGCATCAGCGGCCCCCTCGGAGTGCACTACGGGCGACGGGTGGTGGACCACCCTTCCGGCCGGATCCTGGCCAATCACCCCCTCCCGGAGAGGGCGGCCAAGACCCTGATCGAACTAGCCCGGACCTTCCCCGGAGCCGTCATCTCCGTCTTCCTCGGAGACGACCTCCGCTTCGACCGCTTCCCGGAAGGCGTCAAGACCCTGCCCTTCGCCCAGGTCTCCGAGGGCGGGCTCGATGAAGCCATGGCCGCCAGGCCGGACGACGTCATATCCATCAACATCTCGCGGAACGCGGGCCCCGCGCCGGAGGCGGGTGAGGAGGGCGGCGTGCCGCCCATGGCGGCCGTGGCGGAAGCAACGTCAAGACTGTACCCGGGTCTCCTCACCTGCTACTACGCCGCCTGGGCCGGTGACCCGGGCGGGCTCGTGACCGTGGTCGCCTCATCCGCCGACAAAGGGACGGCTCTTTTGGACATCGCCCGCCGCTTGGGCATCGACCCGGCCGACACCGTGTCCATGGGTGACGCCGTCCCGGACATCCCCCTCCTCAAAGCGGCGGGAACAGGCATCGCCATGCCCTGGTCGGCGGAGGAAGTGCGGCGGGCGGCGGACGCCGTGGCGGAGGGCGAGCCGGCGGACGCGGTGGCGCGGGAGATCTACCGACGGCTGGGACGGCCGGAGGAGTAGGCGCTCTCCGCCCTGGCCGCGATATCCCGGCGGTAGAAGGCGCCCTCGAAGCGGAGGCGGCCGGCCACCCGGTAGGCGTCCCGCCCGGCCTCACCTAGCGTGGCCGCCGTGGCGACGACATTGAGGACCCGGCCACCGGCGGTGACGACCTGCCCCCCGGACATCTTCGTCCCGGCGTGGAAGACCTTCACCGCCCCCGCCGCCTCCACCGGCTCCAGACCCTCGATGGCCTTTCCTGTCTCGTAGCGCCCCGGGTATCCCCCGGAGGCCATCACCACGCAGACCGCGCTGCGGTCCGAGACCCTGAGACGCGGCACGACCCGGCCTCCCGCGGCCGCCGGCCTCCGACCCCGGCTGGCGGCCCAGGCGCCGAGTTCCCCCCTGGCCACCGCCAGGGCCAACTCCGCCAAGTCGTCCTCGAGCAGGGGCAGGAGGACCTGGGTCTCCGGGTCGCCGAAGCGGCAGTTGAACTCGAGGACGCGGGGCCCGTCCCGGGTGAGCATGATCCCGGCGTAGAGGACGCCCCGGACCGGGGTTCCCGCCGCCGCCATGCCCCGGACGGTCGGCAGCAGGATGCGCTCGCCGACGAATCGCTCTTCCTCCGGGCCGAGAACCGGGGCCGGGCAGTAGGCGCCCATGCCGCCGGTATTGGGACCCCGGTCGCCGTCGAAGGCCCGCTTGTGGTCCTGGGCCGGGGGGAAGGCGAGGACGGTCTCCCCGTCGGTCAGGGCCAGCATCGAGACTTCCGGACCCTCCAGGCATTCCTCGATGACGACGCGGCGCCCGGCCTCACCGAAGGTTCCCTCCTCCATCGCCTGGTGGATAGCGGCTTCGGCGGTCGTTCGGTCGCGGGCGACGGTCACGCCCTTCCCCGCGGCAAGCCCATCGGCCTTGACGACCACCGGCGACCCGAAGCGGGCCACGGCGGCGAGGGCGGCGGAGGGCGTCTCGGCGACCTCGAAACGGGCGGTGGGGATGGCGTGGCGGTCCATGAAGGTCTTGGCGAAGGCCTTGCTCGACTCAAGTCGGGCCGCCGCCCGGGTTGGCCCGAAGAGGGGAAGCCCGGCCTCGGCGAAGACGTCGGCGACCCCGGCGGCCAGCGGGTCCTCCGGCCCGACCACGGTGAGGCCGGCCCGGAGGTGACGGGCGAGGGCCAGGACGGCCTGGGGGTCCTGGGGATCAAAGGGGCGTTCTGTGGCGACGGCGCCGGACCCGGCCGCGTTGGCCACTCCCGGTTCCGCCGCCGTGCCGGCGTTGCCGGGGGCGCAGAAGACCTGGGCCACCCGCGGACTCGAGGCCAGCTTCCAGGCCAGGGCGTGCTCGCGGCCGCCGCTTCCGATGACCAGGACGTTGAGGGCGGAAGACACGCTACTGGCCCGTGCGCAAATCGATGGGCAGCTCCGGCAGGACAAGCCTGGCGGCCTGCGAGAGTCCCACCGGCACGAGCAGGTGCTTGGTGGAAGCCACGGACTTGCCCTGCGAGTCCACGATGGCCACGGCGTAGAGGCGCCAGCCGGCGGCGGGCTGCGGGCTGAAGTTGTAGGCGCCGTCCGGACCGGTCGTCATCCCACCGAGCAGCTTCCACTGGGTCGGCAGGTTGAGGCAGCCCGTGAGGTCGCCTTCGTAGAGCCGGACGTTCTGGCCGGGCACCCCGATCTGCCCAAGGATGGGCGCTCCGGTCGAGCCACGACCGATTTCACCGTATTGGGTAACGGACCCCGTCAGAAGCAGGGGCTGGCCCGGCACGGCATCGCCGGCCGGCTTGGTCAGCGTGAGGGTGTAGTCCGGCGGGGGAAAGTAGAAGCTGGGCAGCTCGCTCGCAACGCCCTGGATGTAGAGCTTGGCCGACTGGTGTTCCGGAACGTTCTTCGGCACGTCGGCCGGCGCGGCGTCGTAGACGTCGGTGGAGAACCGGCCCAGGGTCCGGCAGTCGTCGTTCCGGTTGAGCTTGGCCACGGTGAAACCGAGGATCTGCATCTGGGGCGCTTTGAAGTCGTCGGGGTCGTTCTGGTCCTTGACCTCGACGTACCAGCGGTTGGTCTGGCTCGGCGGCCAGTGCGAGGCGGCATAGGCCGGGAGCGGGATGTCGATGGTGAGGCCGGTGCTGTTGTCAGGACAGACCGAGAGCATGTGGTTTGGCGTGTCGTAGAGGACCTGCGGCTCATGACCCTCGACGCCGACCGTGACCTTGAGCCAGCGCCGGCCCTCCGTGCTCTTGACCTTCAGGCGGGCGGTGTAGGCGTCGGGCGACTCGGAGCGGTCCGAGGGGTGGTTGACGAAGTACTGGAAGTCAGTCAACTGGGTCTCCAGGATGTCGTAGGGTATGGAGAAGAACCCGTTGCCGTTCCAGGTGTCGCCCCAGCTGTTGAGGCACTTCAAGACGCCCTTGTAGGTCGTCACCTTGCCGTCGATGGTCGCGGTGGTCGTCCCCGCGTCGTCGTAGCCGACGATACTGATGCAGTGGCTCACCGTCTGCCAGCTCGCGTTGATGGTCGACAGCGGACCTCCGGCGGTGACCGGGCCATAGCGCCAGAGGTACCACTTCAGACCCGACACTCCGGCCGACTCGGTCGTGATGGGATCGCTCCACTCGTCGACCTTGTAAAGGAGAGCCTGGTTCATGTCCGCCTGGTCGGGCTTGGGAACCTTGGTGAAATCGATGTAGTACATGAAGTTGCCGTCCTCGTCCTTCTGCCACACGCCGTTCACGTAGTAGGGCTCCCTTTTCGCCCCGTCGAGGTCCGACGACAGCGAGCCCTCCAGGGCGAAGCCCCGGAACTCCGAGGTCGGGTCGGACTCGATTATCATCCACGTGATGGGCGGCCAGTCCGAGTCCGCGGCTCCCGGGTGGTTGGCTAGCCACTCGTCACGCTGGTGCTCGAACGTGTAGTGGAGCCACCAGTAGGACATGTCCGGGCTGTAGGGGTGTTCCATCTCCTTCAGCATTGTCACGCTGTGGGTGATCGAGCGGGCGATGCAGCCGCCCCAGCCGTCCTGATTGGAGGTCAGGGTGATGTAGGGGGTCCAGTCGAGGCTGGCAGGCGGGGCGCTCAAGACAAAGTCAGGACTGGCGAATTTGGCCTTCTCGTAGCCCTTGTCCAGTTCGTAGGAGTCGAAGAGACTGGCCGCTCCCGGCTTGCCGTCTTCGGGGTTGGCGAGCGACCACTCACCGAAGCCCCCGGGCGGCGGGTCCTGAAACATCCCCAGGAGAGAACCCGGGAGGGTCAGGTTGCGGCCGGTCACGGCGGCCGGGGCGATGAGAACGCGGCGGTTGACCGGGTCCCAGGTCACACCTGACCGCAGGGCCTCGCTGATGAAACGCAGGGGCACCAGGACCCGCCCGCGGACGTTGACCGGCGGGGCGTCGAGGGGAAAGGGCACATCGTTGATGTAGGCCGTGGGGTTCCCGACCTGAAGGACGATCCTGACCGACCCCTTGTGGGCTCGAATGGTCTGGGTGACCGGGTCCCATGAGTCGAGGACGGCCCCCAGGGCCTCGAAGATGGCCCGCATGGGAACGAGGAGGCGGCCATTGGCGTTGAAAGGGTCGACGTCGAAGGTGAGCTTGTTGCCTCCGACATAGACGGGAAGCGGTGGTTCCGGCTGCGGGTTGAGGGCGACGTTCACGGCGGCCCGCGCCGTCGTCTGGAGCCCAAAGCTCGTGACCAGTATGAGAGCGGCAAGCATCAGGACGCCTGCGGCTAGGAAGCCCCGGTTCCTACGTCTCCGGTTGGACCTCATGCGCTTCGCGCTCCTTCCTTGGACGCCCCCTGGACAATCCAGGAGTCGACCTTCCGGCATAAGACAAGCATTAATGACTATTCCACGGCGCGGCTGGAATCCTCTAGTCAGGGAGGGATGCCGCTGTGGCGAAGGGAGATGGCGAGTGGTGACCGAATTTCCCTTCTACCAAGCGACACGGAGTAGGCGGGCGCGCGGTGGGCGCCGACACGGCGGGGAGGTCTGGTCCATGGGTAGGGACGGAACGGCAGGCAAAGCCTCAGTGTGGTTCCGCTGGCTGGGTGTCGGGGGCGTTGAACTGCTGGCGGACGGCGTGTTCCTGGCGGTAGACCCGTTCTTCACCCGGCCGTCCTTCTCGCGCCTGGGGTTTGGACGGGTGAGCCCGAACCGGCGCCTCGTGGCCGAGAAGATGCCCCACGGCCACCACATCCTGGTCACGCACGCCCACTTCGACCACGTGATGGACGTGCCGGCGGCAGTCAGGAACACGGGAGCCGCGGTCTACGGATCGCCCAACACGTGCGGGCTGGTGGCGAAGCTTGCGGGACCCGAGGCGCGAACGACACGGATCGCCGCCGGTGACCGCCTCTTCCTGGGCGCTCCGGAGCTACCCGGGAGGGGTAGCCCCTTCGAGGTCGAGGTCCTCCCGGCCGAGCACGACCCCATCCTCGGACGGCCGGTCCTGACCGGTCCCCTGGCGGCTGACCTGCGGCCGCCCTTGCGGCTGCGCGACTACCGCATGGACGATTGCCTGGGCTTCCTCATCACGGTGGGCGGCTACCGCCTCCTCCTGGGCGGCGGCGTGAAGCTGGAGGCGGTGCCCCGGGCGGACGTGCTGTTCTGCTCCCCCGCCCTGCAACCCGCCCAGTTCGCCCGGCTCGTTGAGGCGGCGCGGCCGCGGGCCATCGTCCCCATCCACTGGGACAACTTCTTCCGGCCCCTGAGACTCCCCCTCCGCCCCATGCTGGCCCCGCCGCCCGGACCCTGGCCGGCTTTCCGGCGCGTCGACCTCGAGCGTTTTCGCCGGGCGGTTGCCGGCCTGCGACCGGAAACGAGGGTCTTCGTTCCGGAGCCCTTCTACGAGTATGAGGTCGCGGAGGTCGTCAAGTAGGACAGGGAAAGGCCCAGCGCTTCCAGGCCAAGACTTACGGGAGGTGTCGGGCAGATGCCGCTCGCGCTCGACTGGAACGGAACGGGCAAGGTCCTCGAATACCTGCGGGTCCTCACTGAGGGCCGGGAAGTGACCCGGGCGGAAGTCGAGGCCATAGACCAGGACCCAGGGTACACGCGGCTTCTCAGGAGGAGGAGACTCCTCATTGCCCGGATGTCGGAGCCGAGGCCCGGCTACGACCCTGAGGCCGACGCCGCCGGGATTACCCCTGATGAATTCGCCCGATGTCTCGAAGACCACGCCGCCAGACGCGTCTGGACCGGCCACGAGTCTCTGGGAAACCTTGCGCGGACCTTCGCCAAGGCCAGAGAACGCCTGGCCGAACACATCGAGGTGTTCGGAGCGCTCAAGAGCCTGGAGCCGGGCGCCTTGGAGAACGAGGTCCGGGAGTACCTTCCGGCGCCGGCGAGGCTCGACACGACCGTCTACTTCCCGGCTGAGACCCACTCGGACGCTTACGTCTTCGAGGGCGACATCTTCGTCAGCTTCTTCCCCCTGAAACCGGTGGACGGCTGCCTAACCACCACGGCGGGCCATTTGGCCCCGGTCCTGCGTCATGAGCTCCACCACATCGGCGTCGGTTCAGTCATGCCTGGCGCCCATCCGATCGAGAGCGTTCCCCAAACCGCGGCCGACCTGTCCCTGCACTATGCCGTCCTGGAGGAGGTCCTTGGCGACCTGATCGCAGCCGACGGGATGGCCGGAGGGTTCGCCGCGTCCAGGCTGGCCGAGTTAATGCGGAAGACCTTTTGCCGCTTCTTCAGTGCCTACCGGGGAAAGCACCAACCCATCGTCTACGTGCTGGGCCCCGACATGTGCCGGGTGGTGGCCGAGGCCTTCGGCGCCGAGCGCCTGGTGGGGCTCCTTCGCGAGCCCGGTCGCTTCCTGGCCGCCTACGACGAAGCGGCCGCCCGGTGCGGCGGGCATCGCTTTCCGCCAAGCCTCCATGGCTGTCGCCCCCTCGGGCAAGCCCGGGCCGATCGCCTTCCCCGTTTCCAGGTCGATGACCGATGTCTGGTGAGGTTCCCCTTGCGCGATACCGGCTCTCTTGACCAAGGCCACACGCCGGCCGTCCGGGGAGGGAAGAGCCTTCGCGCCGGCGGCGAGGTCGAACACCCCTAGAAGGTCGTCGTCGTTCTCCTCGGGCGGCGCTCCGGCGGAAGAAGGCG